>SDBT01011183.1_pt1 | contig 14464 bp, 8 predicted proteins | sample 2277101 | NCBI WGS metagenome assembly SDBT01 (sample SAMN10404973, study PRJNA504765) | marine sediment metagenome | isolation source: marine sediment core GS10_PC15, 103 cmbsf | place: Arctic Ocean: Southern Knipovich Ridge | collected 2010
GGCGGCACGGCCGGCACGAGCTGGGGCACAAGCTGTGCTTCTCCAGGCGGTCTCGCCGTCCTCTTCAATGTTGTCTGTCACCCACCCGACGGGACGTCCACGTCGACCTCAGCGTCGCCACCCACGAGCTACGAGATCTTCCTATCGACCGTCGCCAGCTCCCTATCGTCTGTTTTCCAATTCAGTGTGGTCGTTGTTGAACTGGGGTCCCGTTCTACTTCCACATCGTCTCGTGCAGGCAGTAGCACAAGCATGATTATGTCTTCAACACCGACGATGGCTATTGGTTCGTCGTCCTCTGCGCAAGCAACGTCTGTGCCCACACCATCGGAAGCGACCCCGGTGACTGATCCTGGTCGCGATGATGGGCTTCTCTTGGTCGTTGGGGTTGTGGGTGGTTCCATGATCGGTCTGGTCATCATCGGTATTGGCGTAGCGCTTATCGTGGTTCGCGTACGCTCGGCGCGCCGCCGTTTGCTGCCTTTTCGTGATCAGCGCAGCGAGTTCCGCTACCAACCTCAATCGCCTCGCGCTGCTGGGAGGCAAGGCGGAATCCCTGTTGCGCCGTCGTCATCGGAAACCGCATTGTCCGTGGTCGTCGGTCGTCGTAGCGACCGGGGTTTATCTCCTGCGGAGGCTCTCCGGCGATCGACACCGCCAGTCGTTCCTCCACTCCGTTTGCGCCCGGACACACCACCACGGCCACCTGTATCGAAATTACATGTACACCTACACCTCTGATCGCGACAGACGCCGTGGACCAGACTCTTGTCATCTCGTGGAAAGTCTCAACGTGATGAAACCGGGATTTTTCTTACGGAAAGAATCATTCAGTCTGTCGGGTAGTGGCACAGAAGATGGACGGTGAGATGAACAAGTCTTCTGGCCACGAATGGTATTTTCTTCCCAAGCGATTTAAAAGACGGAGACGGAAAGTACGCGGCCAGGCCTTGTACAAGGAATCACCGCCACGGACCATGGCCGACGCGACAACGCAAGAAGAAGATGCTCCTCCCCGATCGGACACTGTGGATGCCAATGATGGGCCGGAGATCCCTGATGGCTGCAGAGATTCGCTCTTCTCCTGTGGCGACCCGCTCGCGCGCGCACTTGCCCTCCACAACAATCCTCCTCACGAGTGTCCACATTGCCGGGGCAGTGCAGATCAACCATGCAAAGAGAACCCAAACTCCCTGCATGTCAGTGTCGCGTCTATGGAAGAATACGAGTGGCTACGCCGTCTTTTTGCGAACGATTTTATAATATCATCACCTCATGCATGTTTCATGCCCGTCCCTGTACTCTCTCTCTTCTCGACACCCTTTACGAGCGTTAGACAAGAAAATCTGTACAATAGTGAATAGAGAACTATGGGGTTTACTTATCTGTGCTACACAAATTTCTACTCTGTATAATAGACAGACGAATCAGTGGCGTTGGGCTGTTTTAACGCCGCTCTGTCGTGACGACAAAGCGGCGCGTCACCATATACCCACTACGCCGTTTTGTCATCCAGTGAACGGAGACATAGCTGATGCGGCACACACGCTGTGTGTCGAGGTAGATCAATGTGAGCTCCATCTTGTCCCCGGCGGGTTGGTGAAACGGCACTTCGTGTTGTCCGCGGGGCAGACGCCATACCATCATCTGTCCGCCAAAGTCTATATCGGAGGATATATTGTCGCGGGCGAGTACTGCCTTGAGATCGAGCTCTTCGCTGATGTCGCCGCGCTCCACGAGTTCCCGGAACTCGGGGCCGTCGCGTATGAGCGCATACTGACGCCCCGCATCGTCCTCGAACTCAACGGAAAACCGACGGATGCGCGGCCATAGAAACTGTATGCGTGTCTTCGTCGTCGTCGCGGCCACGGGTTGGCCATTGTCGTCGCCCGCGGGTCGAACCCGTTTCATCGCTACACGGGCCGTGACACTGTGTGAGCCACAAGCGTTCTCTGTGCGGTCGCAGCAGCCAGAAACAGGAGCGCAAACACATAGGACGCCGCGATGGTGGCGGCCGCCGTGCTGCCGCCGTAGATGAGCGACGCCGTGTCCACGAGCGGGAGCACGATCTGGTCAATGGTGAACCAGGCGGTCAGCGTAGCGATCGTTGCGACCACCAGCCATAGCAGCATGACATAGCGTGGCGGCCAGCGTCGCCAGTAGACAGCTGGCCAGGAGAGCGCAAAGTAGAATACGAACATGCGGTGAAAACTCGCGTAGAGCAGGAACGTATGGGCGGAAAAGAGGACAAGCAGGACGAATGTGTTGGCATCCAGCGGCGCGACCAGCAGCCAAAGCGTTGCCACCACCAGCACATCAACGAACGTGTCGTGCAGCACGGTGAGGGGGAGTGGCGTCCACACGAAATCCGCGTTGCGCTTCCGTTCTTCATACCGGGGTGGGGTAGCCCATAGAGGTCCTGCATGTCGCCCACGGTCCTCCCGTTTCACGTGGTCGTAGTAGGGAATGTAGGGCTTCGACGACCCCAACCCGCTCGTCCGGTCGAGCTCGCGGTGTACCCGAGCGTTCGACCACGCCTGCGACCAAGCACGCGAACACGTCGTGCCGATATGCCAGAACGTGCGGTAAATCGCGCGACTCACTCGAAACCGATCGAGGCACATGAGCGCAAACAGGAATGCCCAAAACGCCCATCCTGCGATGGCCACGGTACGCGCCACGTGCTGATTGGCGGAGAAGGTGTTCGCTGATCCCCAGCGGTAGGCAAACACGGAGCCGTAGAGAATGAGCGCGAATAGCGATGGACAGACGAACGTCGTGCTCGCCACAACGGTAAAGTAATAACGTCCATACCGTCGCCATCGGTCGGCGGTCACGTCAATCCAAAAGCCGACCAGTTTCCAGTATACGTAGAAGAGACCGACAATGATGAGCACAATGGCCTCTACCATGGATAGTATCGGTCCTGTGGGTTCCATAACGAGGGACAGACGAACATCGTCGATGGATTGGCCCTGTATAATCTGGATGCCCGCACACAACCAGAAGACGTTGCCTCCTATCACAACTGTCGTATTGTCCATGTCGTGCGGCCGCACTTTGAGTGCATCGAAGCCCAGCGTGACGCCGCCGCGCATCTGCAGTTCGCCGCTGGCAACCCCCTCGTCGAACTCGGCGAGGCTAAAGCGACGCCCACCGTCCGACCCGTCTATCAACGAAGGAGACCGCTTTGTCGGTAGCATGGCGTAGCCGCTGATCGAGAGCGTAATGTCCGGACGTTCTTCGTCATTGGCGTTCGGGTCTTGCAACGTGAAGGCAAGCGGGGGCCAGTCGTACGGACTGTCAACATAGAGGTTGCGTCCTTGGAAATAGTGCTGGAACAGGCCATAGGGAAGATAGGTCGTGCGCGACGACGGTGCAATCAGGAGACGATACGCGACACCGCTGTACATTGCAGTGCTGATTTCACCAATCACGCTCACGTCGCTCGGTATGAGACTAGATGCGGCGTGAAGCGCAACAGCCTCCGGGGGCCACTTCAGCGGGCATTCCACTTTGGCAAGCGACATGCCCAGTCTTTTTCCGGACATGTCATAGTGAAACCCACGGCGTGATATTTGGAGCTGTGTGAGGTAGGCGGTCGTGCGGAGAAACGGATCGTCCAAGCGCAAAACAAGATAGCCATCGCAGCGACACGTGGATTCGTTCGGATCGGTGTGTGAGGCAATAAGGCCTCGCCAACGCGTGCCACCTATTTGCACAATGTCGCGTCCCAGATAGTCGACAATGACCGTCTCGTAAGTCGCGCTCCGATCGCGCAGATCATGACTCCGAAATAGAACAATCTGTGCCGGTGCGAAATACCCGCTTCCCGTCGTGTTGACATCGAAGGCGACCTTGAGGCGATAGGTGCGAGACGGTCGTCCAATCGTTGCCATCAGAATCAGATTGTCAAACACATTGTCCGCCACCGGCACTGTGTGCACATCGCTGCGGTCTCGTGCTGCCACGGTCGCCACCAGCACCGCTAAGAAAAGGAGCACGGCGCCCACGACCGTTTGGCTTCGCATGTTGCTGTGCCGAGGCAATAGGACTACTGCTTCACGTGCCATTTATACAAACACGTGTATAAATAGACTTTATTAATTAAGGGCGGACTGACCTGATAACAAGCTACGCATCTACTTCGTTTCCGAATTGAGGTGACGACGGTGCCAAAGACGCCGAAGCACGAAACCGTTTCGATATAGGTAAACCAGACGCGTGACTGCTAGGAGCATCTTCGAATTCTCGTGCACGCTTCGATCCTCTGCCACCGGCCTGCTTTCCAGCAGAGGACGCCCGCTCGTCGAACGCGCGCTGAAATTCACGAAGCTCCTGCTGCGGCTCGTCTTCAAGTTTCTTGTGGAGAATGTCGATCCTTTCGCTCCTGAGGAACTCCTCGGTTTTCCCATCTTCCGCCTGCTTGGTATTGATTGTCTTGAGGTGTGAGAGGATGGCACCCATGTTGCGTTGCTTGTAGCGATCCGAGAGTTTCTTGTGATAGTCGTCACGCTGCGAATGCGTATGCAGCCAAGATCCTTCTTTTCTACGCGATCCCGGGGATGAGGACGGCTGTTTCCCTTGTTTCTTCTTCATTATCTTTTCGAGTGCATCGCCGACTTCGACAAAGTATGAAGAGATTTTCTTGTCGTGCATTTGGTCGAGTGCCTTCTTGGTTGCACGTTCGCGGAGATAGCAATCGACCGATTCCTTGGGATATTCTTTAACGAGCTGGATTCTCCCGGGGTTCGTCTCGGCCATCTCCTTCGTGATCTGGCGTATAAGATAGCTTTCGTATTCGGGTGTGTAGCGCGACCACGCGTGCGATTCCAGATCCAACCCACAGCGTATCCAGTGGCGACCTGCGAAGTATTCATCCGTGTCGACGTTCTCCTGAAACGCGATTCCCGCCTCGCGCCCAAGAATAGCCGCTGCTGCATCCGCGGAAGCACTCGGTGAAAACAGGAAGGAATTCTGCATAAAGAGCCGCGAATCGTGCGTTCCCTTGGTCGTAAAGCTGCATTTCAAGTAGCGATCCTTGTTGCGAGGCACATGAAGCGTCCGCGAGAACTGGGGCATGAGTTCCGGCTCCTCGCCACCCCCGTAGTCGTGAATGTAGGGAAGACTCGTGATAAACGTGCGCCCTTCTTCGGGAATCGTGTTCGTGCTGAGCACCTTGGTAATCGCCTCGACCATCGCGTCACGGTGAATTCCCTCCATCAGGTACTCGATCAGGACGGAGACACCCCACTTTCCCGAATGAAGAGGATCCGATTCCCAAATAACGATTGGCTCCATCGATGGCGAGCTGTTCATATCAAGCTCCCATTTCCAGCGGGTGTTGACGGCCTTCTTCTCCTTCTCCGTCTCAGTGGTATCCACTGATGCAGCACGCCCCTTCTCGACAGGCGCTGCTTCGAAATCCGGGTCCAGGCTCATTGAGTCTATGTCCTTGCTGTCCACGGGCTTGGAAGACGAGGGAGGCGCCATATTCATCTTGTGCCCGTCGGAGACAACGGACTTGTAAGTTGAGCGAGCTTGAGTAGGGCGCGGCGCCACGGACACCTTCTGTTCAACAGCAGTGAGGTTGGCGTCGTGCGCGAGGAAGTATTGCTTAGTGCTATCTCGGAGGATGCGAATCACCTCGTTTTCGCTCGGTTTGTTCTGTGGAATCGATTGCATGATGCGCGTATAGATTTCGGTCCGCGAGCTTCCATACACCGCGACATAGCGGTAGTCCTCTTTGTAAGGACGCTCGTCATCAGGCGCGGTCCGATCGTCGTGGCGGCGACCCGAGACACGGCGCCGTTGCGCATCGTATTGCGGATTCTCTCTGCGGAGGAACGTGACGCCCGTCGACGGAAGTTCCGCCGGGCTCGCACAGGGATGCGCGTTCAAGCGTGTCGCCACGGCATCGAGGATGGTCATGCGGTGATCCGGCTCCCAGATCGACGACATGAGTGTCATGATGTCAACCACAATCTCGGTCGTTACAAAGAGCCGCGGCATCACCTCGCTGATGATCAGATGCGGATCGAACGAACGCCAGTGATGCTCATTGTCGGTTTTCTGCATCATATGACGGACGGCGAGCGGGGAGAAGAGGGCAATGTGCACGGCGTTCAAGACCCCCGCCGTGGCCATCAGATCGATCATCATCTTCCGCTTGCGCACTTGATTTGTGCTGATCCCGGTAATGCGTGTAAACTCGTTTAGGATTTCCTTGACGAGCAGCTCGGCGGCGTCGCGGCTGACGGGAGGGATGATATCGGCCATGATGGCCTTTTCCACCAGAAAGGAGTAGAAAATGAAGAGCTGAGCGCCCTGGACGTTGCGCGCGTCGCAGCGTATATCGTCCAGATCGTCGAGGCCGCACGCCTGATCGGCGCGGTTGAAACCGACCCGATGCACCTCGTTGATCACAAATGGAAGGAAGCGCGACATGAGAGGCGACTCTTCCGGTGGAATGACCTCGTTGGTCGCAATCAGATAGTTACCCATCGTCATGGTCTGATCGTCACGCGTGATACGCGTGCCCGCGTCGTCTTTCGTGAAATACCGCGTGCTCGAACGCTGTCGCGTGAGGCGGTCCTTCAGCACCGGGTCGGATACGGTGAACTTGCCATAGCGATCCGTCCCAAGATACGTCAGCGGCGCTTCGTGCAGGCAGACCGTCTGGTCGCTGAAATGCGTGGACGTTGAGAACGCCTTGTCCGTGACGTGTGACAGCGCCAGAAACGAACCGGGATAGGTAAGATTCTCAATCGTCTCGAAGATGTGACTCTTTCCCACCGCCGCCGTGCCCAGTAGTAGTGCATTGGGACGCAGACCCCAGTCATAGACGAACGTGCCCACGTGCGAGAGAAAGCAGAAGTAGTAGGCCTTCTGGTTTGCGTCACCTCGGAAAATATCATTGTACCACGACATGATCTTCAACTTCATGTTGCCGTACGTTGAAAGCATTTTCACCGTGTCGACGTGATCGCTCCACTGCTGGTGCGGCTTCAGCTTGGAGAACCAATTGCGCCCGTCGATGATACTCTGCGGAAGCAGCTCGCTCTTCATCAGCACCTCCCATAGCTCGCTCATGGCGTGCTTGCGAAACGCCGCCAGCGTCATGACATGATCGCGCGTGCCGCATTTGTACTGCTGATCCAGCCGCGCGCGTTCGGCGTAGTTCTTGCGGCGGAGAGCGATGATGGCGTGCGTCGAGGCAAAGTACTCGAACTCGGCGACACTGAGTCGGTTCTTGATATTCTCAGGCATCAGTCCCGTGTAGAGGATGCTTTCGTCGCTGGTGGTCACCGACGTCTTCAGCCGGTCGTACAAGGCGCCATGAAGCGAGTTCAACGACTCAACGACTTCCTGACGTGCCTCGTTTGTTTCCCGCGACTCGCGCGTGTTGACGACACGTTCCCGCAGCGTTCGCAAACAGGTAATGTACGCCTTCCCTTCCTGCACCAGCAGATCCAAATCTTCCGCCGAGGGTGCAAGCTCGTCGCGATCGACCGTATCGAGCAGCTCAAGCTCTTCGCACAGATACTCACGGCGGTTTTCTCGCACTGTTGCGCTGTCCTTGTCATCGCCATCGATGATATTGAGCAGTTCGTCGTCGGTAATATTCATCATGCTATTGCGCGACGATCCCTCACCCTCGTCGAGACGCATGATGTGCGGAAGAGGCAAGTTCAGAACCGTGCGCCCAAAGTACTTGCTATCGACGCGACAGACGCGATCCGGCTTGGGAAAACCAATGAATTGTTGATCAGGTGTGCTCCGCAGCTCGTATATTCGAGGCGCCACGGTCGCTGCATCAGAGGCCATGCCGTTCGCACCGCCTTGGTCGTGCATCCGACGATCCTCCTCGAGCAGCTCCTCCGCCTCCTCGTATTCATCGGGTCGCATCTGGTCCCTGCGTGCCTCGTCGGCGACCGTTGTTCCGTACGCATCGCTGGTGCCACCGCTCTCGCCCAGCGGCGCGCCGAGTGTGAAATAGGATGTTGGATCACGCTGCTCGCGACAGACGCCCTGAATGTGGAGATTGAAAGCCGTTGTCTTGTTGAACAGCCGCAACGGATGAGCCGGGTGGTCATATCGGGCTAGCGACATGGCAATCTGCTCGCTCGTCAGGTGCTTGAGATCGTGCACAAGCGCTTCCATGCATTCGCAAACGTCCGCATCGTCCTTGTGTCCCCTCCGAAGACCGATGCGCAGATACGGGAGCAAGACGTGTTCGATGAGCGCTTGAATCGTCTGGACCGCGTAGTGCGACACGTAGGGACTCGGCTCTATGGCTGCGCTGCCTTCGGCTTGATAATAGAGCGCGTTGGCGTTCACGACACGTTGCAGGCCGTCGCCGAAATTGAAGTTCGGATCGAGCACGAAAATCCAGACGCGGTGGCCCACCAGCTCGTCCTCCTCGCCAACGAGCTCCTCGATGGCCTGTATCGTTTTTGGATAGCGCACGCCATCCGCCTCAAAGTAGAGTCCGACCCCTTCGTTGCGGAGCATCCCGCGCGTGTCGCCCGTTGAAACAGGCGCGGGCGCCGCGCGGACGCCGCGGGCCTGCGGGCTCACTTCCTGGCCACGTCCACTGTTGACCAGCGAAGTACCCGCAGGCGTTCCGAGCTCATCGTTGGCCACGACCATCGACGACATCAAAAAGAGATTACGCATAAACGTCTCGTGGCCACCGTGGCCGCTTGCGCGCAAGATATCACTCCAGCTATTCGTGTCCGTGCCGAGGTAGCGCCGGGGAATGTTGAAGGCCAGGATGTTGGCCGGCCGGGGCAGATCGGGAACTTGCCGCCGCTCTTCGGCCGGACCGTGATATGGTATGGCGAAGAGTTCTTGAAACACCTCGCCATGCTTTGCCGTGAGGAAAAGCGTCTTCCCACGGGCAGCCTCCAACTGTGCATCGATGCGGGGCGCGCCGCTGGCCACGCCTGCCCCACCCCCCTGGCCAGAGGGCGGTCCTCGTCTTGGCCGCATTTTCGTCGAACTGAATCCACTTCAATCCGTCGTTGCGACGTCGAAATTATACGAAAACGTGAGAAACGAAAAGTCACTCACTTACATTCGCTACTAAAACCGTTCCGGTGAGCGGAGCAAGGATCGTCTATCTTGGCCAATGTGGCAAAATGAGACACACGATATATATACTTCATATGGGTGCGTCAAGAGTTTATGTGGTTTGTTGAACGGAATTACTCGATCCAATCCAGCGAAAACCACCCTTCGGCAGGCTGGAATTGATATTGATACACAATGCCGCCATTGCCATAACGGAAAAAAACGCCAGCTCGAGGCACCTTGTCATGGATCGCGGACGTAATGAAACGCGACATGAGAGGCGAGTCTTCCGGCGGAATGGGATCGTTGGTTGCAAGCACATAAGTATTCATGGCCACCAACACATCCATGGATATAACACGGCCAATGGGCATGACCAGTTCATCCTGGCCAAGCAACAGTATGTCATTCCTTGAACACATTTCGTCGCACTGACTCCACCGCTACCGCGTGTCGCCACAGAAATCGCGAGAAACGAAAAGGTGCCCACGTATATTCGCGACTGAAACTGCCTTGCCAATGGGCACAAGAAACGTCTATCTTGGCCAGCATCGAAAAAAATGAGACACATCGCAAGCGCCCTGATTTAACCATGTCCGGCGGTTGACCGCGTCGCAGGACCATTATTCTGGCCATAACTCAGTGGAAACCCGGTTTCGGTGCGCCAGGACCGATTTATATCCCACCAATCAGTCAGTTTTCTTTTCTCGACGAGGCACGGCCCTCCTCTGCAAACACACCATGGCCACGAACGACCTGGCCAGCCGTCCCTACCTGGAATGTGTGCGACCCTACAACAGCACGCACACGAACCACCTGCTGCGTGCCCGCAATTTCGCGACCAACAATGGCCAGCGGGTGGCTTTCTGTCCCGATCAAGTCGTGCCGCACGCCACGGAGCCGCTCGACCGCATCGACCCGAAGACCATTGACAAGGAGGTGAGTCGTATCCTGAAAGAAGCAAAGGACGCCAATCACTCCTTTGGCCATGTGCTGCAACGCATCGTCGTATCGGTTGTCTTTGTGCCGCCCGAGATTTTTCTGGCCAGCGCAACGGGTCAGCTGTCGTCGCGCCACGTGACGAAGACGGGCCTCTTCACGTCGGACGCGGGAAAGGACCTGGACGTGATTATCGCCGACGATACCAGCGACTTGTACAAGGCGTGGTGCACCGACACGTTCCTCGCGGAGGACGAGCGCAAGACGCTGGTGGGCGTTGCACGAGCGGCACTTCACGCGTCGTCGTCCGGCTCGACAGGAAACAGTGAACTCCAAAAGGCCGAGCGCACCTATGCGGATCTGCTTAAACAAGCAAACGCCAAGAACGATGCTCTTCGTCGCATGAAGGACGCGATCAAAGGAAAGGGTCAACAGGAGCGCAATGCTATTCGGGGAAAGTTCCAAGCCGGAAAAGCGCTATTCGATTCGATAAGGAAGGAGATGGCAGCCGCGGGGGAGAAACTGGACGAGTTGAAGAAGGCGGAAGAGAAGAAGAAGAAGGAAGATTCCCCGGCGTCTTCCGAGTTCCAGTACACGGGTGCCGTCAAGGACTACGGCATGTTCTATGGCGACTGGTACTATTGGGCGACGGGAGAATCGTCGGAAACGCTGAAGAATTTGCAACGTCTTCCGAAACGCGTCGTGCAAAAACTACTCGCCTACGGAAAGCAATGGGCAACGAAGCATGCAGCCGATGCAGCGATGAAACCGTACGCCGCGCTGGAACCATCACCTTCCCATGGACTCGTGGGCGGGCCCGAAGCACTGTCAGCGTTCCGACCGAGCCTGGCGCAGATGGTGGCACTCGATGCGGACGACGAGCACACCGCGTATCTGTTTCCGCGCTTTCCGCTCGTTCTGTGGCTATCAAGTCTCGATGCCGCAACGAAGGCGCAAGAGGAGAATCAAGCGGGTAATAAGAAGAAGAAGAAGAAGAAGGCATCCAGCCACGAATCTGCATCGAAACACACGATTGCTTCTATATCGCTCTCCCTGTCCGACATGGAAGATTCGCAGTCGCAGTCGCGCAAACGAGGCCGCGACGAGGCCGACGAGAAACCACAACCGAAGAAGCGTCAGAAGACGGAAAAATCATCTCCGCCACCTCGCCCAGATGACAAGAACGCAAAGGGAGGCAAGAAGAAGAAGGTGGAATCGCATCCCCGACCCGAGGCATTTTCCAAGGTTCCAACAAAGGAAAAGCACAGTCGCACGCCAAAAGATAGCAAGAAGGACACGGAGAAGCTAAAGAAGCCGACCAAGAAGAAGCCTCGCGGTAAAAAGCGCGAACGGGAGGACGATGGTGCAAAATCTCTGAAGCAGGCCCCTCCAGCAAAGAAAGCACGCAAGACACCCCCTGCCGCCAAGGGCGGTCGAAAGACGACGAAATCCCCTCTGGCATCCGCTGGCGAGGTCGAAAAGCCGAAAGCAGCAGCGGTGTCACCCGATGATGCTAGCAAGGATCGCGCGAGTCACGGGACCATCGACTGGACCGAAGTATTTGCAGAATTTAGCCAATCATGCATGGGCAAGGGAGGTCTGGACTGCGCGGTAGGCGATGGAAACGAACGCATTGCCGAAGCGGCGAAGCAGCTACAAAGTCATGGTGTTGTGGCCGAGTTTTCCGACCTGTATCCTTCCGTGGCGATGAACGTACCAGCGCTCGAGCTGGAGAAGATGCTGGACGCTCTGGGCGACACGGAGGCGACGCTCGAACCATCGATGCTCATGAAAACATTCGTGACTGCCATCCATTTGAACCAGCTGCCGTTCCAGTACGCAGCGAACACCATTCGCGATCGCAGCGCAGCCATTGAGGAGAGCTATACGGATGCCTCGGTGGATCACCTAACGAGCCCAAGCGGTCAACAAGCGCTCACCGATCTCGTGAAGCGTATCGTCCTGTCCATCCAGGTGATGTGTCGTGCTCTTGGCGACGCACCTGCGTCATCCGCAAACCCCGAACCTCGTGTTATTGAAGCGTTCTGAGTGTTGCAGGATTATTTTTATTTCTTTCTACTCGTAATAAACTGCCGTGACACACCTGTCCATACAGTTTTCACTGGCGCACGCGCCAGGATGAATAGCAATCCAGCGACGACATCGCTCTACGCATCGAGGACCATATCGGCTCTATGCGGTCTCTGGTGGAACACCACCTGTACGAGCTGGAACCAAAGTAGTCTAGCGAGTCGTGACGATCTCTACAAGTTAGACGCACTACGTCCCCAGTATCCTTACGAACATCGTTTGAGGGACCTGGCATCACGGCCTCTTTATTTTCTAGCCACTGATCGTCTGTTTTCGCAACGAGCGATTGTCGACAGCCTTGAACGTGGACGCTTGCGTTTCAGCGAATGGAATTATATGCGTGGCGACGATGGAAGCACAGGAAAGATTAGCAGCGCACGTTGCAACGAGGAACTTGTCTGTGCTGCCTACAACGTCGCCAGTGCTCTCTCGCAAGCTCTCGCCATTGAGTACGATAAGATTGGACAAGACGAACGCATCGCCAAGTTCGCCACGCACGCTTTCGCTGCAATCGAAGAATTGGTGTGTCTCCTGGCACGGTGGCGACGGGGCAATCTAGCGCACGTCGATGGCAACATCTCCGTGCAATCCAATGGCACAGATCGGACCGAGAAGACACCGATACCGCTACCGCTGCACCTATCCACGGAGGGACTCGAGCTCATGACCGACATTGCGTTCGCTCAACTCGGTGAGCAATGGCTAACGAACTACGATTCGTCGTCGCAGCCGAGCGCTGGTTCGCGATCTGTGTCCATGGCCTACACCATATGGAACGCCTACGGCAGCGCGTACGATAAGTTGCGCACCTGGGCAGACGGAGCAGGCCTTGGCGACATGGACCAGGAACATCTAACACCAGTTCCTGGGCACCTCGCTCGCCTCACGGCCGTCAAACGCCATTACTATTTCGCACGCAGCGCCATGGACGCCATGAATCTCGTAGCGGACGAGAAGAACGGTTCGGGCTGACTAGTCTCAGTCAGGCCACGCTGCTGGATGGCTGCCCAGCCCAGCTTGATGCCTGGGTTCTTCACAACTTGATTCATTGGCGGGTGATTTCCACTCTGGAAGACACATTGGCGACGGATGGAGTACGAGATCTTCATCATCATCTGAAGAGCGCGGATGAGGAGGCATACCGCTCAAAGATGGCGGCGGCCCGGGCAAGTTGGCGTCCCTTGTTCGAATACGGCGAGCGTCGTCACGAAAGCTTCGATGCGGCCAGGAATTGGCTCCTGCACAACATGCCCCGCTATGAAGTCCCGAGCAGATACGTGCTCTTCAAGCCCTTGGGACAGGTAGAACCGACCGACAACACCCGGGCAGTCATCTTTCCGCTGAGCCCCTTGGAACTGTCCGGCCTGGTCACCCTGCTGGCATCGGTTACCGATGGAGTTGACCCGATCCAGGTCCCACCCGGGGCGGACTGCTTCAGAATCACGGGCTACGCTTGCACCCAGAAAACGACAGAACCGCAACGGGCGGTACTCGGCATGCTGGATGTCGACGGTCGTGAAATCATGCACAAGAGATTCCGTGATGACATCTTGACTCTGACTTTACCGATATCTCTCTATACCCGCTTAGAACATGAGGCGAACGATTCGATTCTTCAGATTCCGGGGTGGTTGAAGCTGAGGTAGGACCGGTCAGGCTTCGATTTGCGCGATCGTGGGGGTGTAAGGGAATGCAAGGAAATGACATGGCACACCGAAATCCGCAGAAGAGAATCCAACCGGGGGATGATCTGACCGGAGAGCATACCGCCGGCGATGCTGGACAGATCATACTGGGCTGCCTGTTTGCAGCAACCTGGATCGCAGACACATTCTTTTTCAAGGTGACAACTTTCCTCAACCCATACGTGCCACTTTACATCAGGATACCGGTCGGCATTGTCTTGTTGGGGATTGCGGGCACCCTGGCGAGGAAGGGCCTGGCCATTGTGTTTGGCGAGGAAAGGGAGAAGCACGGAATTATCAGAAAGGGCGTATTCAATGTCGTTCGCCATCCGATATACCTGGGCGAGATTTTGTTTTATCTCGGTATGCTATTTCTGAGTATATCGCTAACTGCCGCAACGGTGTGGATTCTGGCCATAGGATTCTTGCATTACATCTCGTGCTACGAGGAAAAGCTTCTGCTTTCCCGGTTCGGCGAAGAATATAAGCGGTACATGCGGGAAGTACCAATGTGGATCCCGCGCCCTAAGCTAGCTCAAGGCAATGAAAATGCCGATCTAACTGTTTTCAAAAAGAAGCCGTCTGCAAGGGTGTTTTGGGGTGTCTTCCTGATGCTCATAAGCTACATCGTTGGCTGGCCGATGATCGGTTTATTCGGAGCGTTGTCTCTTTAC
>SDBT01011184.1_pt1 | contig 14463 bp, 14 predicted proteins | sample 2277101 | NCBI WGS metagenome assembly SDBT01 (sample SAMN10404973, study PRJNA504765) | marine sediment metagenome | isolation source: marine sediment core GS10_PC15, 103 cmbsf | place: Arctic Ocean: Southern Knipovich Ridge | collected 2010
TTATAACTCAAATGCACAATTCGGTGGCGGTGGCACTTTAGCAAGGATATATGGTGAAATAGGAAGTTTAGGACAAAATTCTAAGTTATATTTTGCTGTGGCAGATAGTTCTAAGAACCTCCAGAATAGAATGGTAATTGATAAAAGTGGAAATGTTGGTATTGGTACAACAACACCAAGCACTAAGTTGCAGGTTATCGGCACTTCGAGCTTCGGCGATGGCACGAATGAACTACAGGTATCTTCTACAGGCACTTTAAGTTTTGCAGGCACAGCTAAACTTGGTCCTGCACCTACTTATACGGTAATAAATGAAGCTTCAGACAGAGTGTATGATGCAAATGCTACAAGCATGAATGAACTTGCTGATGTTTTAGGTACTTTAATAAATGATTTGGTTGCTGCGGGAATTTTAACAGTTCCATAGAAAGGAGACTAAACTGGCTGATTTTGGTGATATAGATTCTGAGATTGTTTTAGCTGTAGGTGAATCTGTGAGGAGAACTTTGCTTGATGATGGCTTTGAGGAATATATTCCAACAGAGGTGGAAGATATTATTGGGCCGATATTTAACGATGTTACAGTTACAACATCAGGTACAGTAAATATTGAGTCGTCTGATTCAGGCATGGTATATCTTAATCTTGGGGCAACAGGAGATGTTACTTATAATCTTCCGGCTGCCGATGAAGATGGCTTGTTTTTTACTTTTGTTTGTCGTAATGGTTCTCACAGTAATCATATTTGGCCTGATAGTGGTGATACTATTCATCATGGTTTAACCAGTCATACAGTTGATTATGGCTTACAGAAGGGTGGTACTTCGAGTGCAATAACACTTGTTTCAAAAATTGATGGAACTTGGTGGCAAGTAATGCTTAGTAATAGTGACTGGTCTCCGGAGGCTCCTTAATGGCAAACTTTGGTGATATTTCAACAAGTTTAGTACTTGGCAGTCTTGAGTCTGCAAAACGCAAAGATGATGATTCAGGGTTTGAAGCGTTTGAAACCGCAGCTCTTGGTGATATTAGTCTTGTACTTAGTTTATCTCCTGTGAATTATTTCGATAGTTCTCCTATTGGACTTGATACAGATGATTCAGCAGAAGTATATACTACTTGGGATAGTGTTGGTGAAGATGGAGAAACAGTTATCTGGACACTTCCTGCGGCAGCAGCAGGTTTATTTTTTACTTTTTATGCTTTTCATGTAGGTGGTGCTGATAGTCTTACTATCACACCTAATGGAACAGATAAAATTTGGCATAATGGAACACTTGGTGGTGAAGGTAAATATATTTTTACAGAAACTGCTGGAAGAATGATTTCTTTAGCTGGTACTGATGATGGGATATGGCGAGAGATTATATTTTTTGGTGCTTGGATTTTTGAGATTTAGTTTTGAGAAACTATGACTGATTTTGGTGATATAAATTCAGACTTGGAAATACCATCTGGCAAGTCGTTTGTCCATAGTGATACACCTGGTGTTTTTGAGACTTTTCCAACTATCACTGTTGCACAGGCTCATATAAATAATTTTAAAGCTATTGTCGATGTAGTTGATGAATCTTCTCCTTATACACTGCTTGAGGTGAATACTGGAGGAGTTTACACAAATGTCGGAGCTGATGATATAGTTCATTTTGATTTGCCATTAGCAACAATAACAGGTTTGTTTTATACTTTTAAAGTTATAGCGGAACAATATATCGAGATCGATCCACATGCAAGTCAGAAGATATCAACTCGCAATATTTTAGGTGATGCGGGAGCTTATATTCGTTCTAATAATGTGCGGTCAGTGGTTATGTTAATTTTTGATGGCGTTGATACTTGGCACTCTGTTCATACACTGTTTGACATAAGTTGGACTTTTGAATCTTAATTAAAAGGAAAAAGAAATGCGCTATAATTTAAGTACAATTATCATCGATTTAAAAAATGAAAACATTGAGAATCCTTATTTACTTCCTGATGATGAGGAAAGAAAAATTTGGGATGTTAAAACGGCATGTATTTCTGCTATTTTAATGCCAACTCCTGGAGGTAAGGAATCTGGAGATGATAAGTTTAAAGCTTATCAACTTGCAGCAAAGGTTACAGCTTGTGATGCTTCGGTTGTTGATTTAAGTGTTAACGAAGCAAAAATGCTTAAAGATGCTACTGGTCGATGTTATGGTGCGATTGTTGTTGGTTTTATTTGGAAGATTTTAGATGGCGAAGGAATTGATAGTCAGTCATAAAACAGGTGAAACACTTCATGCTTTGGTGCGTAACACCAGCGGTTTGATCTGGCAGACAACGACGGATACATTTGTAGGTTATGAAGATGCTAATAAAGCAAATTATGACGTTGCAATGCCTGAGACTTTTAAAGCTGGAAGCAGTGGTGGCAGCTGTTATATTGGAGATTTTCCAACCGCGATTGTAACAGAAGGATCTTTCTTTGTGCAGGTTTTGGATTCAAATGATGTCGAACATTACTTTGGTTGGCTTGATTGGAATGGTTTTGAAGAAGTTTTTATTCCTCTTAGAAATAGGATAAGATAATGTGGAGTTTGAAACGATGGGTACAAAAAATTATAACAGAAAGGTATGTTGAGATGAGAACAAGACCTTATGAGAAACATCTTCCCTGGATGTTGAAATGGGCTAAGACTGCTTCTGAGGTTGCTTTGACAACGTCGACAATGAAGGCTGCTAATGTTCCATCGGATGCTTGGAGGATACCTGAAGGATTGATGATTGCTGAGATGCGGTTTAGAGTTGATGGTGCGGTTGATAATCCTTCTGGAGAAGCTCATATTTATGCAGCAAGGTTCTCAGAAAGTGGTACTATTGAAACACCTGCATATGACGATATTGTGCATGTTGCAGATGCAACTTTAACTGGTGGGGAACAGGCTGCAACCTGGAACACAAGCTTTTATGTTGATACAATAAATTTTCCACAGAAGTGGATTGATGATATTGAGAAAGCTGATGCTGCTGGAAACAATGGTCAAGCACGAATTGCTTTTGATTGTGTTGGGTATGATTGTTTGTTTGTTAAATTAGAATTTGCTGCCAGGAACTGGTGGATAGATGTTAGTGGATTTGTTAAATTTTAAAGGAACAGAAAAATGAGCCAAGTAGATAACACAGTAACTCCTGATAGAGGTCCAATTTCTGATAGACTTCCTTGGATTGCTTCTATGTATAGCAACGATGCAGATACAACTGGGAACTTGATTGTGAAAGCGGATCCTTCATCTGGGAATCTTTATTTAAAACATCTTATGATTTTTAGTGATGCTACGGGTGTGAGTGTTACTGTTAATGACGATACTACAGTAAGAATTGGTCCTTTTTTAACGACGACAGCTGAAATGAGTCATTATACAGATTTTAGGTTTGAATATCCAATTAAGTTTACAGGAGCATTAAGAGTAGACTGTAATACAAACTCTCCGATTTTTGTTCTTGCAGAGGGTTATACAGCTTAAGGAAAATAAAATGGCTCGTACAAGAAGTGATATAAGAACTCTTGTTGAAGGAAACACTGGCAAGACTGGTAAAACAACTGAGATAAATGCTTATCTGGAAACAGGTTTGAAGAAAGCTGCTTTGGTTTATGACTTTACAGACATCCGAGAAATCGTTTCTCCGGATACGACTATCGTCATAGGAACAATGTCAATACCTGTTCCACAGAACACCAGAACGATTTTGAGTATTAGGTTGTTTAATTCTGCAAACACCCAGGGGTCGTATCTTAAGCTTAAAAATTCAACCTGGTGGGATAAATTTGTAACAGAACCTGCAGCTAATAGTCAAGGATGGCCTGAGTTTGGTCTTAGACATCGAAGTCAGATTCTTTTCGATAGACCATCTCAAGCTCTTGTTGCAAGATTTAGGATCACAAGGATTCCATCTTTTGATGCTGATGATGATAAAGAATGTCCGATTGAACTCTTAGATCTGTTTCTTGAAGCTTATGCAACAGCAATGTTATTTCTACATCTTGAAGATAAAGATAACTATGTCTTTTGGATAACAGAAGCTCTTGGGTCTAAGAAAGATCGGGATATGAATATTCCTGGAGGTTTTTTATTGCAAGCAATTTCTGCAGATAAAAGACATCCGGCGATTGACGTTGAAGCAAGAACAATGAAAAGATCAAGGTTAGTTCCTCCGGTTGCATCTTCGGATGGAGACTTGGGTAATCTTAGTTGGTATCGACCAAGTTAAGAAAGGATAAAAAATGAGTTGGGATGTAGACGTACCTGCTAACAGTGTCACAGTGGCAAGTTTGCCAGGACATATCAGAGCTGTTAAAACAGGGATTTTAGACGAAGATAACATGGCAAGTGATAGTGCTACTGATGTTGCAAGTCAACAGAGTATAAAGGCTTATGTTGATAGTGGTACTGTTACGATGATAAACAAGACTTTGACAAGTGTTGCTGTTAATGGAACAGGTGTGACACTTGCTGCAGGAGCTGATTTAATTGGTTCTTCGACATCTGATATTACCATTAACACAGATAAATTTACTGTTGCAGGTGCTACTGGAAACACTGTTATTGATGGAACTTGTGCTGTTGGTGGGACACTTGATGTTACAGGAAACATCGATCCTACAACATATGAAACTACAAATGGAGGTTTTCTTGATGAGGATGATATGGCTTCTGCTGCAACAGCTGCTGATAAAGTTTGTTCACAGCAGAGTATTAAAGCTTATGTAGATACAACAACTGCAGCTCGACAACCTGTTGGAACTGTTCCGACGCTTAATGACTCTGAAGCTAATGCAATGTTAAAAGCTCATGCTTATCGTACACAAGGAGCTGGTTGGGTAACGGCGTTTACGCCCGCAGCTGCACAAGGAACAGATTTAAAGGGATATGTAGATACCGATAGCAATCCCGCATCCGGAGGGCAGTTAATGGGACATGTATCCTCAGAGAATAATGATCGGCAGTTTATTAGTTTCTCTGTTGGTTTTGAATCCTCTACAGGAATCTTTTTTGAAATTACTCACACGAACCAAAATCCAACAATAACCTGGACACCATTAGAGGTTGGAACTGGTGCTCCGATAGATCAGGATTAAGGATTGAATAATGCCAGATTATGAAACAATACCGTTACCTCCACCTGTGAGAGGTTTAGACAAGAAAACAGAAGCCGTTCTTCTTGATCCAAGATTTTCTCCGAATCTTAAAAATGTACATGTAACACCAACAAAACTTTTTAAGAGACTTGGAGATACTCTTTTGGGAAACAATCTTCCTCTTGCAGGAACAGGGATGGAATCGGTTGAGTTTATCGATGGTATTGGAACAAGACATCTTATTGCTTTGACAACAACAAATGGTTATGTCTATGATGCTGATTCTGACCGTTGGAGAATTTTAAATGCATCAAGTGTTTTAGAAGATTGTGAAGATGCTTGGGCTGTTACTGGAGCTGCTGTCGCTGATAGTGCAGGGACTGATGCAACAATTTTCAAAGTTGGAACAAAATCAGTTAAAATTGTTTTAAGTTCTGGAGCTCATTCAGATGGTGATCTTCTTGCTTTTGAAGATACTGCTATTGGAGATATCTCCTCAGGTTATGTAACCTTTGGTTGTTGGGTTCGGAGCTCGATTCAGTTAGCTGTTAACGATCTTGAGTTTGTTGTCTGTGACGATGCATCGGGAGCGAAGACAAATGATTATGTCGAGATTAAAAATGATATTATTCTTTATGCTGATATCTGGTATTTTTTACAGGTTACTGTTGATCTTTCAAATATGGATTCTGTAAACAGTGTCGGAGTTTATATCAACAGTGACACTGCTTTTGATGCAGGGTGTACAATTTATATTGATGATTTACGAGTGTTTTCTGCTTTTTCCGGTGGTGTTACTGATAGATGGAGTCATGCTGTTGTAAATGACACAGGGCATAGTTGGCAAGCAGCAACAGCTCTTATGATTTCTAATGGTGTTGGTTCTAATGACCAGGTTTTTGTATGGGATGGAACTGCTGCCACAAGCTTTGCTTCTTATGATTTATCTGATCTTTCAAGTTTTGCATCTGTGAAAGAGATTGAACATCATTTTGACCATCTTTGTTTGTATAATTATAACACAGGAACGCAACGAACACGGAATTTAGCTTTTTCTGATATCGGTGACCTTGATGATTTTTCTGCAGGAACATCAGGTGAGAAACTTCTTTCAGATACAAAAGGAGCTGTTGTTCGAGCTAAGAAATTTGGGTCTAATATTTTTCTTTATAACGATCTTTCTATAACTACACAAAGATATCTCGGTTCTCCGAAGATTTTTTCGCATAAAACATATGTAACAGAAACTGGATTATTTGCACCAAAGGCTCTTTATGACACAGCTTTGATGCATTATTTTATTGGAACAGATCAGAAGATTTATGGTTATGCTGGCGGTGCACAGTTGATTCCAATTGCTTATGTTATTGAAGAAGCTCTTTTTGCAAGTTTGAATCTTATCAATAAAGATAACATTGTTATAGGCTATGACGTTGCAAGACATAAGCTTTATGTTTGTTATCCTGATAGAGACGGAGATTTTAATGATACCTATGCACAGTCTTATTATTGTCTGAATATAAAAGATAATCCTCCGACTTGGGAATGGGGAAGATTTGGACATGACGTGCGAGACTTTAGTGTTTTCTCGAATCAGACGAGTTACACTTGTGATGGTGCTTTCTTTGCAGGTGTTGCTTGTGATGATGATTCTGACAAAAGCAATCTTCGGTGTGATTTAGCATATGCCCAAGCAGGTTATTCAATGGCTGTTGTTATTGATTCTGATGGTAATGTTTATAAGCTTGATCAGACAACAGGAACAGACAATGGAACAAACATTGAAATGATTGTTGAAACAGGTGATTTTACACTTCTGAAAGGAAATCAGAAAACATCTTTCAGAGCAAGTGAATACGGGTTCAATGTAAACTGTGCTGATTCTCCTTCCGGTTTGGGGACTGTCAGTGTTTATTACAGCACGGATCTCGGTGTAACTTTTACAGAGTTTGATGACTCTCCTGTGACGTTGGAAACAACATGGACAGAACATCTTTTGGAGTTTGATATTTCTTCTACACAGGTTAGGTTTAGATATGTTCAAGACTCTGCAACAGATTTTCAGTTTAGAGGACAAAGTATTAAACTTAAAAAAGGAATGGAAAGACAATAATGCCAGACAGTGTAACTAATCCATTTAATTTTCCTACTGTTCCAGACAGTTTTGATGCTGATCAGAAAGCTTTCTTTCTGCAGCTTCAGTTAGAGTTGGAGGAACATTTTTTTGGACAACAGTATTTTGAAGGTTCTGTTGATATTGGTGGACCTGTTATATTTAGTGGTGATGGTTCTGGTTTGCTTTTTGGTTCATGTCAAGGCATGGAGATTGATTGGACACAGGCCAATGCTGCTGAAGATACATGGTACGATATTTCAGACGCTAGTATGTCTGATGGAAAACTTCATGGTGTTACTCATGATGGCAGTGGAAAATTGACAGTAACAGAACCTGGAATCTATCTTGCACTTTGGGCAGGAGCTTTTGAAGCTGATGCTGCCAATATCCATTTTTTAGTAACTTTTAGTGTCGATGGTACAGAGGGTGATCCAGGAATGAACCATTTTGAAACCGTTGCTGTGAATAGAGAACAAGCCATGAGTGGTATTGCTCTGTTAGACTTAGCTGCTAATCAGACTGTTAATGTTTCGATTCAAACTACTGATGCTGGAACACCTGATCTGTTTGTAGATCATTTGTTAATTGTATTGGTGCAGATTGGAGGAACTTAAAAATGGAAACGGTCAGAGCAAGAAACGGTATCGTTTTTGATATCTTGAAAAAGTATTTTAATGAAGATGCAAGATATCTGACGAAAGAAGATTATGTTGTTCATTTTAAAATGCTGTTTAAAGAACATCCGGAAGAGATGTTTGTTCTTGTTACTATTGATGATAACAAGGTTATTGGTTATATCATCGCAGCTCTTCATGAAACAGGAAATTATGTATGGCTTTATATGTTGTATGCTGATGATACAATGCCAGTTTCGGAAACTTTAAAATCATTAGAAAGACTTGAAAACTGGACAGAAAATGCTATGGGTGTTTTTGAAATAAGAGGTGAAACTTTTCATGACAGGATAAAAGTCTTTGAACGATACGGCTATGAATATTTTTCAACAATTGTTAGTAGAATGTTAAAGGATAAATAAAATGGGTAAGAGTGGATCACCATCGAAGGTTGAATCAAGATCAACATTACAACCTTCGCAACAACAGTTAATTGATACAATGGCAGGATTTGTAGAACCTATGATTGGAACAGGTGCAACACCTTTTCCAGGTGAGACTTTTGCAGGTCAGCCAGAAGAATTCTTTGAAAGTATTTCAGGTTTTCTCGACTTTCAAGACTTTGGAGATATCCAGGATTTGATAACCAATGTAGCTACTCCGAGTTTTGTACACGATCCTGCAGCTGTTGCATCTCGGTTTCAAACAGGGTTCGCTGATCCTTTGATGGACATGTTTAACAGAAAGATTCTTCCAAACATAAAAGAATCTTTTGCTGGAGATCTTTTCTCAACCAGAACTGGTGATGTTCTTGCAGAGAAATCAAGTGAATTTGTTGGTGATGTTATCTCACCAGTTTTGTTTGCTGCACAAACAGCATCGGAAAGAATGGGTTTTGAAGCTGCAGAAACTGCGAAAGGCCGGTCGATGACAGCACAAGGAATTCCGTTTCAGCTGTTGCAACAGGAAATTGCAGCAACAACTGCTATTCAGAGTGAAGCTCAGAGAGCTTTGACGGATGCTTATAATAGATTCCTAAGACTTGCACCAGAACAAGACCCGTGGATACAGCTTGGGACACAGATAGCAGGACTGCAGTCAGTTGAAAATGTTGGTATTCAAGGTTCTCAAGGAACTGATTATGCTGCATTGGGAGTAACATTAGGAGCAGCAATGCTTATGTCAGATCAAAAGCTGAAAGATATCCATTACTCAGTTATAACAGGATTGCCTCAGATAGAACAACTAACTGTTTATAAATACAATCTTAAGGAAACTCCTGGAGAAACAGAGATTGGAATTATGGCTCAAGACTTACAAGATACTGTTCCTGAGGCAGTTAAAGAAGTTGGCGGTGTTCTTCACATAAAACCCATGGCTGTGATTGGCTTATTGATTAATGCTGTTAAAGACCTTAAAAAAGAAATTGATACTATGAAGGGAATATAACATGGCTTTTACAGTACCTGCACCGCAAAAAGATCCATCGACGGAAAGTGCTATTAGAATGATTTTAGGTTTTGTCTCAAATCGACAAAAGATGCGTCAGGATCAAAAACAACATGAAGATGAGATGGCACATCGAACAGCGGTTGAGGAAAGAATGCAGGCTCATACAGCTGTTCAGACTCACGCACTTGTTCAAAAGACCGATGCTCAGGTTAGCTTGTTTGATGCTCAAGAAGAAGAAGTACGAAGAAAAACAGCTTATGCTCAGTCCACAGAAGGAAAGACTGCTGAGTTCTTGAAACAGAGAAATGAGCTTCAAAAAGATGTAACAAATGCTTGGAAAGAAATGCTTGCATTGAATGCACCTAATATGACTTTAGAGTCTATGAAAGAAGGGCAGTCACATCTGTTAGCATCTTCTTTATATGGTTCTGGTGTTGGTGGTGTTGGAATGAGTTCATATCAAGAACTTCTTCCTTATACCCGAAATACGTTAAAAGGACAATATGATACACAAAGAGCAACGGAACAAAGATTGGCTCAACAGTATATTAACCAATATGAACAATTAGACAAAGGTGATAAAACAAGACAGAATCTTTCAAAGGTAATGGGGTCGCTTCAAAAGATTGTCTCAGGTAGTGATATCACGCAAGGTGAAAAAGAGCGAGCCTTTACTTCTGCTCAGTTTGGTCTTGATCCAGAACAGAAGATAAATCTTCCAGGTTGGGGTAATAAGATTCCAGCTGAAAGACTGACAGATGAACAGCTTACAAATTTCCTTCAAGGTACTTCTTCTTTTTCCGATCAAGGACGAATTGCTTCTGCTGAAGCTCGTGGCAGAGGTCTTGCTGGTTTTGTTCCAACGAGAGCAACTCGAGATCCTAACCAACCTCGAGATCCTGTTTTTGAACAAATTGGTGAAGATTTGTCTGGAGTTACTGGGACACTTGATCGGATGAATCTTTCTGATTCTGGTCGAACTCAGTTAGTCAGGACTCGTGAAGAGTATGATAATCTTCCTGTTGGAACAAGTTATCGTGATGTTAATGGAAATATAGGAACAAAAAGATAATGGCAAAGACATTGTTTGGTGACGAAATTCAAGGGTCTCCAGAAACAGTCTTTGGTGATCCTATTAAGCCTTCAGGAGGGAAAACTGAAGGCTTGCCTATCGGCAGGGATGTTGAACGTGTAGATAGGTTTAACCTTCCGATTTTAGACGCTCCTGCAGACCCAACGTCTCTTCCGTTTGAAGGTCAAGATCTGACAACAGGTGTTGATTTTTCTGTTGAAGATACACTTCAAGCATTGAAAGATATTCCTGGACAGGTTGCTGGAGGTACTTTAGAACAGGTTGTCGGTGGTGCTGGTTATGTTCTTCAGAGACAATTTGAAACTGCTGAAGCTTTGAAGGGAAAAGGTCGAGGAAGATTAATTCCAACTGGTGCTGATCCGTGGCAATTTATTAGAAACATTGGTATGTTGTTTGGTGGATCAGAAAAAGTTGCTGAATCTGGTAAAGCTTGGGGTGATGCTTGGAAGAGTTATGTTCAAGAACATGATTGGCTTGCACAAAAAGATTATAATTGGATTGAGAATCCTGTTGCAAGAGCTTCTCAAACAATCTGGAGAGGTGCTGCTCCATCGGCTGCATCAGCTGTTGCTATTACTTTGTTGACAGGTTCTCCTGCTGTTGGTTTAGTTCTCTTGGGAGAGTTGACCGGAGCTCAAACCTTTGCAACAGAACGAGAAAGAGATGTTCCTGTTTTGTCTGCTTACAATCGGTCTGTTGTTGATCAAGCAGCTGAAATTGGTGGAGAGATGTTAGTCTTTCCAAAGTTCTTTAAAGGAGGATTGTCTCTTGCAAGATTTACGGCTCTTCTTGCTGAACAGGCTGGACAAGAGGGTGTTACAGGTTTTATACAAGCCTTTCGCGATGCTTTCAGCAGGTCGAAAGATGCTGGGGTAGAAACAAAAGAAGCTGCAAAGCTTGCGTTTACTGAAGGCGTTAAAGCTGTTCCAGAAGATATGTTAGCTGGTATGGGTGGAGCTTTTATCTTTGGTGCTGGTGGGGCAATCAAGCAAGGTCGTGTTGAGAAAAAACAAAATCTTTTAGCTTCAGTCAATGAAGCAATTAGTAAAAAGAGTCCTGTTGGTGTGACGAAAGATGCAAGAGTAAAAACAAAACTTCCTGAGTTCTTTGCACAGAAGGAACAAAAAGAAGCAAAACCTGTTGTCGATCCTTCAACAAAGAAAACAATAAAAGAAAAAGATAAGATTATTGTTCCTGAATCGCAGAAAAGAACTGCAGCTTATAAACTGCCATCTGGAGAGATAATCGAAACGGGTGTTCTTCATGATCCAGCAGATATCATTGCAGAAAGACCAGATGTTAAACTTACAGATCTTGAGCCTGGTTTCACAGATGCTGAGGGTAATTGGTTAACATATGATGATGCAAAGAAACAAGCTTTAGCAGAGATTACTGACAAACGTGCAACGAGGTTAGCTGAAGTTGAACAGGCATTTGAAGATGCTCCTGGTGAAATTATAGGAGATGTTTTTGATCGGCTACAAGAAGTTGATGATAAGAAAATTGATCAAGATTTAATTGAGATCCATCGTCAGATTAATCTTGGTAACGCTAAAAAAGTTGCTCAGATGTTTTTTGACAATCAGAAGAAGTTAGACCAACTTGTCAAAGAACAGATGACACCTGAAAATGTGGCTGAAGTGAATAGAGTAAACCAAGAACAGTTTGACATTGTTCATGCTCTTGGTCTTGATCCCACTGTAGCCTATACGGACATGAATCTTGAACAACTCGAGATTGAAATTAAAAAAGTTTTAGAAACCCAAAAGCCCCCTTTGGTGGCCGAAACGGGGCAACTGGAGGCCGATATAGCCCCGAAACCGGATATTGGTATAGAAACCCCCGCAGGGGAGGTGGAAGGGATAACGGTTGAGACAAAAGAACTGGGTGTTGATAGACTTGCAGATATACAAACAAAAGCAGGGCAAAAGTCCAAAGGTGAATCATTTACCGCTGCGGCATTAGAAAACCTTAAACAAGGTAAGCACCAGACTGTTAAAATAGGGTTTGATGATGGTGGCAAACCGTTTATTGTAGATGGAAATGCAAGAATCCAAGCCGCACAGGAATTAGGGTTGGAGGTATTGCCCGTTGAAGTTGAAGCCCCCACCCCCACAGAGGTAACGGTAGAAAAACTGGCAACAACATCAGAGTTAATGGATCAGCTTGCAGAAGTTGATAAACAGATTTCTGAAATAGAACAATTTGAAGCAACTCTTAAAAAAGAACGAAACAAAGCTTTGAGAAGAGCTCATGGTCTTGCTTCAGATATGCATATAGACGATGAAACTTTTAGAGAGTTTAAAAGAAAATCTGTTGGAAAGGATTCCATGTCTAATATGACATCAGATGAAATGAAACTTCTGAATGCTGATCTTTCACAGTTTAAGAAATATTTAAAAGATCCGGTTGAAAAATTAAACGATACGATCAAGAGGTTAGGTTTAACAGACACCGAACTTGCCAGATTGAAAAAGGCTTCTCGGAACAAAGATGATGTTCTTGGAACTGTTCTGAAGAAAACAGAAGCCAGTGGTGGTTTAGTAACATCTCCACAGGAAAGAAATCTTCAGATGAGATTGATGAGAGATCATGCAACGACGATTGCAAACTGGATTGCAAAAGGTGTGAAAAAAGGACGTCCGATTAATGTTTTGAATCCTGTTGTTTCTTCCAGATATAGTTTATACAATGCAGAATGGCGAACCGGAATTCCGTTTGCACAATTGTCCATTGACATAGCATCTGCTGCTTCAAGAGGTAAACAGTCTGGGATGAAAGAGTTTCTTGCCGAGATGACTGAAGCCGGTAGAACAGGTTTGGCAACAGGAAAGACTACTGTTCAGAATGAGCTGGTTGGTGATTTCCTTTTTGACAAGACACAAAAAGGTCGCGATGAAGCTTTTGAGAAACTGAATCCTTTGAACAAAAGACTTGCGAATAGTCTTGCAAAGATGATGAGTCAGAATAGTAAAACAGGGAATGCACTTAGAAGAATGAGGTGGATAAGGTTAGATCATATCACAAAGGAAATTGAAAGACTTGAAGCAAGAGCTACTCAGACTGATGCAAGTAAAAAGAAACTTGTAAAGATAAAACAGCTAAGAGATAAGGTTGCTATCCCTGATGCTGCTGAGAATGTTATTGAGAGCGGAAGAGAACAACAAGATCTTGGAACATTTGACAAGTGGATAAACTCTCAACGATGGGGTACGAGAGAGTTTTATTATATGACAGAAAGTAACCTCAACACCATGATGGATATGCTTTTTGAACCTCTTGTTCCTGGTGATCTTAGAGTAACATCGCCATTGGGAAAAATGACTCCTGTTTACACACCAGCAGAAACTTTGACCAGAGAGAAAAAAGGTAAAAGGTTAACAAGACCTGTTCTTCAGGCTGTGTTGATGCATATGAACAGAGTTCAATCTGCTGCTGCTATTCAAGAAATGATGTATGAACTTCAGGAAAAGATGCGAGGTGTTGAATTATCACAAGATGATTTAGAGAACCTCAGTGATTATTTTAACAATCTCACAGGCATTCCACAAAAGATTAAATCATTTACAAAAGGGATGGAATATGCAAATAGAGCTTTTTGGAGATTCTTTCCTTTACAGTTATCAAGGATTGCACATTATGTCGGCAGAAACCTCTTACAGAACATGGCGAATGCACCATCGCAAGCATCTTATAAAGAGTTCTTGCTTGCATCAAAGGCTATTTATAGAACGAAGAATGTCAATCCCTGGTTAGCAGAACATTTTGAACAGAGCTGGTCAGAGGTATCTGAAAAGATGCTTCTGCAAAATGAGTTTATGCTGTTGGATTCAAGTGGTCTTGCTGCTGATCCCTTCTTCAGTAAGTTTCCTGAGTTGCAATTCCGAGTAACCATGTCAATGGACTGGCTTGGTAAATCTATACCTTGGTCTGATGAACAAAATAGACGAATCATCTTTCCTGTTTTCCACCAGATGGCCTATCAGAATGCTCAAAGGTATCAGCGAACAGGAAACTATGCAGCTTTTCTGAGAAACCTTGAGGTTCAAACTTTGAATCCCGTTCAGGTTGATGAGCTGAATAGACT
>SDBT01011185.1_pt1 | contig 14462 bp, 19 predicted proteins | sample 2277101 | NCBI WGS metagenome assembly SDBT01 (sample SAMN10404973, study PRJNA504765) | marine sediment metagenome | isolation source: marine sediment core GS10_PC15, 103 cmbsf | place: Arctic Ocean: Southern Knipovich Ridge | collected 2010
CTCTCAACATCGACCCGCAAATTGGCGACATCAGAATCAACCTCAATAACTTGAAGAGTTCTTATAACGCTTGTATCGGCTACCGGATTGGAATTTCGAACCACCCAATGCATAGAAAATGCATGACTTCCTGCTGATATGTTGTCCGTAACATAAGCGACCATCATCCCGTCGCACTTGTCTGTATTAGAAGTCCATGATGACGTTGCTGGCCCCTCACGAGTGCCGTCTAAAGCAAAACGGAAGTCTACACTGTCGTTGACCAGATCATCTATCTGTACCCCACAAAGCCATATATGAATAGAGTTGGCAGCGGTAGTTTGTGTGTCATCTAGACCAGTAATGGCGGCGGGGGTAGGTGTCGGTGCGGTAGCTGCTAATTGTGACTCTACATCAACCAACAACTTTGCGCCGGTTTCGATTTCAATGCACTGAAACGCTCTCGTATAGCCCGTATCAATGACTACCGTGCCAGAACGATTCTCTGCCTGTACCGCAAAAGTATGACTGCCCGCCGACAAGCCATCCAAGGCATAATAGAGAGTTCGCCCTGATCCGCCGTCTAATGCTTCAGCCCAAGAACTAAGGACGGGGCCGACCGGATTACCATCATGCGTAAAACGATAAAAGGCGCATTCATCGTCATCGGTAAGTTGTGGCTGAAGCGACATCATCAGAATGACGACGCTACCGGTGCCTGCAATCGTTACCGATTGCGACATATCAGTAATGTCATCCCATGATCCGGTAACCGTATAGGCAGTATTTAAGCCTTTGTCTATAAGAAGATTAGCCACAGAAGTCTCTTAAATTTATTGTAACAACATAGGCTAGATAGAAGGCTGACGTTTATCGCGAAGGTATGCTCTCGCAAGCAATATTAGGTAACTTTTAACTTGGGGTAGATTAAACGAGTCGATATCTGGGAACTGCTCAATCAGACTATCAACGTCCGTTTCGTCCTGGCCGAGTCTCTGTTGTTCCGCAGTAATCTGTGTCGAATCGTGAGCGAATAAAAGACTATCGAGTGTCTCGCCTTCAGCCACAGTTAGATCAGTTGTGAATTGAAATCGAATCTCACCGGGGTCAGCAAAATCCTTGGTGTAGGTTTTATCAGGATTACGCTTACTGGTTACAAACACCGGTGCTAATGGCGATGGCACAATTCTGATAAATCGATTCGAGGGTGAAATCTCAAAGCCAGAAAGTTCCATTTTAACAATGCTAGTATCCGGCCACATAACGAATGGTAAAGTGGTAGCGACTAATTCCTGGAGCAACAGATCGCGATTAAAACTCTTAATAACCGTTCGAACATCGATTACCATTTACATCTCCACATTATAATATTCCTAACAATAAAAGGCACTACCCCATAAGGATAATGCCTTCAATGTTTTAACACTGCCGACGCCCGAAGGCAAACTTATTTAGGCAGGAACCGTAATCGTAAATGTAGTCAACTCAACGGTATCTGTTGCTGCTACCGTCAACGAAGACATGTTGATGTCCGCACTAGATGTAGCCACCGTACCCGTAATCTTCAACACCGCGCCCGAGGCAAATATCTGGAATGCGTTAATTGCGGAAGCATTACCCGTCGCATTGGTATCTTGAAGCGGCTGACCGGACATCGTGATGACACCAGTTGCGGCAGAGCCAAACGCTGGATTACCAAAGGTGATTGTCGCAACCTCTACTTGAGCGCCAGTCTGGAACTCAAGATAGCCAGCGGAGCCTATCTCGGTATCAATCTGATTTGCCAGTGCGTCTCTTACGCTCGTTTCTAACGTCAGTGCCATGCCAAACTACTCCTTTTTTGCCGATTCGAGGACTTCAAGAACTCGACCGTATGTGTTGTTGAAGTTGACGTACTTAATCTTCGCAGCTTCGTAGGCCACTCTTGTCCTGGCTGACTTCTTCTGCAAACGTTCGAATGAAGCCTTCAACTTCGCTCGATCCTTCTGCAAACCTTCAACGGTGAACGGTTTCTCTTCTACCACAACTACGCTCCTTCAAAATCCGCTGGATCAACTCCAGGGTCATATTTAATCGTACCATCGGCCCTGCGCACAATAGCTGTGCCACTGAACTTGGCTCCCGGTGGTGCATCACCGATCAGCTTTGCCAGGTCTTCGATTGACATGGCCTCCAACTGTTTGTGTGTAAAAACCGTCGTTAATGTCTTCTGTCTCTCGTCCATCTTTTGGTCCCCATAAGTAGGTGTGGGTGGTTATCCACCCTATCTACTTATACTACGCGCCTACCGCTGTGAATACAACTGTCGGACCAGTGGTGTCGACTGTCGCGTCTATATCTACCTTCAAAGCAACGCCTCCAGATTTCGTTCTGAACTCAAGCGCACCGTAATTGATCCCGTTGCTATTGGCACATGTCAGACCCGAGGACTCAGCGGATGAAAATGTTCTTTCAGCCGTACCACCGCCAGATGTCCATGTGAAGTGATTTACGGACTGAACGCTGTGGTTTACGATAGTGACATGCGAAATGCCACCGTTATTGGCCCATGCTGACAGAACCAAAAGCGTCAGAAGTATGTCTCCGAACGTCTGTCCTGTAAAATTAGCCCCATCTAGCGCAATGTAAGCAGAACCAGCCGGAGCATTACGCGCCCAGAACGAGTCTTCGGCGTCAGTCTCGTTTGGAATTGAGTCTTGAACTCGAGCCTTGAAGAAATTCTCGTCACCTGGCGCATCTGCAACGATTGGCGAGGTGCCAATTATTTCGATGAACGACCAGCCAACCTGGAAGGAAATGGATGACTGATTTCCACCGCCAGCAAACGGGTCATTTTCCAGTGTAATATCAGTGGCGTCTACAACCGACGCTATAATAAAGAAGCCGTCAGTTATCGTGCCGTGAGACATATAGATTGCGTCACCAGCAGCAAGACCTGTGGTCGAGCCGATTGTGTGCAAATCTCCTGTGTCGTTAAATGATGCGGTTGTGCCAGACAAAACAACAGTTGCGGCTGGCGTCAAAGATGACTTGACCGAACTCGTGCCTGGGAAGCCAGAAGCCTGATCTAACCACGCCTCAGTCACCGTGGCGATATCGAAACTGGACGCTGAAAATACGAACTGAGCGTTCAAACCTGTGAGAATTGGATCAGCGGCAGAGACACCCGCACTGTTTACGAGAAGTGCCATATTATCCCTTAGCCTTCAAAATCCAGTGTCTACCAGAAAGTTCATATTTTTCCATGAACGCAACGCGACTTTGGCCTAATGCCCGCGCAAAATCATTTGCCCCTTTCGAGTCTGCATTTGCCTTGTCGATAATCTCGTCTATCTGGGCCATCGTCAGAGGCGCACCGTACAACTTTCGCAGCATTTTCGGCACATGGTTCAAATTCTTGAAATTGCTCAACCTTTTCTCCTCTCTCTCATGCCGATATACTTGTTAATTATAGTCGAACAACTGTCACAAACCGCAACATAGGGTTCTCCCCTATGCCTCCAGATATAAAAATCCACCTTGCAGAAGCACTTAACCCTCTTCAAAATGCTTTCCATATCAGAACCTTAGTTTATCATACAAAAACGCCAGCCGCATCCATCACGGTCTCTTGAACCTCAAATGTAATGAGATGCGAGGGTCTCTGAAGGGTGCCGCTTGCGTCGTTGGTAAAAATCTGCATTTTGTATTCACCTGGTTCTGTGAAATCTTCGGCGATGATATCAAAAAATACCGTTCCGGTAACCAAATCATCGATCTTCGCCAATGGAATCGTTCTGCGAACAACTGAACCGTTTGGTCGACCAACAACCCCTTTGATTTCCCCTTCAAGAAGATTGGTCATGTCCAGTCCTGTCTTTATCTTAAAGGCAAAACCAGCTTCGCCGGGATAGAATACCTCTTCTAATACAATATGCGCCATTACTTTGCTCTCTCTGCTCCGATAACTTCCAGAATTGGTCTGGCGGTTAATGAATTTACTACCTGTGTATATTGTAACGTAAATCCATCAACCACCTCTAGTGTCAAGGTTGTGATGTCCTCGTCTCCGGCTGGACTAGCAAAGGTTCCGAAAATCGTATGATTGCCAACGAGGTCTCTTACTCGACCATCTAGCTCATAAAGTCCGTTCACGATGGGTGCCAGGGGGACAGTAATTCTAAAAACGTCATTTGCTATGCCTGGTGTTTCTCCTGGAACAGCAATTGCTGGATAAGACACCCTCAGACCGTCTGAGAGTCGCCTTAGCGTCATAAACCCATCAACCCCGTCAAAGTCCTCAACAAAGCCAGAATCAAGTATACCAAGCTCCTCACTCGACTTGATTGTTAGAAGCATATCCGTAAAATTCCCACGAGGAAATATTACGTCTGAAAGAAACCCTACCGTTCCGACTCCGATTATTATTTGACCGCGAGATGCGTCCTTTGGAGACGAAAATGTGTCTCGATCCGCAATAATATCCAATATTTTATCGCGAGCCAAATTCGATACCAAGGCGCTTTGGTTTCGAGATGCGTCCACCGTTAATGAGCCGTTATTCATGCCAATATCGCCTGGCTACCCGGATGAAAATACTTTCCGGCCAGAGATTCTATTTGGGCAAGATCGATCACCATGCCGTCCGACTCATGTTGAGGTCTATTCAGAATGGCCTTTTCGTCTCCGAACGACACCATCTCAGTAGCAACAATATCATTCGTGAGATTGTAATAAAATTTGGATGCACGAGTCTCAAGATATCTGGTTGAGCGCCATATCTTGCCGATGGAATCTCGATACGTGAATATGTCCTTATTTGATATTTGCTCAATAGCCTGTGATTTGATTGTGTTCGCTCTTTCACCTGGACTTATACTCAGGGCCAACTGTATGTGGCTAAACCTACGAAGCACCACTCTGGAATCTCTACTCAATTGAGCCACTACATCAGCCTGTAGATTCACCATGCCCTCTGCGGTCAATGCAGCACTCAACTCACTCTCCCCGCCGAATTGATCCAGTATGTCACCAGTGGTTTTGGATATGGCTGCGCGTTCGATTCTGGCAGCGTCAGAGCCAATCTGGGACAACCTCGCTTGCATTCCCACTCTTGATATTGCGCTCGGGGTTCTGGGCGAATGGAGCGAAGCAGCGAACACACCTATGAGTGCGTTCTTGAATATGAAATAGCGACCAAGAAGGTCGTCTTTTGAACCCTCAATGATAGCTCTGAGACGAATCGCTCTATCGGCGCTCACTACGTTCTCGATATTGTCGGGTGCCAGACGATGTATTTGCCAACATACTGTAAGGCGTGACGCGACAACGCCAGAGTCAGTGTCGGGCGAGGTCGATAGAACTGCGAAACCTCTCCCTGGGAAGACGACTGAAGACCATCGTCGATGTCCTTTTCAATTGTGGACCCGCCCAGGTGATAATCTGCCTGTACGATCTGCGCCATCTTGTAATCGTGAATATGCCGTGGGTCCACTATCGCCCACTCAGCAGCGGTCAGCTTGTCCAGCGTTTTGTGCTGGTATGTGCCGTTTGTGAAGTTGAACTGCCACTTGAATCCGCCGAATCGATCATAGCCCTGTGACAATGCTGACTTACGATGCTCCTCGTTTGCGGCCTCCCACCCCTCAAGCGACAACAAGTCACGAGAATTCAATAGCGCCTCTTCAAACGTCTGAAAGGAGTTCTCCAGAACAATCAATACGGACGACTGCTCAACGATGTAGCTTTCGTCAATGACTACCGTATCTGAAGCGGTGATGATCGTTAGAACTACGCGACGAAATCCTCTTACCACGGTAGCTGCCAGAGCGTTGTCCGAACCCTCGACTAATATGATTACTTCGCCGGTCGTTGGTATACCGGCGATGTTTGTGGTGGCCTTGACCTCTGCACCGAGTTCGTCGGTAATCACATAATCGAGTTGAGTAGGCGTCAGTGGCGACCCCTCATCATCGATAAGGGGCAACGTGACGGTTACGTCAACTCCGGGCGTAAATATTCTCACGGTAATTACTCTCCCGGAGTTTCTTTGGTGTCGAGCGGCTCCGAGACTTGCGCCTTTAATATGGCCTGAATCAGACCATCGAGTGATCGATTCTTTACGCCGATCAGACCACCAATTTCACGAAGACCGGTGATTCCGTCTGCGTCAGCTATGGCCTCTAGTTCTGCCAGCGACCATATACGAGGGTCCTCGTGTTCGTCTCCCGGTGCCACGAAGCCAACCTTATCGTCGACCAGTTCGGAGTCAGATTCTGAGTCAGATTCTGGACTGCCCATCGGACCATCATCGAGTGCAGCGCCAGCCTCTTCTGCGACCTTCGCAACTTCAGTATTAATGACATCGCTTTTTCTGATGGCGGTGACCGAAGGAAAGTCATCTGCTGAAACCTCACCGATCTGTTCAAACTTGTACGTGTTGGGGTTCAACTGTTCGCCGGTATCCGTATCGATAACCGAACATGATGCTCCTAGCAACAGAGCCATACGAACGGGAATCTTTCCAACGGATTTTCCATCCTTGAATAGATGTCGCCGAAGATAACCGTTGTACGCGGCAAAACCTGGCTGAGTGATTGTGACGTTGATCTGTTTATCGTAAGCCGTTGGCATTTTGTTTCCCTATGTTAGAAAGACGAAAGGGGAGCAGAATTGAATCCTACTCCCCCTCCAGACTTGGGTCAAGACCTCTTTATCGGATCGTTTAGACTCCGTTCAGGCCCTCGAACATGGCGAGCGACCGTGTGGACTTCAGCACGAGGCCAGAGTACCACTTCAGCCGGATGCGCCACGCATCCTTATTCTGTACCGTGCCGATATTCTCGACCCGGATACCGGCACTTGCGCCGCCGAAGATGGCGTGAACACCATCCTGCTCGTTGAAGCGAACGGCGTAGATCGACATGGTAGTCGAGTTCGTGCCCTTCGTCACATCGGAATTCACGAAATCGTTCTTCAGAATCGGAATACCGTTATGCGTGAGCATCGGACGGTCGAAGTTCTTCAACTGAAGCATGTTGGCATCGGTGCCTCCGCCTACCGTTCGCAGGAGATTCCGATATTGCCGAATAGCCACGCTCGACATGATGAAAACGTCAGGGCCGTTTGGCACTTCGTCCTCAAGCTGATCCAGCATGGAAAGGGTGAGCGCATCACCGTTGGCGCCAGGACCGGTGAGAGTCTGGGCTACCGTAACCAGATTGATGAGGCCATCGAATTCCTTCGGAGAGCCGCCTTCGTCGCCGTTGATGAACGTATCACTCCACTTGCGACCCAGACCCTTCGCCTTCAGACCGATCTGGACTGCCAACTGGTCGTTGGTATCCGACATCGTTTCAGACAGGAACTTGTCGACATCAACGTCGCCAGCCAAAATCTTCAGCGTGGCAATAACGTTGGTGAAGGTTACGGCCTCTTCGACAACCGCATCGTTCGGATCGAGAAACGTACCGGTCGATTCCGTCAACTCGCGATTGTAAACGTAGGCTTTGCCGTCAGTTTTAACAAACGGGATGATTTGGAATACCTCATCGTGCGTGATGATTTCCTCGATCACTCCGCGCTGTAGATCGTTGTTGGAGAGCCGCTCGGCTTCCACCTTCAATAGTGCCATTTGTGTAACTCCCTAAAAAGAAGATTCTAAACCAATGACCCACAACGGTCACGACTGCCTTCAGACTTAATTATGCGTCACTCGGCGCCAAGGTTCAACCCTTTTCCCTCTTTAAGCTGACCGTCTTTCAATCCAAGGGCTATGCGATTGGTTCCTGGTTCAGTTTTTGGAGGATCATCATCGTTGTCGCCGAGAGGGTCTGTATGCGAACCAGAGCCTGGTTTAATCTTTGATTTGTAAAGACTTTTTTTGTCCGGGTCAGCGTCCACAATTTTCCTGAACGCCTCGTCGAAATTAAGATTAACACCTTCACCGTTGACCAATGGTGCGCGATCTGATGCTCCGGCAGGTTTGTTGAATCCAACGACATTTCCCGCTTCATCGCGCTCAAAATGGTTGCCGAACAACTGGCGAGCTTTGGTTGCCGGAAGGTTCAATTCTTTGTTGACGAACTCTGACGCTGCGAAGCTATTGCCGATGCTGAGATTATCAATGTCGGTGTCTTTGCCGGTCAACTTGTTGGTGAGTTCTTTGATCGTCGTGAGATGACCGTCGACCACAACCTTGTGTGCCACGTTCATCTGATCCTTGACCTGATCGAATTCACCAGCGGCAATCAACTTCTTTTCTGCTTCGGTTTTTTGATCTGCCAGCAACTTGTTTACGGCGGTGATGTCAACGTCTTTCCACGCTTCGGCTGCCTTTTCAAGAGCGGCGATCTTCGTGTCCTGGGCACTGATCTTTTCGCCCTGGGTTTTGATCGTGGCTTTCTTGGCCATAACTTCGGTCAATAGGGCTTTTTCTGCTGCGGGAGCGGCTGCCAATTTATCGGCTGCCGCTTTGTCGGCGATAACTTGATCTGCGGCTGCTTTGTCGGCGATAACTTTGTCGGCGATAACTTTGTCTGCGGCTGCTTTGTCTGCGACAACTTGATCTGCGGCTGCTTTGTCGGCGATAACTTTGTCGGCGATAACTTTGTCGGCGACTACTTTGTCGGCCACTATTTTAGCGGCTGCTTGTTCTTCTGGTGTACCACCGCCGCCATCATTACCGGGATTGTCTTCACGATATGTGCGACCAAAAATCTTGTTCATGTGTTTCATGTTTTACTCCTGGGCAACTTGCCCCTATCTCGTGGCTCAGTATCTCGAGCCTGGTGCCGGTCCAACAAGGGACTTCAAGTATGCGGTGTATCTTCCGTCTTACTCGTCGTCATCCTTGTCGGGGTTACTGGTTTCGTCCTCGAATGCAAAATCTTCTAGTGCAGGAGGCCAATCGCCATTATCGATTTCCTCAATCATCTTCTTCTTGAGTTCATCCGATATAGTCGGGAAAAGTTTACCGACCAGCGTTTTCATTTGCTCCCTGCGAACAGTGTCTGGCGCAGAAATTAGCGACAGGCTTGTTGCAATGTCAAACTCGTCCGAAAGTCCTCGAACGTCAAAATTATCTGCCCATGTGACATGCTCGGGATTATGTTTCTCACCGTGCCACAAGGCCACCAAAGTCAAAATCGCATTCTCGGCTTTACCCAAAGACTTCGACTTGTTAATTAGCAGAGCGTTTACCCGCTCAAAGTCATATGCTTTCGCTACGCCGGAACTGTTGTCGATCCCCATTGAGTTATCCTCTTTGGTTCTCTCGCCAGCCATTCCAACGGAGTGGTAGATTTCATTTATGATAGTACGAATAGCCGTGATAATCAATTCAGCTTGTCGTGGATCGGGCGAAATGAACTCCGGCTTGGCGCCAGACTCGCCGTTATAAATGAAGATTCTCTTGGTTCCTATCTCAATTAACTTTTCTTCTGCCTTCTCTTCCTCACCTGGCATCAAGCCCTGCGCTGGCATTGCCAACTGCGAAAAGGTCTGATCCTGGATTATGGCGTCGAGATTTGACAGATAGTTCGCAACCGCACGATCCTGATATGCGATGTCGTTAATCAGTGCCGGGGCGCTGTACAGATTATCACTGTCCATGTGATCCACAATGATGACTGGAACAATGCCTAATTGATGTGAGCCAGAGTCATGTATTTTCACCTTGTTCTTGTTTTCATCGTCTACGGCAATTGTTCCATCTTCTTCCTTGATGTATCGAAACAACTGCCAGCCGCTTCGTGTCCATAGCCTGAATTGTTCACTTTGCTTATTAGCGTCACCGAAAGGGTCCGCGTCGTCTCGATATTTTTCGCGGAGTAGAATCCAATTCAGATTTCCCAGACGATCAAAAGACATGTCTAGAGCGTCCTGTGGACCTACCCAATAAGCGTATGTTTGAATTCCTTCCTCATCAGCCTTTGAATCTGGAATCGACTGTGCCGTATTGTCGACCACGATGTAAATGCGACCGGAAATAGAGGATCGCTTACAAATTTGCGCCATCAAATAATCGATGTCGTAGCCTTGAGGTGTCGCCGACTTCCAGAATCTCTTTACGGAATCCACCGCGTCAGTAGCGTTACGAGCTACCTTCGTGCGAAAAACGTACTTGTTAATGAGATCGACGACCTCACGAGTATGATTGAATCGATAGGCTCTTTTCTTTCGCTCTTTGAATTCTTCTGAGCCTTCCTTCATGTACTTGAAGATGTTGTCTTCAAACCACGAACGACCGCCCTCATAACACGCCTCCATAAATATCCAATGCTCTTTACGTTCAATATATTCAGGGTGGCGTCTCTGCGCGACCTTGGATATGTCGCGTGATTCTGTTGATTCTGTGGATTCGTGAGCCATTTTAGAAAATGCTTCCTATAAGAATGTAAATTATCTCACCCTCTGCCCTGATTTACAAGGAGATGCCAGCGATAACAATCTTTCGCAGCGGATATTTGAACTCAATGCAGTATCCCAATGCGTCAGCCGAATGCTCCTGGCCCATTGTTTTGTCCACTTCACGAGAGCCTTCCTTATAAATGGTCTGCTCTAGTGAGTCTATTAGGTGGGTGCAGCTTATGTCGATTTTCATCTTAACTGAACCGTCTGCCGCCCGCAACATTCTATTTACGCAATTGACTCTATCCGCTACCGGTGGATGCTTTCTGCGAAAATAAATTCGCCGATATCCAGACTCTCTAAAGATATCCAAATCTGTTTCGCCGCGAGCGTGTTGTGTGTATGCCCCTGCTGGATCAGGAAAGATAGCCGTTACAGATTTATGTCTCCAATGGCGCCTTTCAAGTTCATGCACCGCTTCCACCGTTGAGCTATTTGGTAAAACAACCTCATCAACTACCCAAACCTCTCCATTCTTCTGTGGTTGCATCACAACCGCAGACATAGGGTCTCTATTAAAATCCTGGCCGACCCATATCGGTAGCTCCTTATTAAACTTGAATTTGCCAACATGAATGGCTCGATCAAACGGATAGTAGACGCGCCCGCCCATAGTCTCAAATGACGCTTCAAATTCCTGCTTAAATGATCGTTCGTCCATGTCCTGTCTGGCCTGCTCTATTTCAAACGCAGGAACAAAAGGACTGTCTATAGATTTGAACTGCCAACTCTCCCATCTGTTGGCCGCTACCAACTTCGGATTCTGTCCAAATTGATAAAGATCATGCAGATAGTTAAACGACTTCGGCGTTCCAATGAATGTCGCCTTTCCAGCGGTTGTCGCGAGTGTTGGGCGGAGTGCCTTCTTCCATGTGTCCGGGTGCATATCTTGGAACTCGTCCAGCACCACGTAGTTCAAGCCTACTCCACGCAATGAGTCATACTTGTCCGCTCCCTTAAGCACAAGTCTCGTTCTGTTCTTGAGCAGAATATATAGACCCGTTTCGTTGGTCTTGCGTATCCACGCCCTTGGGATAGCGTCGAGCAACTCCGGCCACATAATTGTCTTTGCCATCGCATATGTAGGTGCGACGTACCAAATCAATCTGTTTGGTTGGGCCGCCTCACGAATCATATCGGTTCGACCGTACTGAGTCTTTCCCCAACGTCGCCCGGCCACGACTACTTTGAATCGCGCCTTTGATCGCCAAACAATTGCCTGACCCTTATGCAGCTTGAGTGCTTTTGCTCGGGACATTATACTTCAGCCCCTTCTATTTCGTCCGCAAGTTGATCTATAGACTTTTCATTGTCTGGTATGTCCAAATCTGGATCGCCTAGTCGAGCTATTTCATCCAAATCCTCTTGTGTAAACTCCTCAATCGGCAATACTGGAATCTCGTCGCCCGCGTCTGGTTCACGATCAAGTCCGGTGATAGCCCATCGATCTGCGCGAGCCATTTGAATACCTGCCATTGCCAGTTTCAATGTTGCAATGTCATCCTTAGCGTCTTCAATGGGTTTCTCTGATGTAATCTGTTTTGCGATGCGGGCGAAAATCAACTTAGCCAGGGTCGATGCGTATTTGTAATGTTCATCCTTTGAGTCTTTGATGCGCTTGATGTTAGCGGCTGCATCAGAAATCATTTCTCTTGCAACCTCATCCTTGGCAGCTTCGACATACACCTCTGCTTTGGAACCCTTTTCGACACCTCTCTTTGCCAAAGCCGTACTTAGATAGGATGCGTTCGCTCCGAAGCTGGTTGCTAGGTCCGCTAACGTGAAGTCTCCCGACGCCCACATTTCCTCTATCTGACCCCACTCAGTAGCAGACAGACGTTTGCCCGTTTTCAATACCTTGGCTTTCTTTCGAACAGCCTTTTTTCGACTTTTATTCTTAGTTGTCATAGCACACCAAATAAAAATGGGCCGCCACCAAGAGGGACCAGGGGATCGGCAGACGGCCCGTTGACAACCGGATGTACCTGAAAATATATTTTATCACAAAATCCAATGTCTTGTTTCCATTCATTTGAAAAATTTCCCCTTACGATCCAGCCGTTGATTTCCCTTTGTTATAATAACTCTTGGCCCTCTGGCCCATATGTCTTAAAAATTAAAAATTCTATAAAAGTCGAAATCAAAATCCCCGGAGCGGTAGTTTACAATTAAATCTCACTGACCAAGACTCTTTTCATAGCCTCTGGTATCTCAGTTCTTTTTCTGGATGCGAATTCGTATCCTCGCTTAGTGGCACTCAAAATTATACGTCTTCGGCTTCTACGTTTTTGTGTTGCTTTCTTTTCAATGAGACCTTTGCCAATTAAATTGCGAATGATGAACTGGATCGAGGGTTTGTTTGTCGCATAGAATACTCGCTGGATTACTTCGTCCAGATCACAAAATGATCCGCCAGTGTTTGCCTTGATTATGACATCGAGTACGTTCGCTTGCTTATCCGTGAGTATCACGATTTTCTCCATCTAATAAAATCAGCGGTTGATCGGTTTCTTGTCGATCAAAAGCCGCGAGTGGTAACGTCTTTGGAATCACACGACCGAAGTCGGGATTCGTATACACGCCGTATTCGGGCATGGCGAACACCAATTGTTGTGTGTTTCTCAGAACGTCATTGATAGCCATATCCTCCATAACACGGCGTTTCTTTTCCAATCTTACATCGCCAACACCCTGTTTTTCAAGGGAGCTACGAAAATAGTAGAAGTTGCGGAGTAGCGGTTCCAGCCCTTTTCTTTCAGCTTCAGACTTGGCCGCCAGTTCATTTTTTAGAGCAACATAGTCAATCGGATTACAATCGAAATGCAATCCAAAAAAGGCTATTCCCTCTTCGTAGTATGGTGAGCGGCGTGGTTTGGTGAACACGAAGCCAGCCTTTTGAGCGAACAGGTTGTATCGACTCATTGACGATTGTATCTCTGCGAATCTCTTTCCTTCTATTCTGGCCGCCAGGTTTAACGCTCGAACAGCGACCCCGATCCCTCGATACATTGTGTCTACCACCGTTCGTGAGTTGAGGCACATGTTCTGATTCAACCATTTAAATCTGTGGACGTTCGTAATGCGTGTGTCACCACCACCTGCTGCTAGTATGGGGAACAAGTCGTGGCGGGCTTTTAGTAGTCCACGCGGGCTTGTCATCACGACGCACCCAACCAGGTCGCCTTTCAAGCTGATGCGATATACGCGACCCGCTGTACGTCCGGTGGACTTGTAATGCAACTCATGCAGCGTCTCCCAATCAGTCTTGTCGCCGGGTTCGATAATCATATGGTTCAGCAGATCGAATCGTGCTGGTTCAACCAGGCGTTGGATTTCGACATCGACCAATGGTGGAGAATTTTTATTTTTCATTGTCATTTTTACGAAAGGCTCGTGTAGTGTATTTACGATCTCAGGTTTAGAAATCTCAATCGACTCTGCAAATTTCCACTTTCTCGCGAAAACGCTTTCGGACAACGAGATCTGGACCAAGTTCGTCGAGCAGATCCTCGTGAGTGGTGGCAACGATGAGGGTCTTGCCCAACTTTCGCGCATGTTTCTGAAGGGAAAATGCGACTATTTTTGCAGTCACACGATCCAATACGGCGCCAAATTCATCAGCGACCCACACATCGGCTCGGGTATCTAGCAGGTGTGCTAGTCGTAGTCGATAGCGCTGACCATCTGACAATTCGCTTGGCTTGCGAATGAAAAGATAGGCATCGTTCAAACCCACTCTGGAAAGAATTTGGAGTGCCTCTTTGGTATTTTCTCCGATCAGGTCAACGAGCGGCGCTTCTTTAGTTACGACTTGATCGATGTTGACGACTATTTGATGCTCACTCTCCAGAGCCTTTTGACATTGATTCAGCAGAACGGTCTTACCAGATCCAGATTGTCCGGTGATGTAAACCACATCGCCCTGTTTGATTTCTAGCTCGAAGTCTTCAAACAAGACAAACTCTCTGTCGTCCAAGCCCAATCCGAACGATTCCGCCACCTCAATGACTCGATCAGTTCTTTCCACTGAAGTAGAGAATTTTTTACTGACTGTAAATTTCATAGTTCTTCCTGAGATATTTTCATGGTTTCAA
>SDBT01011186.1_pt1 | contig 14461 bp, 10 predicted proteins | sample 2277101 | NCBI WGS metagenome assembly SDBT01 (sample SAMN10404973, study PRJNA504765) | marine sediment metagenome | isolation source: marine sediment core GS10_PC15, 103 cmbsf | place: Arctic Ocean: Southern Knipovich Ridge | collected 2010
CATTATACCTTTTAGCGTCTGGATCAGCTCCATTTTCGAGTAAAAAATCGATCATTGGCTGGTTGTCGTGACAATATGCTAGGTGTAGCGCGGTATCACTATATTTATTGATCTTGCCTAAGAATACTGTACCTCCATGCGATACAATCTCACGCATTATACCGATCTCATCTTCTGTGTAACATTTTCCACTTCCTCCCATTATATACAATGGTATATAGATTTTACTCCCATGCTTAGCTAACTTTAGAGTTTCCATTAAATGTTCCATAGCATTCTCGTGATATTTTTTATATGTCACTCCATCTTTCGTATAATATGGAGGCGATGACATTATATTATATTATATTATATTCCTCTTAAAGGAATTCAAATTGAGAGTTATGTTTTTACTTTCTTTTGTATAATAAATAATTTTGATATTTCTATAGAAGCATTTACTTTTACAAACTCTTACTCTCTCAAACTCTTCGACAAAAATTTCTGAGAGACTCTCAACTTTTGAGTTCCACACACACACAAACCCTGTGTGTGTGGAACTCAAATTTTTTACAATCAAAATCAAAAATCTTTTATACCTCATACGTCACTATGACGTTTTGGTATTTTTCCAATCTTAAAAATCCCTTCGAAATAAATTTTTTAGCTATTTTTTCAACAAATTTGTGTTGAAACCAACTTAAAATTACTGCATGCAACTATTAAGAGTTGTTCGCAACTTCATTTTGTTGAAAAATGAATACATGCAAATATTGTCATAAAACATATTCGTCTAAGCACAATCTTTTGAGACATCAAAAGACAACGATTTCATGCCTCTCGATAAGAAATGAAAAGCCGTCGAATAGTTTTACCTGTGAGTTTTGTCATACAGATTTTGTTCATAAAAGCACTCTGATCAGACATTATTCTGCATGTTCTTTCAAAAAGAAAACTGATATTCGCGAAAGTAAGAAGAAATTGAGAATAAAATATGAAGAAGGGTTGAATAGAGAGAAGGAAAAAACAAAAAAACTTACAGAAAGGTTCCTTTCTAAGAAAATAAAAATCAAGGAATTGAAAAATACAAATATTGAAATGAAAAATGAAATATTAGAGCTTAAAAAAGAGGTGGAAAGACAAAAAGGACTCATTGACGGTCTCAAAACCGCTCCCGATAAGAGAACCATCTACAATACGGCTATCCATCCCAAACTGGTGAATCTTCCAATCAATAACATTCGAGCATTGACTGACGAATATGTCATGGAACGCGTAAACGATGGGATACTAACATACGAAAAAGCCGCTAAAGGTTATCGAGGGATGTTAGACATCATCTGTGAACTCATCACACATGAGAATGATGCTGGAGAAGTCGAAAGAAACTATGTTTGTACGGATGTTTCAAGAAATTCCTTCCATCGACTCTTAGAGAGCAAGAAATGGAGATCCGATAAGGGTGGGAGATATCTTAATAGTATGTTAGATACATTCAGAGATGTGATCGAAGATCATAAGAATAAGGCTTATGATATCTACAACAAGACTCCCCATGATTCTTTTGACTGGGAACAAGTAGACTGGGAGAGGAAGAATGTTTCTCTATTGTATAGCGGTGTAGTGTGCAGGGAAGGAACATCTGATAGGGAGGAACTAGTTAATGTTCTGAGGAAAGAGATAAGTAAACGTGCGTCTGTGTGACGCACGTTTACTCAGACTCGTGACAGAATCACGAGGAGATATCTAAGAGGGCGTCTGTGTGATGCCCTCTTCTCAGTTACGCTAACTTTGTTAGCGTAACGTACATATCGAAAAGGGCGTCTGTGTAACATATCATTTCATCTGAAATGTATAAAGATTTCAGATGAAATGTATCATGGATGAGTACAAACCGGAAGAAATATTAGATATCTCAGAACGAAATATATATTCTCTCACAGATATCATTATTCCGGCAGGTATCAAAGTTCTTAAATGTCAGAAATGTAAATTAAAAGATCTGAAGGGACTTCCAAAGCATATTGAATGGCTGGATTGCAGTTTCAATAACATTAGAAAGGTCAAATTGTCTGCCAATCTTAAACTCGACTCTCTAACATGTGATTATAACAAAATTTCACGATTTGACCCGGGAGGTCTCCCCAAAAATTTGAGATATTTGTCATGCGTCGCCAACAGATTGGAAACATTAGAGGGTCTTCCATCCAAAATTCGGGACTTGGATGTGAGTGATAATTATCTCAAGAGTTTCAAGGGGATTCCTGATGTGTATAGATGTACATGTATTCTCAATTATATTGAGTCATTACTGTACCTTCAGGGAGGTATCCACGAGCTACGGTGCAGTTTTAATCCTATCAATATCAGTGAACATCGTCCAAAATCTCTAAAGATTTACAAAAATAAGTAACAGATTGACATTTACTTTGTAAATCTTTTTGAACTGAGATAGAGTTTACTTTTGTTACTTACAAGTAACAAAAGTAAAGGATGGCATGTGATGATATAAAGATGGAAACTACTCATTCGATTAGAAACCACTCTTATTTTCAGACTAAGGAACTCGGAGAAGGTTCTTATGGTGCTGTCCTGTTGGTCTTCGACGAGGACGGAAATGACTATGCTATGAAACAGTTTAAGAGCGAATATGACAAAGAGAGTATCGAAACCTTGAAGTTATTTCTTAATGAAGATAATTGGGAAGAAGCCCCAGAAGATGCAGGATCCGATAAAGTCCATGTGTTATCCGAAGTAGAGAATGATGAAGACACCGATAGTGTCGGTACAGGGTCTGGCCTGTACAGTGATGATGAAGCTGAAACTGATCACCAAACACCCATCCCCGGAATGGAGACCGGAGCTTTAAGAGAAATCTCAATTCTCAGGTGTTTATCCAATATCCAGCCGTCTGATAAGAACTATATACACCCCAATATTATTACCCTGTATGATATCTGTTGGTACGATGATACTATCTCGATGGTGATGCCCAAGATGTCCATGTCTCTCGATGTAGCTGTTGATCAAAATATCCTAGATAACAAACAAAAAGTTAAAATAGCTCATGGATTGTTAACCGCCATTGACTTTCTTCACATAAATGATGTCATTCATCGAGATATCAAAACAGATAATGTTCTCATAGATGATGATATGAAAGCGGTGTTGTGTGATTTTTCTCTGACCAAGTTTTTTACTCCCAATAACGCCAAAGGAATTACCCATACTCCCGAAGTTGGAACCTCTACTTACAGAGCTCCTGAGCAGATATGGGATGACTCCTATTCATTCCCAGCCGATATTTGGTCGGCGGGAGTGGTCATTCTTGAACTTTTTAATGGGATGATCCCTGACGAATTAAAGGAAAAAGTTGCTCTTCGGCATATTCAAGATATGAGGAAAAAGTTTGGTAAAAAGCCACTTCCCAGACTACTTGCGAGATTATTATCTCAAGAACCAAAAAATCGAGCTACACCTCAAGAAGCACTAAAGATGGAGCTCTTCAATGGATATAAGGTACCCAAACACGTCAAAGTTCTTCATAAACAGCTAGCACCCAAACCAAAACCTAAACCGGTAGGAAAAAAGAAACGCCGTAATAATCCAGCTGCGCGTATAGCCAGGATAAAAAAGGGAATAATGGATAAAAAGCCTTTAACGGAATACGAAAAGATTGCCAAATTGTTTGAATATGAAAATCCGATGACTTGCGAAGCAGCAGAAGTGTACCATAATAGGTCTGGAGAGAAAATTATTGATTGTATGATCGTGGCTTCTAAGATGTACGAGTATTTTACTCTTGATGTCATTAATGACATCTCTGTTGTTGAGGGTTTCGAGATTGAGAGATATCTTTCGGCTGAAAAGAGGATTCTCATGACCATGGATTACTGCCTGTTTATATAGATACCGGAGAATTTTGTTCGCCGGTCCGAGACGAGAGCGTCTCAGCGCTCTCGTATTTAGAATGCCTGTCACATGTTGTTTCATCTCGAATTATGATATGAAACAACAACCATTTGTTTCTTATCAAGAAAGACTACACTATTACCTCCTGGAGGTAATAGTGTAGACCAATTCAAAACTAATTGAAGTCTGGTGCAAGTTCAAGCCTGTATAGTTTCCCCGAAGAAGTATACATCCACTCATCAGTGTATATAATGGCAATAGAGGACTGAAACACTCCATCATCAGTTGTACAGATTCTATTTCTCCAGGAGCATATGCATCCTCCAAACTTTCTATCATATTCACCTTCACATCCTAACTTCATAGCCCGTTCATGGGCGGGGTGATTTTTATCACGCTTCCATTCTCCACTTCTTGTCATTTCCATTGAAGCATCCTTAAATACTTGTTTCTCCCATTCCCCTTTTTGCATCTTTTCTTGAATAGTGTTGTATATCTTTATCCCTTCTTCATTCAGATCATCGAGTGTAATCTCTGAAGAATCATTACTGAGTTTATCTTTGGGAATAATCTTACCAATGGTAAATTGGTACTCTGCAGCGTAATAGGATGCTAAAGTATCTTTCTTCAATAGTTCGGATGCTTCCTTTAATCGTACAGACAATTCAAACAATGTCGTCATTTTTTTTGATAGCAATGTCAAAAACAGTTGTATATCAAAATATATTTATCAGTTTTCTTCAAGAATGGGGCAAATCTCATGCGATCTGGACATCCTTTTCATTTGTATTTCTTATTCATAAGAGCATTGTCAAGGGGATCGAAGAAAATGAGATATCTGTTCGTCTGATGTACAAGATCTGCCCTCCAACAACAATTTTTGGAATTTATTAGTATCCATCCCTTATTAATATTATTTGTATACCTCTAAGCGTTCTTTTTCAACTCGTTGAAAAAGAACTATCAGTTTTGCGCATGTATTCATACGAATGAAGTTAGCTTGGATAAGATATCTTGCTTGGTGTAATATTCGAATTCCCACACCTCAGAAAAGAGAGGGTACAGATAAATATCTCCTTGAAAGGATCCAATATTACAGGCTATCCGAATCTTACCAGGGAGATCATCTTGGACAGTCTCCAAATCTCCCCAGCAACCATGATCAAAGGCATAGATACCAATGTCATAATCATCTAACTCTGTTTCAATTACCCCAGATTCTTCTGTTGGAAGGAAATCAATTATAATTGATAGAAAATCTAACTTCTTAGGACCAACGACTTTGACTTTGACCATACGGGGTTTACCAAGTGAGACGATTTCAGTAGTGATTCTCTTAATATCATTATCCACCATTCCTACCAAATTTCCGATCATTTTAGCTCCATCAACTAAAGTCTCTGTTACAACTTGCTCCAATTCGCTTTCTTTTTCAGCTTTCTCATTGACTTTCTTTTCAGATTCCTCAGCCTCGTCTACTTTCTTTTCAGCTTCCTCAATTTTCTTTACAATAATGTCGTCATCTTCGGAGGAGATCATAATAACATCATTGATCCACCTTTTTAATTCAGAGAAATTATGCTCTTTGACATTATTTCCAAAGAGCGCCAAGAAAGAGTCAAGAATTGGATAATTTTCCTTTAAAAGACATATCATCTGATCGCGAATATTTTTTTCTAGTTCATGAGAGAATCCATCACAAATATATTTTTTATTGACAGCTGAATATTCAGCCCATTCCTTAACTAGCAGGTTACGTGAATGATCATGATCTTTGGTTGCAGCCAATATAGAGACATATTGGCTGAAATTGACATAAAACTCTTTGTAAGATTCTGCTTCTCGAAATTTACTCATTATTCAGAACAATCGTTCTTACTACTCAGTGTTGTTTTTCTAAGTAGAAATCTTCTTCTTTTTTGAGAGTTTCCTTCCATTCAATTTCATTATCAACATGTCCTCTTAATCGAGAGAAATTGACATGTGTCTTACACATAATTTCTCTACAATCTTTGCGACCATAAACGAAAATGTCTAAATAATAATCAAGAATCTGATGTTTCTCATCTAAAAGGTTCATCATTTGGTTATTAACATCATCTTTCACATAACGGGGTCCAGCATGAAGATAATATTTATTAACAGCAGAGTATTCTACCCATTCTTTAACAAGAAATTCATACTCTTGACCGTGTTCTTTCATATCTGACAATACAATTATATACTCACTCCATTTGGAATTGAATTCATCCCAAGTTTCAGCCTTTTTAAATTTACTGTCCATTGTTTTCGAGAAGCAGAACGATTGTCCTTATTTAGTCGTAAGTGGTATTTTTAGTTCTTTTCAGAAAAGAATTATTGTTCTGACACATGTGTCAGAACAATATTCCATGTATATGAATATAAACTTCATATTCAAATAAACCAGAAAAATAATATTTTCTCTTTTTATTAAGATAGAATATGACTGATAATAGAAATTTTGGAGTTTCCAATGAAACCAGAAATTTAACAACTAATGGACGAACTACAATTCCATTGGCTATTTTACCTCAAACTCCAGTACAACGAAAAGGAAGTTTAATTTTTGACCCTAGAATATTGAAGTTGTATTACAGCGATGGAGTGCAATGGTTGGAGGTAATTTCTTCTTCCGGAGGGAATCTAAGATGCATCGAAGATGACGATGGAGATACGTCAGTATGTACAGATGACGGTACTGATCCAGATATTATTACTTTTACTACCTCTAGTTTAGAAAGAGGAAGGTTCTCTTCCTCTGGAGTTTTTATGGTGGGAACTACAGTTCCAGCAGACGGTAAGGTAGCTCATTTTGAAGGAGATATTAAAGTAACGGGAGTGGTTGATCCAACTGCAACTCAGTATGAAGAAGTTTCTGATCATCCAGTTGATCCTACTGGGACTTCAACTGGTGTGCTATGGATCAGAGACGACGGCCCTCCCAACGTCCTGGTTTTTACCGATAATGATGGTACTGATTATATTCTCAATAATGTAACATTAACCTCAGCTGGAGGCACATTTAGTATAGTGGATGATGGAACGGGTCCAACTTTAACCAACAAAGGATTAACAGAAGGAGCAGGAATTGCTATTGTAGACGGAGGTACAGAGCTAACTATTTCCTCAACGATAGCCACACCTGTGTGGCAAGAAATTAGCGGAATTATTTCACCCATAACAGGATCGACAAACGGATTGCTATGCGGAGACACAAGTGGTGGAGGGACAACAAACGATATCACAGGAGCTGGATCTACAGATACGGTCGTTGCTGGAGGAAACTCAAACATTGTGACAAATTGCGATGATGCTGGTATTTTTGGAGGGTCTGGAAATACCATAACCGGATTCAGCTCTGCTTTTCCTACTTCTTCTTCTATTATCGCTGGTAGCGAAAATTCTGCCATTGCTATAAGTCACAATGCAGTTATTTTGGGAGGAACTGATCATTTAATAGTAAATCCAGGTTCAGGTGAACCAGATGGAAATTTCATTATCGGAGGCGCATTAAATAGTATACCAGCAGCTACATCTTGCGGAATAGTGGGAGGACTAATGAACACAATGACTTCTGGTGCTATTGGACAGTCATTTCTGAACACCTGTCTAATCTTATGTGGGACTTCCAACACTATAAATGGAGGAGGAGGAGGTCAAGGACAAATTTTTAATTCTTTGATAGCATCTTCAAGCGGATCTACTATTACAAAACATAGTCAAGCAGTTATATTAGGAGGAACCGGTCATAGTATCATCGTACCAACAACTACGGCGAGTCCAAATGGGAATTTTATTTTAGGTGGAGATACAAACGATATAATATCTGATGGAGGCGGTAATTCAGGAATTATAGGAGGAACAACTCATTCTATAACGTCGAGTGGACAAAATAATGTTATGATCGGTGGAAATACATCAACTATTTCAGGTACTCCATTTAATACGGTAACAATAGGTTCGACTATCTCTGCTACACATTCTGGTAATTTCATTTTTGGAGACGGTTCTGCTGGAGGTATATCTACTTCCGCTACCGATGGTTTTACAGCTAAATGTTCCGGGGGAGCTATTTTTTGGAGTGACGCTGGATTAACTACAGGAGTATCATTAGCAGCAGGGGGAGCGAGCTGGGCACCCATTTCAGATAAAAATAAGAAAGAAAACCTAGTAGAACTTTCTTACACAGATATTCTAAACAGAGTCGAAAATTTACCCATTTACTCTTACAATTTTATTGGTAATCCAGTTCAACAGAAATGTATGGGACCTGTGGCTCAAGATTGGCACGGACCTAACGGGTTTCCCCTAGATCCTATCGTAGAAGAAGTTGAAGACCCTGAAAATGAAGGGGAAACGATCACTGTTCAAAGAGAAGCAAAAGATAAACTAAGTATAGAAATAATGGATATGTTAGGTGTATGTCTGGCTTCCATTAAGGCTCTTGTTGATAAAAATAATCAACTTCAGGCTCAAGTGGTCTCACTTCAATCTCAAAATCAACTATTTGAGTCGCGCCTTTCTAAATTAGAGAATTTTTAAAAGTTGTCTCTAATGTTTTTGAAACTTTCATATGTGTTTGAAAACATATGAAAGTTTTATCCTTCTCAAGTTCTTCTTTGTTTGTGGTGAAATAATAAATTTAAGGAGCTGTTAACACCACAATCTTCCATGATTTTTCAATAGTTTGTTGACTTGTCACAAGTGTAATCCCTGAACTGTCTCTGGATACAGTTCTAGTACGTACGCACACGTAGTAAGTTGAAGTATTTTGTACAGCTAAATCGGGGTCACCGCTAGCGTAAGCGTCAGCCAATGATTGAGATTCCGTTTGTGCTGATGCTAAATCAGCAAAAGTTCCGGTAACAGTCCCGATATCTTCGCATAAAACGTAAGTTGTCATATTTTGTCTTAACTTATATGGATATAATACTTGCAAACTTTAATTTAATATTTAAAAAAGTTAATGTTAGATTTTGGGACAGAATCACTTCTTACTCCTCTTTTTATCCTTGATGACTTTCGTCATTTCTTCCATCACCGGCTCATACACTTTCTTCAACTTTTTGGTAATCTTTGGATCTGAATGCGTCGTCACTTTTTCCAGAGTAGGCTCTTCATAAGGATCTGTTAGAACTCGAAATACGATTCCCATTCCCATAAATTCAAACATCAACAATTTAGTGGCATACGGTAAACGGATATAGGCTATGTCAGCTGACTGACAGACCTCGCATTCATTTGGTTTTGGGATGCTTTCACCCGGAATGTCTTTCATCACCACGACCGGAAGACCGCATACTTTGCAGAAGTGCATGCGATACTCATCTGACTGTTCCATCAGCCTATCTCTTACGAAAGCTGGACATCCATTCGCTAGTAAGCAGTCTCTTTCCATATGCGATTGTACCGAGCTCCACTGGGTATTTCCTCCCAATTTCATCACTCCAATTACCTCGCCGATATACCCTAAAGGTATGGGGGTATTGAGACTTAGTCTCAAATTCATCTCGTCAGAGATGTATATCAGCTTAGTAATTACCGCCTCGCGACGGGGTCTAGACTATACCTTAAGGGATCATAGAGAGTTGGCTAAACTCTCTCACCCCCACAACCGTCTAGTCGTTGCACCTTCTCCATAGGCTACCGGTGTCAAATTGATGACTTCGCCCTTAGGAGCTTGGCTCAGGGTTTTCTCTCCACTTAGATTATTACCATACTCTCGAGTTTTCCCCGAGACCAGTTATTGGTTTCCCAGATAACCTTGGTACTAAGCTTCAGCGAGACGTCTCCTGAATTTGGCTGTGTTGCCTCCCATACCGGAAACTAGCAGAGGTTTTATCCTCCACTAAGGCCTTTTATTCTTATTTCTGGTTTTTCCTAGGGCTCTCTTTGGGGTAGCCCACTTTAAGTTTGACACTCTATTATCATATTTATCTCCGTTCAAATGAATCACATACAAGTATCTTTCCGGATTTTTGTTAGGTACATACAAATCTGCCAGTACTCGGTGTAGAGAATAATCCTTTTTCTTTCCATTCAAACAACAGGAAATTACACTACCAGTTGGCGTTTTCTTTTCGCGAAGGTACTTTTTACTTCTACGGCTATAACATCTCCCATCTTCGGTCCAGATGTAATTATCATAGTCTAAGTATTGTTTTCCTTCTGGTTCATCATGAGAGAGATTATCTTGATGATATTCTTCTGATACATACTCCCATTTATAACCGCCAGTAGTGTTTCGTTTTCCTCGACAGACACAAGAGATATGTCTATCATTGGCCCCAGTTGCTTGAGCAGCTAGCTTTATATTCTCAAATACCCCTATTTCCTTTCCATCTTTGGCGAGACATCTGACTTTCACGCTTCTTCCTCGAGAAAGTTTATTCTCGAGAGCATGTTTGGTATCCTCTTTGGCAGTCACCCATTCCAGATTAGATGAATGGTTGTTGTAATGATTGCCATCTTTATGATTCACTTGTTTTTGTTCAAGATTAGCATTGAGGATAAAAGCCAATGCTACTAGCCTGTGGACTGAAAAGGTTTCCAGAGTACCCTGGTTGCATAATTTAATGCCCATATAAGCACCCCTTTTGTAAGGCTTTTTTATATTTTTGGTATTGCGATTCACAACAATACCCGTATTCGATACTTTATAGTGTTCAAACCCCTCAATAGGGATTTTTTTCCATTTCACTTTCTCCATTTTTTAATTTGAGTGTCAATACTTATACTAAATCCTCCTTTTTTTAAACCAGTATAATAAGAAACGGGTATAGTTCACCTACCCGAAATCCCCCTCCAACTTTGCGGCCCTCCTTAGGCTGTCTCGTTAATAATGTGCGCCCTCCCCTCGATCGCGCGTGGATCTTCCCCACCACCATATGTCTCAATTTCTGATAACTACACATTCCCTTAAAAGTCAGAACTTTTTGTGGCAAACCAGTGTGTGGGTGGTAGCATAGAACCTCACTGAACCCTGCAATACCTAATTTCTTAATCTCTCTAGTTATTCTATCCATAGAATAAGATTTGTCGAAAGGGGTAGCATCTCTGTTACCTTTGAACTTTCCATATCCCCCTTCCGGGGATTTACACTTTTTCTTTTCATCTTGACCTTTAGATGGGTCGCCTTCATCCGGATTGTCAAAATTATAGGCTCTATCAACGTTGATCTGATTGAGAGCAGAAGAGGCGCATACTTTTACTGCTGATAACATTTCAATTAACATTGCAATTGTCATACGAGAAGGAAAAGCCAGTGGGTTAATGATAATATCTGGAGTCTCTCCGTTTGCAGTGAATGGTAGATCCTCAGTCCGGTATTTTCTTCCTACAGTACCCTTTTGGCCATGACACGATGCAAACTTGTCTGCCAAGATAGGTTCACGTTGTTGGCTAATAACAACGCGATAGTATTCATAGCCCTCGCCATTTATTCCTCTCTCAACGGCGTGAACTCTACCAGGTAGAATATGTTTATAGATAACAGAAATATTATTCTTCTTCTTTTGGTGAATAGTGGGAACGCTGTCCACTTTTACCGTTCTACCGATAAGAATATCCCCGTCTTTAACTTCTACTCCCTCTTGAATGATTCCAGTTACCATATCCAACTTGGAGGTGTTGCCTTTGAAGTTATTACACTCTGTTTCCAACGGTACCTCGAACTCTTCGTTTAAATGCGGGCGAATCTTACCGTCAAATCCCATATAAACAGTACTACACATAAAACCTCTGTCAATAGATGATTGATTCATGATGATAGAGTCTTCTTGATTAAATCCATACCATTGACCGACAAAGACGACCGCGTTTTGGACTGTGGGGAGTGCCATGATACCAGAATATTTAGCAGCCTTAGAATAAACGATAGGATGCTCGGCGTAATTAAGAACGTGAATAATACCTTTTCTTTGGAAGATGAAGTTCGTTGAAGGTATGCCAACAGCCTGCTTGCCCATACTGGCTTGATAAGTGTTCCTTGGGCTTTGGTTATGGTCTAAATAGGGAATAATAGATGCTCCTGAGCCATACATAAGAGATGGATGCAATTCACAATGGGTAACCTGTAAACTTTCTTCATCAGAAAGGGTTTCCAATTGAGAAGGATAAGAGGCAATATAGGCTGTCTCTTCTTCAGATTTATCAATAAGTTCAATGAATCCTCTATCTAACAGATTAATAAAAACAGACGGTTCATCCCACTTTCCTTCATTGATATCGCAGATGTGGTGCTGTTTGAGGAGAATTTTACCTTTTTCAACGATAAAAAGAGGGCGACAAATACGTCCTGGTTCAGTAGATATGTTAATTTGGTTATGAAGAGTATTATAAGTAATGGAGATTTCTGGGTTAAGATTGGCACTCCTTCGAAGATGCCTCAGCTCATTAGTGATCTCTCGAGGAAAACGAGTAACACCCACCAGATCACCATTAACAAATATTCGGGGAAGTCCCAATATCTTACCAGAAGATTCGGAAACTATATCAAAAGGGATAATCTTCATTATTCCAGTTTTGTTAGGAGATACACCCATAATTTCCAACAGAGCATCTGGCTGCGATCCAATGGTGATGAGAGATGTGAGGGCCATGGTCTTTACTAGTCCACAGTTATGTGTAATGAATCCATTGGCGATAAAGCTGTGGTTGTCAGAGATGGTAGTAAAATCTGCCACTTCCTTTTTCTTCTTGTGCTTATGAATCTTTACAATAGGAAGAGAGCAGCAGTCTTCCCCAATCCATCTACTATCTAAAAATTGATCTATAGTATCAATATCTCTTGGAGGAAGTGTATCTGCATTCCGCTGTTCTAATAGCGAACGAATCTGTCTGGTAGATAAATTATACTTCTGAGCTAAAGCGGCAGGCTTGATACCTAGTTGATGTTTTTGCGCTATCTTTTTCTTAAACTCCTTCCGTTTCTCCCATTCATTGAGTTTATATTTCATATAAAACCACATTTTGGCCGTTCGACTGGTTTTCTTTTGACAATATCGGTAGCCGATATTGTCCATATAGGCAATGATGCTTTCTGTAGAATTAGACATTGGTAGTAGCACTGTTTGCATCTCAGGATCATACCTAGACGGGTTCACTCTGATTTGATGTGTAGTAATCCCACAAGTGTTCATAATATTCTGTATGCAATTCATGAATACACTCATTTCATTGGGGAATTTTGTATGGAGAGATGTGTCACCAAAAGTAATTGAATATGCATTCTTTTTGCCTTTTCGTTTTAGCCATGAAACGCTACCTCCATCTCCTCCTTGAAATCCTGCCACAAATTCTCTTTGGATATCTTCTGTACCATTTATAATCCATTCTGGAATAGATAAAGGTTGGGTCGTCTTCTTACCTATAGGAGCACCTAACTTGGCCAATCGACGACAGAAATTTCCACCTTTTTGAACTCTGAATGTGTGCTGTGTGACAATTCTACCATCATCAGATTCCATAGTAGTATCTCTCTCAGAAATAGTTACTCGATCAAAACCGAGAAGTTCAAGATCATTCATAAACTCTTCAGCGTCATTTCGACAGCCAAAGCATCCAACCCACATTAAAGTATCCCGAGTACGATAGATTCCAGCATCTGCAAAGGAATACCCTATGATTCGAGCCCAAATGCAATCTTGAGAATATTTTGAAGGTGGAATATATTTTATAGTTACACTGTCTTCCACAGATAGCTGATTTATTTCCTTCCAAGTATGATCACATAAGAAGGGATGGTCTTTGGTAGCAGTGATCTCAAACCCACACAATGTTTTGATTGTATATACAGCCCTCAGGTCAATAAAGTGATCTGTAATAGTAGTAATACTAGGTTGTAAGGTTTTGGGATTAATTGTGACAACATGGTCATTGTTTTTCAATTTTCCTATCTCTATCAAGCCCCGATCGGGTGTGAGAATAGGTGTATGACTAGCCAAACACTTCTTGCCTTCGGGGGTCTCCGCCGGACACACGATATAGGCCTGACTAGAGTGCTGCCCCCTTGGAGCCATTACCTTACCTCCATCAGCATTCATGGGAGTGATAATCTTCCGAGCATTGGAAAAACTAGCTAGTAAATTAAATCTGTCATAAGTTTGACTGATTCCTGAAACTTTTCCTCGGCTACCCCACGCATTATTACTGAGAGCTCCCATAAGAGAGGTGGTTATTATTTTGGGGTTAATAAGACTAGGGACATTAACAACAGCATTGTTTCTGAGGTTTCGTTCGATGCCGTTAATTATTTCATTCCGTAGTCGGCGAAATGAACTAAAAAACTGCTGACATAGCAACTGTCCAGCAGTTGCTGGTCTTTTATTGAGAAAGTGATCTCTATCCTCAACTGGGCGACGGTCCAAATGAACCAAGAGAAATTTATAGATCATATGCCCTAAATAGAATCTCTTCTTAACAAAAGAATCCGGGCCAGTTCCCAAATGAGGAAGAAACTCCACTGAAAGTAAATGGGTGGCATAAGATATTGCATCAGCTCTTATTTTTTCTTGCTTAACCCTTTCTTCTTCTATCTCTTTTTCAGTTT
>SDBT01011187.1_pt1 | contig 14460 bp, 11 predicted proteins | sample 2277101 | NCBI WGS metagenome assembly SDBT01 (sample SAMN10404973, study PRJNA504765) | marine sediment metagenome | isolation source: marine sediment core GS10_PC15, 103 cmbsf | place: Arctic Ocean: Southern Knipovich Ridge | collected 2010
TTTTGCTATTAGAGAAGGTGGACATACGGTTGGTGCCGGTGTTGTTACTGAGATTATTGAGTAAGTAAGTATTATAATGGCAGGTAACAGCAAAAGAGTAATAGTAAGTTTAGAGAGTACTGCTGGTACAGGATACAGGTATACTATTACTAAAAGTAAACGGATACATCCTGAACGGGTTGAATATAAGAAATATGATCCTATCGTTCGGAAGTATGTTATCTTTAAAGAAACCAAATAATTTTATATATAAATAATATATGATATCAGGTTTGGTAATTATTAGGAGTGTAGCTCAATTGGTAGAGCACCGGTCTCCAAAACCGGGGGTTGCGGGTTCAATTCCTGCCACTCCTGCTATTATCGCACTGCGATAATTAAGATATTTGGTGCATTGTTTAGGATCTTACAATAATGATTAAAAAAATTAAAAAATATTTTGAAGAAGTACAGTTTGAAATGAAAAAGGTATCTTGGCCTACTTGGGATGAATTGAAAGGTTCAACCTATGTTGTGTTATCTTTTTCATTGTTGACAGCCGTATTCCTTTTTGTTGTAGATCTTATTTTAAATAAAATCTTAAGCATTATTCTATAAAAAATATGGAATGGTATTCATTAAGAGTAATCTCTGGTAAGGAGAAGAAAATTAAAGAGGCTATCCTATTTGAGGTTTTACATAGTGAGTACTCGGAGATGGTGAAGGAAATTTTAGTTCCTACAGAGAATATAATCGAGATGAAGGAAGGAAAAAAGAAGGTTCGTGAAAGAGTTTTTTTCCCTGGATATTTATTGATAAAGATGGAAATTACGAATGAATCAAAATTTTTAGTTGAAAATATTAATGGTGTAATAAATTTTATTGGATCTCGTAGAGAACCTGAGCCTCTCAAGCCCGAGGAAATCAGTAGAATTATTGGTGTAGTAGAAGGGAGTAAAGATTTTGAATTAGTTGCTCATCCGTTTAAAACTGGAGATTCAGTTAAAGTAATTGATGGACCATTTATGGATTTTTCAGGTTTTGTTCAAGAAGTCAACACGGATAAGCAAAAATTAAAGGTTTCAGTAAGTATTTTTGGCAGACCCACTCCAATTGAATTGGATTATTTGCAAGTTGAATTAGAAAAATAGGTTATAATTATGGCGAAAAAAGAAATTGGATTTATAAAACTTCAAATTCCTGCCGGGCAAGCTAATCCTGCTCCGCCCGTTGGACCTGCGTTGGGACAGCATGGTGTCAATATTATGGAATTTTGTAAAGCCTTTAATGCTGAAACACAAGATCAACCGGGTATGATTATTCCAGTTGAAATCACAGTTTATGCAGATAGAAGTTTTTCTTATATTACTAAAACGCCACCGGCTGCGACATTAATTATTAAAGCAGCAAAAATAGATAAGGGATCGGGAGAGCCAAATAAAGAAAAAGTAGGAAAAATTAATAAAAAAGATCTGGAAGAAATTGCATCCATAAAAATGAAAGATTTAAATGCTAATACTATTGAAAATGCCATTAAAATGATTGCCGGTACTGCCAGAAGTATGGGCGTAGAGGTGGTTAATTAAGGTTGACAATGAAGAATTCAAAAAATAGAAAAAAAGTTTTAGAAAAAATTGATCGTACAAAAGCATATCGTTTGGAAGAGGCTGTCCACTTAGTCAAAGAATTATCATTTGCAAAATTTGACGAAACGGTTGAAGTCGCAATTAATCTTGGTGTAGATCCCCGACATGCTGATCAAAATATTCGTATTACAACCGGACTGCCATATGGAACAGGAAAAAGCTTGAAAGTATTAGTTATTACATCTGGGGCAAAGGAGCAGGAGGCAAAAGATGCTGGTGCCGATTATGTCGGTTATAGCGAATATATCGATAAAATAAAAGCGGGTTGGGCTGATGTCGACAAGATTGTTGCAACGCCCGACGCAATGCCTGACTTAGGAAAGTTAGGTAAAATATTAGGACCAAAAGGATTAATGCCTAATCCTAAAAGCGGAACGGTTACAATGGATATTGGAACTGCCGTAAAAGAATTAAAAGCAGGTAAAATTGAGTTAAGGGTAGATAAAACCGGTATTATTCATGTAGCATGTGGAAAAGTATCATTTGATGAAAAAGCTTTATTTGAAAATATTGAAACAATATATAATACTATAATGAAAGCTAAGCCTGCATCCGTTAAAGGTCGTTATTTGAAGAAAATGACAATATCGTCAACTATGGGTCCGGGAATTAAAATTGATTATGCAGCTTTGAGGTAATATAATGCCAAATAAGAAAAATATACAACAAGTCAAAGAATTAACTGAAAAATTAAATAAAGCAAAAGCAATTTACTTTACAGATTATTTAGGATTAGATGTTGTGAGTATTACACAGCTACGTTCTGAATTCTTTCAAAAATCAATGGAGTTCTATGTTGCTAAAAATACTTTGTTAAAAATTGCTGCAAAAAATAATAAAATTGAAGGGTTGGATAAATTTTTATCTGGTCCCACAGCTATCGCAATATCTTATGATGAACCAACTACACCTGCAAAGATCATCAAAGAATTTGCCAAGAAATTTGAAAAACCAATCGTGAAGGGTATATTATTTGAAGGGGAGATCCTTGACGGATCAAAATTCAAAAGTATTGCTGATATGCCATCGCGACAGCAGTTAATTGCTATATTCGCCAGTTCATTACAAAGTCCGATAGTGAAGTTACTGGGAGTGTTAAATGCTACTATGGCGAGTTTGGTTGGTGTATTAAATAGTTTAAAAGAAAAGAAATCATAAATTTATAAATTGAATAAAGGAGTTAGTTAATGGCCGTCACACGAGCAGATGTTTTGTCTTATATAGAGAAAGCAAATATTGTAGAAATATCAGAATTAGTAAAAGAAATTGAAAAGAAATTTGGTGTTAGCGCCGCTGCACCTGTAGCAGTTGCAGCAGCCCCGGCAACGGGGAAAACTGCAGCAGAAGAAAAAACTGATTTTGATGTGATTTTAACAGCAGCCGGACAAGCAAAAATAGCTGTCATAAAGGCAGTTAGAACAATTACCAACCTTGGATTAAAAGAAGCTAAAGTACTGGTTGATTCTGTCCCTAATGCAGTAAAAGAGAAAGTACCGCAAGCCGAAGCCGAAGAAGTTAAAAAAACTTTGGAAGAAGCCGGTGCAACTGTTGAATTAAAGTAAATAGATATATCTATTATCTTTATATCATCTCTGTTTTTAAATAAATAATAGGAGGCTTTTTTGGGAGCCAATAATATATTTTCGACTGATAGGATTTCTTTTCAGAAAATTGATTCAGTCGTTGAAATGCCTGATCTACTCGGTTTACAACGTGATTCTTACCGCATGTTTTTACAAGAAGATACTCTTGAAGACGAGCGAAAACGTATCGGTTTGGAAGAAGTTTTTCAAAATGTATTTCCTATCGAAGATTCACATCGTAACTATATATTAGAATATAAGAGTTATTATCTTGCACCTCCAAAGTATTCGACTGATGAGTGTATAGAAAGAGGCGTCACTTATTCTGCACCGCTCAAAGTTAAATTAGTCTTGAATATTACAGACGAAGAAGATCGCAGTAAATATGCTCAATCTATTGAGCAAGATGTGTATTTTGGTAATATACCTTATATGACTAAAAAAGGTACGTTTATTATTAATGGCGCAGAAAGGGTGGTTGTATCGCAATTACAGCGTTCTCCGGGTGTATTTTTTGACCAAACTATACATCCTAACGGTACAAAATTATTTCAGGCAAGAATTATACCTATTCGCGGTTCTTGGGTAGACTTTACTACTGATATTAATGATTGTCTGTTTGTTATTATCGATCGGCGCAGAAAATTTCCTGCAACTATGTTATTACGTGCACTCGGAATTTCTACTGATGCTGACCTATTTGAGGTACTGAATTGCATAAAAAAAATTAATCTTGTTAAAAAAGATTTAAGTGATGCCATCGGCGCAACGATTGTAGAAGATATTGTTGATACGAATACAGGTGAAATTTATTTTGAACACGGTACGGAAATAACAAATGAAGTATTAAAGGTGCTAAAAGCCGCAAAAGTAAAATCTATTAAGGTAGTTGACCGAAATAAAGATTTTCATGCGATGATGCTTCTGAATACTATTGAGAAGGATCCAACGCAGAATACTGAGGAAGCACTTGAAGTAGTTTATCAACTAATTCGCTCGAGTGAGCCGCCTAATTTGGAAACTGCTCAAAAATTTATTGAACGAATGTTTTTCAATCCAAAAAAATATGATTTAGGTCAAGTTGGTCGGTTTAGATTAAATAAGCAATTCGATTTAAATGTTAATGTTGAAGATACGGTATTGACTATAGAGGACATTGTTAAGGTCGTTGAATATCTTATTGATATGCGTAAAGGAGAGCGTGGAACTGATGATATTGACCATTTGGGAAATCGCCGCGTTAGAACAGTAGGTGAACAATTAAAGAATCAATTTGCCACGGCTCTTAGTCGAATGATTCGAACAATTCATGACCGGATGAATCTTCGTGAAGCAGAATCAATTACACCGCAGGATTTAATTAATGCAAGAGTGGTTACTACTGTTATCAACACATTTTTTGGTACCAGTCAGATGTCGCAGTTTGGTGACCAAACAAATCCATTGGCAGAAATAACGCATAAACGTCGTATTTCTGCTCTAGGTCCTGGGGGATTAACTCGTGAACGAGCAGGATTTGAAGTGCGAGATGTTCATTATACGCATTACGGCAGATTGTGTCCCATTGAAACCCCTGAGGGTCCAAACATTGGTCTTATTTCTTCTTTAGCACTGATGGCAAGTATTAATTGGCATGGTTTTATCGAAGCTCCATATCGTAAAATAAAATTGAAAGGTGATGATGCGATTGTTACTGACAAGGTAGTACTTTTATCTGCTGATGACGAAGATAGAGTTTTGATTGCACAGTCCAGTGCAAAATTGGATTCGAACAATAAAATCTCGGACAGTTCGCTTAGGGTGAGAATTAAAGGTGACTTCCCGATGGTCAAACCGAAAAAGGTCGAATATATGGATGTTGCACCTAATCAAATTCTAAGTGTGGCTGCTGCATTAATTCCTTTTGTTGAACACGATGATGCGAACCGTGCCTTGATGGGTTCAAATATGCAACGTCAAGCGGTACCATTGATGAATCCGCAATCACCCATTGTTGGCACTGGTATGGAAGGTGTAGTAGCTCGTGATTCAGGAGCTTGCGTAACAAGTCCGGTCAGTGGTACAATAGTACATTTGGATGCAAAACAAATCAATATTAAAATTGATCAAATTCCGGAAGAACTTAGTTTGGTTGAAGGTGGCAATATATTTGTGGTAAAATTAGAAAAAAATCGAAGATCCAATCAAAATACTTGTTACAATCAGCGACCGCTTGTAAAAGTAGGTCAAAAAGTGAAAGAAGGGGATGTCTTAGCTGATGGTGCATCTACAAATAATGGAGAATTAGCATTAGGAAGAAATATAATTGTTGCGTTTATGCCGTGGCGCGGATACAATTATGAAGATGCTATAGTTTTAAATGAAAGATTGGTAAAAGATGATGTATTTACTTCTGTTCATATAAACGAAATTGAACTTGAGGTCCGTGACACGAAACGTGGTGAGGAAGAATTGACACCTGAAATCCCTAATGTTAGTGAAGATGCTACCAAAGATTTAAATGATAATGGAATCGTTAGAGTTGGGGCCAGAGTTAAGGAAGGCGATATTATAATCGGAAAAGTTACTCCGAAAGGCGAGACTGACCCAACACCGGAAGAGAAGTTATTGCGGGCAATTTTTGGTGAAAAAGCGGGTGATGTCAAGGATGCATCCAAACATGCTTCTCCTGGAATAAAAGGTATTGTAATTAAGACAAAATTATTTGAGAAGCGCGCGAGTAAATCAAAGGTGATAGATCGTAAAAAAATTCTTGAGTTGCAAGAAGAAACCCGTGATCAAAAGCAAAAAATAAAGCAATCCAGAGATAACGTACTATTACGATTATTAACAAATGAAACCTCAAGGGGTATCCGCGATGCATCTTCCAGTAAAACATTAATTAAGAAAGGTACAAAGCTTACTGAAAAGAGGCTAAAAGAATTTGATTTTGAGCGGTTTGCACAAGATGAACCATGGGTTGAAAGTGGTAATGCCTGGAAGAAAATAAAATTAGTATGGAATTCCTTTAGAAAAGAGTGGAATATTATAGAAAATTACTTAGAAAGCGAAACTTTTAAACTGCGCGTAGGCGATGAACTGCAACCTGGTATTTTGAAATTAGCAAAAGTATTTATTGCTAATAAACGTAAAATTTCTATTGGTGATAAAATGGCAGGACGTCATGGTAATAAAGGTGTAGTTGCTGCAATAGTTCCAGAGGAAAATATGCCATTTCTTGAAAATGGAACTCCGGTTGATATAGTTTTAAATCCATTAGGTGTTCCTTCTAGGATGAATTTAGGGCAGTTATATGAAACAATGCTTGGCTGGGCAGGCGATGTAATGGGAGTTAAATACACCACACCGGTATTTAACGGAGCCGTTCCGGATGAGATTAAAGTTGAACTTGAAAAGGCGAAATTGCCGGTTAATGGTAAGACTCGGCTTATCGACGGTCGTACCGGTGAATTCTTTGATGATGAAGTAACGGTCGGAAATATCTATATGATGAAATTGAGTCATATGGTTGATGATAAAATGCATGCTCGATCCACAGGACCATACTCTTTAGTTACGCAACAGCCATTAGGTGGTAAAGCACAGTTTGGTGGTCAGCGGTTTGGGGAAATGGAAGTTTGGGCTTTAGAAGCCTATGGTGCAGCTCATACATTACAGGAAATTTTAACCGCAAAATCCGATGATGTTGAAGGACGTTCAAAAATGTACAATGCTATAGTAAAAGGTGAAGATGTTCCAGCATATGGATCGCCGGAATCATTTAATGTTCTTATTAAAGAGTTACAAGGTCTAGGAATAGACATTGAATTAAATTAAAGGTATAGTTTTGACTTACATCCAAACAAATAAAATCGATACATCTAAAAAATATTCTAGTATAACCATTGGTCTTGCTTCACCCGAAAACATCCTTGCCAAATCGTATGGTGAGGTACTCAAGCCTGAGACAATAAATTATAGGTCATATAAGCCGGAAAAAGATGGTTTATTCTGTGAAAAAATATTCGGACCGGTTAAGGATTATGAATGCCATTGTGGAAAATATAAAGGGATTCGCTATCGTGGGATAATATGTGACCGTTGTGGTGTAGAAGTAACTCGAAAAAAAGTTCGCCGCGAGCGGATGGGACATGTTACACTTGCTGTCCCGGTTGTCCATATTTGGTATTTAAAATCAATTCCGAGCAAGCTGAGCTACCTGATCGGTCACAGTACCAAAGAGCTTGAGCGCGTAATTTATTATGAATTATATATGATTATCGAACCGGGGAAAAGCGGTAGAGAGCAATTTGAGCTTATTGACGAAGAAACGTGGATGGAGCTTGAGAAAAATTATGGTTTTTACGCTGTTACCGAAGAAGAACGTGACGAAGACAAATACTTCGTAGCGTTAATGGGTGGTGGAGCAATAAAGGATGCTCTCGCAAAGATAAATATGGCTGATCTGAAAGATGGATTGGAAAATATCATTGCAACTACAAAATCTAAACAGAAAAAGCAAGATGCATTAAAACGATTGCGAGTAGTGAAGGAATTTATGATTGATTCCATCAATAAAAAAGTAAACAAACCGGAATGGATGGTGATCTCAATTTTACCGGTCATACCTCCTGAATTGCGGCCTTTAGTACCATTAGAAGGCGGTCGATTTGCCGCTAGTGATCTTAATGACTTGTACCGTAGGATTATCATTCGAAATAATCGCTTAAAGAACTTGATGGAAATCAAAGCACCTGACGTGATTTTACGGAATGAAAAAAGAATGCTCCAGGAGTCGGTTGATGCGCTGTTTGATAACAGTCGCAGAAAAACTGCGATAAGAAGCGGTACGCGTAGACCCCTTAAGTCGCTTTCTGATATGTTGCGCGGTAAATCTGGACGTTTCAGACAAAATTTGCTTGGTAAACGTGTTGATTATTCAGGTAGATCTGTTATTGTAGTTGGACCGGAACTTCGTTTACATGAATGTGGATTGCCAAAAGATATGGGTCTTGAACTATTTAAACCACATATGATAAATGCATTGATTGAGCGAGGATATGCCCAAACTCCTCGTGGTGCAAAATTAATGGTTGAAAATCATGAACCGATAGTCTATAAAGTTCTTGAGTATGTTGTTAAGGATCATCCTGTATTATTGAACCGTGCTCCAACTTTACATAGATTGGGTATTATGGCGTTCCAGCCGGTCTTAGTTGATGGAAAAGCAATTAGAATTCATCCATTAGTATGCGCAGCGTTTAACGCTGACTTCGACGGGGACCAGATGGCAGTTCACATACCAATTTCTGTTCAAGCTCAGATGGAAGCCCGCATTTTAATGCTTTCCAGTCATAATATTTTGCATCCTGCTAACGGTAAACCGATTGCACTTCCTTCTCAAGATATGGTTTTGGGATGTCATTATTTAACCAGACCAAAAATAGGCGACAAAGGTGAGGGGAAATTATTTGGATCTTTAGATGAAGTTTTAATGGCATATGAAAACAAAGCAGTAGGATTGCATGCTATAGTGGATGTCCGACATAAAGGTAAATGGAATAAAAAAACAACTGTAGGCCGAGCTATATTTAATTCCATTATGCCGAAAGAGTTGGAATATTTTGACAAATTGATTTCTAAGAAAACTTTAGGCATAATTGTTAATCAATCTTATTTGGTGGTAGGTAATTCAAAAACTGTGGAATTTTTAGACAAATTGAAAGATCTTGGATTTTCTATAGCAACACAGAGCGGAAGTTCGATTTCTATTAGTGATATTTTAATTCCGAATGATAAAAATGCAATTATTGAAAAAGCTGAAAAAGAAGTAGCGGCTATACAAAAGAATTTTACTAACCATATATTAACCGATGGGGAAAGATATAATAAGGTAATTGACGTTTGGACTCACGCAACTAATCATGTTGCTAATGCTATGATGAAGGAATTGAAGAACGATAGGCAAGGTTTTAATCCTGTTTTTATGATGGCAGATTCAGGCGCAAGAGGTAGTCAAGATCAGATTAAACAGTTGGCAGGAATGCGTGGATTAATGGCAAAACCAAAAAAATCTATGACCGGTGGCCTAGGTGAGATCATTGAATCTCCTATTGTTTCCAATTTTAAGGAAGGGCTATCGATCATGGAATATTTTATATCCACACATGGTGCTCGAAAAGGTCTTGCTGATACGGCACTGAAAACAGCAGATGCAGGATATTTGACTCGTAGATTAGTGGATGTCGCTCAAGACGTTGTTATTTCTGAGAAAGATTGTGGTACGATTAATGGTATTGTTACTGGCGATTTAAAAGAAGGTGAAGAGATCATTGAACCATTGGCTGACCGTGTTTTAGGTAGAACAATATTAGATGATTTAATTTTAGATGGGAAGGTTATGATTAAGGCTGAAACTATTATTACTGAGAATGAAGCTAATATCATTTCCAATAATGAAATTCAAAGTATTCGCATTAGATCCGTCCTTACTTGCGAATCAAAACGGGGTGTTTGTGCAAAATGTTTTGGATGGGATCTAGCACGTCATCGTGAAGTGAATATTGGTAGTGCAGTAGGAATACAAGCAGCGCAGAGTATTGGTGAGCCGGGTACGCAGCTTACATTACGTACGTTTCATATTGGTGGAACTGCAACACGTATTATTGAAAAATCTGATATGCAAAGTAGATATGGTGGTGTTGTTAAATTTTCAGATAACTATGATTCTGCTGATACCATAGATGTTGTAGGTAATGAAATAACAAGGTGTATGGTAAGACATGCTAAAATATTTATTGTTGACGAAAAAAATCCTGCCAATATAAAAGCTGAATATAATATTCCATATGGTGCTAATATATTTGTGAGCGACGCTGAAGTTATTAAAGCGGGGACTACGCTAGTACAGTGGGATCCCTATACCGATATAATTCTTGCCAGGCATGACGGACTTGTCAATTTGAAAGATTTTGATGAGGGAGATACATATCAGATTGAAGCTGTGGAGGGAGGTAAAAAACAAATGGTGGTTATTGAATCCAAAAATCGCCAACTTAGTCCACAAGTAGAAATACAGGATAAAGATGGAAGTGTAATGGCTGGTGGAACAATATTACCTGTGAATGCTACTTTAAATGTTATAAATGGACAAGAAGTTAAGCGTGGACAAACCCTTGTTAAAATTCAAAAAGATATTGGAAAAACTCGTGATATTACAGGTGGGCTGCCTCGAGTAGCTGAATTATTTGAAGCAAGGATGCCTTCTAATCCGGCAGTAGTTAGCGAAATTAATGGAATAGTGAAATTTGGCGAAACAAAACGTGGAATTCGAAAAATATTAATCGAATCAAGTGATGGAGAGAGTCGTACTTATAAGATTCCTTATGGTAAGCACGTTATCGTTCATGAAGGTGATTTTATTACAGCAGGTACACCGCTTTGTGAGGGAGCAATATCACCAGTTGATATATTAAAAATACTTGGTCCGGGTGCTGTCCGTGAATACCTTGTAAACGAAATACAGGAAGTTTATAGACTGCAGGGTGTTGGTATTAATGACAAGCACATCGAGGTGATTGTTCGTCAAATGATGAAAAAAATCTTAGTGACTGATCCTGGTGATTCTAGGTTTTTAGAATCTGAACGAGTCGACAGAATAGAATTTGCAATCGAAAATGATCGTTTAGCTACGATGGCAGTTGTTGCAGATGCCGGAGGTAGTGATTGGGAAAAAGATGCGTTGATATTAAAATCTGATTTAAGAGATATTAATAAGGAATTGAAAGAAGAGGGCAAGAAACCAATTAAAACACATAAAACTCAGCCGGCTACCTACGATCCATTGTTGATGGGTATTACTCAGGCTTCTTTAAATACTGAAAGTTACTTATCAGCAGCATCTTTCCAAGAAACTACAAGAGTGTTAACAGATGCGGCGACAGCTGGAAAAACGGACTATCTCAGAGGGTTGAAAGAAAATGTAGTTATCGGTAGATTGATACCGGCCGGTACTGGATATCCTGCTTTGCAAGCTATCGCATTAGAATCTGATAAAGATGAAAAAATCGTTGAACCGGTGGAAATTCCTATTGGTGAAATTGTGTAAAAATAAATATGAATATGTTCGTTAAAGTAATTGACTATACTCATAATTTTTGAATAAATTTATAGGCTAAATATAAATAGATATGCCGACGATAAATCAACTAGTAAAGAAAGGTAGAAAGCGGATTTTGCAAAAAAATGTGAGTCCGGCACTACAACGTAATCCACAAAAACGTGGAGTTTGTGTACGCGTATATACAACTACGCCTAAAAAACCTAATTCAGCGCTAAGAAAAGTTGCTCGTGTGAGATTGACTAACGGAATGGAAGCGGCAGCATATATTCCGGGTGAAGGTCATAATTTGCAAGAACATTCAATTGTGTTAATTGAAGGTGGAAGGATTAAAGACCTTCCTGGTGTACGTTATCACATTGTACGTGGAACACTTGATACGGCAGGTGTCAACGATAGAAAAACTAGTCGCTCACGTTACGGTACAAAACGACCGAAGGCTTAATTGTTATGCGTAGAAGAAGACCAGAAAAAAGAGAAATATTACCCGATCCGGTTTATAAAGACTTATCGGTTGCTAAATTTGTGAATTATGTAATGAAACGTGGTAAAAAAGGTGTCGCTGAAAAGATTTTTTATGATGCAATGGACGTAATTAAAAATAAAACGAAAACTGATGGATTAAAAATATTTCAAGAAGCAATTAAAAATGTGACTCCATTGTTAGAGGTTAAATCAAAACGTATTGGTGGAGCAACCTACCAAGTACCAATAGAAGTTCCAAAAAATAGACAATTTTATTTATCATCACATTGGATTATTAATGCTGCTGTTGGTCGCGGAGGTAAACCAATGGCTGAACGTCTTGCAACAGAATTGATTGCAGCTGCTAATAATGAAGGTGGGGCAATTAAGAAAAAAGATGATACACACCGCATGGCCGAAGCAAATAAAGCGTTTGCACATTTTGGAAGACCTAGACGATAATGAAAAGTATTTCCTTAAACAAAGTACGAAATATTGGTATAATGGCTCATATTGACGCTGGCAAAACCACGTTAACTGAGCGAATATTGTATTATACCGGGCGTACTCACAAAATAGGGGAAGTACATGAAGGTGGTGCCACGATGGATTGGATGGCTCAAGAGAAGGAACGGGGTATCACGATAACTTCTGCGGCTACTACTTGTATGTGGAATGATAATCGTATTAATATTATTGATACACCTGGTCACGTCGATTTTACTGTAGAGGTTGAAAGATCTCTTAGGGTATTGGATGGTGCTGTTGCAGTTTTTTGCGCGGTTGGCGGTGTTGAACCGCAAAGCGAAACAGTGTGGCGCCAAGCCGATAAATATGATGTTCCACGCATAGCTTTTGTAAATAAAATGGATCGTACTGGCAGTGACTTTTATAATGTGCTCAAAATGATAAAAGAGAGATTGGGGGCAAATCCATTGCCAATGACAATACCAATCGGTTCAGGTGATTTATTTACGGGAATTATTGACCTTTGTTCTATGAAAGCAATTTTATATAATGAATCCTCTTTAGGTGCTCGATTTGAATATAGGGAAATCCCAAAAGATTTAAAAGAAGAAGCTAATAAATGGCGTCATCATCTTATAGAAGAAACTGCAGCTTATGATGAGCACTTATTAGAAAAGTATTTAGCTAATGAAGAGATTAAAGAGGAAGAATTAAAAACAGCAATCCGTAAGGGCTGTTTAGACAATACGTTTATTCCTACTTTTTGTGGTTCAGCTTTTAAGAATAAAGGCGTACAAAGATTGTTGGATGCTGTAGTTGATTTCTTACCTAATCCGTTGGATGTTGGTGATGTGTCAGGTGTTGACCCGGATGATACGGATATTGTATTAAAACGCACACCGGATGAAAAATCGCCTTTTAGCGCACTTGTTTTTAAGATCATGACTGATCCATATGTGGGTCGCTTAACTTACTTAAGAGTATATTCCGGTAGATTAGATAAGGGCTCATATATATATAATCCGAATATTGGGAAAAGAGAACGAATTAGTAGAATATTATTAATGCATGCTAATAAACGTGAACCCCTTGAAACTGTATCAGCCGGTGAAATTGTAGCTGCTGTTGGTCTTAAACTAACTAACACCGGTCAGACTATTTGTGATGCTGATAATCCAATTATTTTAGAATCAATGGACTTTCCTGAACCGGTTGTGGAAGTATCGGTTGAGCCGGTTAGTAAGGCTGATCAAAAGACGCTATCAATAAGTTTAATGAAATTAAGTGAGGAAGATCCTACTTTTAAAGTTTCAATAAATAAAGATACCGGCCAAACGATTATTGCCGGGATGGGGGAATTACATTTAGAGATTTTAGTTGATCGGTTGAAACGCGAGTTTAATGTAAAGGCAAATGTTGGAAAACCTCAGGTAGCATATACAGAAGCCATTACAAAAGCAGTTGAAAAAACTGACGTAAAATTTGCAAGACAATCCGGCGGACGTGGTCAATTTGGTCATGTTGTGATCAATGTAGCACCAAATGGATCCGGTAAAGGTTATCATTTTGATAATAAAATAGTAGGTGGTGTAATTCCGAGAGAATATATCCCTGCTGTAGATGCAGGAATTAAAGAAGCATTAAGAAATGGTGTTATTGCCGGTTACCCAATAGAAGATGTACGCGTTGAACTGGTATTTGGTTCTTATCATGAGGTTGATTCTTCGGAAATCGCTTTCAGGATAGCAGGTTCAATGGCAATAAAAAAGGCTTGTAACGCAGCAAACCCGGTATTGATGGAGCCAATAATGTCGGTTGAAATTGTTACACCGGAAGAGTATTTAGGTGATGTGATGGGTGACATTAATTCACGTCGCGGAAAAATTGAAGGAATGGGACAGCGCAAGGACGCACAGGTAATTAATGGAAATGTACCATTGGGTAAAATGTTTGGGTATGTTACCGATCTAAGATCGATTACCCAGGGTCGCGCTGTTTTTCATATGGAATTTTCACATTATCAACAAGTTCCAACGAATGTCCAAACAGAAATAATGGAACATGTACATGGAGCAACATCCTAAAAGATAGGAGATATAAATGGCAAAGCAAAAATTTGAGCGAACAAAGCCACATGTAAATATAGGAACAATCGGTCATGTCGATCATGGAAAGACGACGTTAACAGCGGCGATAACATTGTTACAATCAGCGCAAGGAT
>SDBT01011188.1_pt1 | contig 14459 bp, 17 predicted proteins | sample 2277101 | NCBI WGS metagenome assembly SDBT01 (sample SAMN10404973, study PRJNA504765) | marine sediment metagenome | isolation source: marine sediment core GS10_PC15, 103 cmbsf | place: Arctic Ocean: Southern Knipovich Ridge | collected 2010
CGCAGTTGATAATGGCGGTTCACCTAATACCGTCAGGATACCCTCAACTGCGCATGGCTTCCTTGCAAACGACTACATTACTCTCGCAGGCACGACCGCATACAACGGGGATTGGAAAATAGCGAATATTAACGATGTCGATACCTTTGATATTACATCCGCTTTTACCGCCGAGACTTTTGCAACAACGGACACAGCAATATCAAGGGTGTTGATTTACACAATGGAAGATACTTTTGCGCCCGGGCATATAGGCGCTTTGTGGAAAATTAGACATCCGAGAACGGACGCAACGGCAAGTGGTCTCCTGGACACCGATGAATCATCTTCCGCTGGAGGCATAGCTTGCGAGGGGGATTATAATCTTGTAACTCACGGGACGTGGACGGCTACCGTCGCGCTTCAAAGGTCGAGAGATGGCGGTACGAACTGGGAAAATATACCAGGGAGTCTTAGAAGTTCGGTTAATGATGACAATATTGACTATTCTGATTCGGAGTCTGATGCCGGATATAATTATCGAGTAACGATGTCAAATCATTCATCAGGCAGCGCTACTTACACCTTTACCGTCCACGACCACATGCACACCGGAGTCGTGAGGATTAGCGACTACATTGATGCCAATGACGTTACCGCCGAAATCGTAACCGACTTGGATAGCGTGAACAAGACGACATATCACTCGGAAGGGTACTGGTCAGACAAGAACGGATGGCCGCAGACGATAGAGTTCCACGAATTTCGTTTGTGGTACGGGGGAAGTAAATCATATCCTCAAACTATATGGTCAAGTAAAACAGACGACTATGAAAAGATGTCCGATGGTACTGATGCGGACGATGCCTTGATTTACATAATTCCAAGCCAGAACCCGATGCAATGGATGTTGTCTCACGATTATCTATTATTAGGCTCGATAGGGGGTGTTGGAAAGTTTGGCGATCCTTCCGAGGAAATGACCCCTTCTACAATACCTCAATATCGACAACAAACGAGGTATGGTTGCGCTCCTATAAAAGCCTTCCTTGCCGGTGATGCTATCCTGTACGTTGAGAGGAACGGAAAGAAAATCAGGGAATTTGTCTTTGACTTGCAGAGGGATATGTTCCTTGCGCCCGACCAAACAGTTTTTGCCGAGCATATTACGGGCGATGGTATAGTTGATATTGCCTTTCAAGAGAGACCTGACCCGACCGTATGGTGCGTTAGGGAAGATGGCAACTTTATTTCAATGACGTACAACAGGGAGCAAGACGTTATTGCGTGGGCACTTCATATCACGGACGGAGACGTTGATTCCATTGCGGTAATACCGGGCGGTGACGAGGATGAGGTCTGGATGGCGGTTGCAAGGACTGTCAATGACCTTCCGGTAAGGTATATCGAGCAGATGCAGCCCCGCGACTGGGGCTCTAATCAGGATGATGTTTTCTTCGTAGATAGCGGTCTATCGTGGGACGGCGGGGACTTGGTGTATATATCGGCAGTTAGTAAGGCGAATCCGGGTATTGTGACTGTATCTTCGTGGCCGGAAGATGGCGATGGTACAGACTTGGCGGACGGTGACCAGGTAAAAATTCTTGCCGTTTTGGGAATGACGGAACTCAATGGCAATATCTATACCGTTGATGACGCCGATTCTTCAGCTTTGACATTCAGCCTTGATAACAGCGCGGGCAGTGCTAATGTTGACACTACGGGTTATACGACCTATTCGAGCGGGGGAACCGTCCAGCGGTTTGAAAATACCTTTTCCGGCTATACGCACCTTGAGGGAAAGACTTTAGCTGTCTGTGTGGATGGTGTGGCCGGAACCAATGTAACGGTTAGCACGGCCGCTTTCACAACATCAACTTGGTGCAATACGCTCCACGCAGGATTGGCGTACACTTCTATCTTAGAGACAATGCCGATTTCATTTCCTTCCCAAGAAGGCGCCGTTGTAGCGAGGAGAAAGCAAATCGGCGAGGTTGCTTTTAATTTCTATGAGACTCTGGGCACAAAGTATGGCGTGTCGGATGATTTACAGGACGTGGACTTCGACCAGACAACCCTGTTCTCCGGTTGGATACCCCAGAGCTTTCAGCACGGGACAACGCGAGAGGCGACAGTATATCTTCAACAGACGAAGGCTCTGCCTCTTACTCTGCGCGCAATGATAGTTAAAGTTGACATTTACGATTAACAAGAAAACCATGAAAGACAAAATAACTTTCGAGAAGTTCACAGTAAGCGATGCCTGCCAGATTTTAGGCTCCAACGATGAAATTGACGTAGCCCGAATAAACCTAACGACGGGACCGGCTTACTCGGCTTGGCTCAATAACGAGCTTGTTGCTTGTGGCGGGGTACGGGTAAGAGGCGTAGGCGAAGCATGGGCGTTGTATTCCCCTAAAGCTCTTGAAAAGAAATTGAGTCTTTTGAGGCATAGCAGGGCTTGGCTTGACAGAATTATTAGGGATGAGGCTCTCTGGCGTGTTTGGAGCGAATCTCCGCGAGCCAAAGCTAATAAGAATTTCTTGGAACATCTTGGACTAAGAAAAATTTCAGCTTTTCTGAGAGGCTAATTATGCCATTCACGATAGCAGCAGTAGTAGCAGGAACAACAGCAGCGTCAACGGCAACGGTGGGCGGTGCAGCTTTTGTCGGCGCGACCTCTGCGTGGGGGACGGCGGCAATAACAGCGGGAACAATCGCTGCTGATGTTGCCCTGATAAGTGGTGGTATGAGTGCCTACGGCTCTTACCAGCAAGGCCAATACGCAGAGGATACGGGGAAATACAATGCGAAAGTTTATGCCGCTCAGGCCGAATCCTTAGAAAAGGCCGGTGAACACGAAACGCGAGAGGAGAGGATTGAGAAACGCAGACTCCTTGCCAGACAGCTTGTATCTTTCGCTGGCGGTGGTGTGGTTCCGAGCGCAGGGACACCTCAAAAGATAATGACCAAGACAGGTGCGGAAATGGAACGGGACATTGGCCAGTTACAGTATGGTTACGACATTGCCGGTTCACAGGCTCGGGGCAGGGGAAGAATCGCAAAGTCTTACGGCAAATCACGCAAGCGGGCTTCGCTTTGGCAGAGCGGTTCAACAGTTATGAGTGGCGCGGCGAGGGCTTACGATTACAGGTTTAACGTATAATGGCAAATATTGAAACTAATCTAAAGCGAAGAAGGATGCCGACCGGCACGTCCGCGGTACTTCAACCTACTGATAGCCCGGAACTTGCGGCAAGGACACAGGCTTTCGGTAAGGGGGCTGATATAACCTCTGGCTTCGCTATGACATTCGCATTGAGAGAGAGGGACAATCAACTCACCAATTTCGAGGGCGTTGCGACAGAGGGTTACAATAAATTCCTAAGCGAGCGAGCGCGTGACCCTGATGCCTCATCTTATTTGACAAAGTACAGTGAATTTATAAAGAGCATACCTACTGATTCATTCCGTAGCCCTGAGACGAAAAGAATAGCCCAGAACTGGCTCAAGAAACAAGGTGGAGTTTGGGGGAAGCAAGTCTTGGGAATGGCCAACCAGCAATCCAAACGAAATACCTTAGATGCCATAGCCCTTGCCGAGTTCCAGTCAATCAAGCTCAGGAACCCTGACATTATAAATAGGGCGATAACAAGAGGCGTCAAGAACGGCGTTATAACCGAGGATGCCGGAATCCTTACTATGGAGCAGACTCATAGGGGCATTATGTTGGGTCTTATCGAGGACGAGGCACAGGAAATCTTTATAACTGAGGGATACGAAGAATCCGTCAAATGGGTAATGGATAATGATATAGAGTTGGATGAGAAAAATGCTATTGCCTCAAAGATTAAGCGGCTGGCAGCCAATAAGCAGTTGGAGTATGAATCTTATGTTGAAAAGACCGAGCAGGATTTCGTTGGCAAATATGATAAAGAGCAACTTGGCAATGACGAAATAATCGCCTCGAATTTATCTGCGACAAAGAAGCTGATGTGGAAAAGGCTGGTCGATGCCCAAGCCGAGGAGAGGTTGAGCGGTGAAGTCGAATTGAATTGGGAAACTTACGACAGACTACAATCAATGGTAGAGGATTACGATGCCGGCAATATAGAAAAGGAAGTTGTGCAGGATGCCATAAGCAAAGAAGCCGGTAAGACCATACCAACCACAATAGCCCGAAGCCTAAGAGACAGGCTTGCGACTAAAGACAAGCCCGATGACCCGATGAACCGCTCCGATGTCAAGAGGGGTTTGGGTGTACTGACCGACCTTGAGAGCTTTGAAGTTGAACAAGCGAAAAAAGACGAAGAGGACTTTGAGGTAATCAGGGAAATCCGCCTTGCCTATCAGAAGAAAATGGATGAATTTGAGCGGTGGATTAGAGGGCAGGAGAAACTGACCGACAAGGACGTTCAAAGTAAGATAAAAGAAATGACCGAACTGGAAGTTGAGGAAACAGCGAAAGGCGTACTTGATTACATCGGTGGTTTCTATAAGGAATATTACAAATACATATTTGGCGTAAAGGCTTATGAGGAAATAAGCAAAAGGCTAAGAGGGGAACCGAAAGAGGGCGAGGAAGATTTAACAGGAATGACTGACGAGGAACTTGAGGCAATCATAAGAGGGAAATAATGCCCGTAACTGCGGAACAAGCTACGACTGAATTGAGACGGCGCAAAGCTACCAATGAATTGGCACAGCGCAAGCGTCCCGACTTCGGAATGATAGCTTTGCCGAAAGATAAACTGCCTGGCGTCTGGGACTACAACAGGCAATTAGAATCTCTATTGGGGGACGAAAAAAACATAGAGGATTTTATTCCTTTGGATGTCAAGTACGATTTCGGACAGATAATTGGAATGACTGAGAAGCCGGATGAGACCAAAGACAAAATGGCGACCAGCCTATTTTATTCGATTGAACTTGGCATACCACCACGAACCACTTTTAATGTTCTGGATGAATTGAACAAGATTGCTTTCGATGAGACCATTCCCGCATCGACAGCTTGGGGGCGTATTAAGCAGAGATACAGAACAGGCAAAGCCCAAGTGCAACTAATGGACTTAGGCTACGATATACTCAAGGGTACTTGGCGGGATTGGGAGAAATACGAAAGTAGTCTCAAGAACATTGAGAAACTTCAATCAGGAATGACAATAGACCAGCAGAAAGAGTTTAGGGGTTTCTTTGAAAAGTTGGTCGGTGCTTCGGCGGAGTTAGCACCATTCGGATTGGAAGCAATTAAAGAATTTCCAGTCGGAGCAGCAATAGGGGGAACGATATTTGGCATAGGTGCTGCATTGGCAACTGCGGCCATACCGACAATCGGGGAAGAAGCTGTAATACCGCCAGCTATTATAACTGGAATGAAAATAGGTGCAGGTATCAAAGGCGCTATAAGAGTGGGAGAGCTTGAGGCCGGTGGTATGTTCCTTGAACTTGCCCAGATGAAAGACCAGTACGGAAACAAAATAGATCCTCGGATAGCGGTTGTGGCTTCTGCTGCCGTTGGTACTATCAACGGTGGGATAGAGCTTGCCGAATGGCAGGTATTATTAGGCACTTTCGGTCTAAGTAAAAAACTATTCGATAAATCCGTGCGGAAAGTTACTCACAAACTTTTTACGCAGGGAACTCTGAAAGAACTTATCGCAAGAAAAATACTTGATTACTCCATAGCTCTTGGTGCAGAAACCTTACAGGAAATAGAGCAAGAAACTACTACTATTGTTTTCGGTGAGCTTGCAAAGGAATTGAACAACGCCCGCAAGGGTACGGACTTCAAACCTATAACAGCAGAGGCTTTGACGACACGATACCGAGAGGTAACGGTCGAGTCAATGAGGGCTTTTGGCTTGATGGTACTACCTGGCACGACAATAAGCGGAGCGTTGGAACTGGTAGCCCAAAAGAAAGCCGCAACTGAAATCGCAGCGAAGGAAGTTGAGAAAATTGAGGTAAAAGCTCCTGTATCTGCCAAAAAGAGGACTGAGGCTATAGATTTCGTCAAGAGCGTACTAAGCCAAGAGCAATTTGCTGCCTTAGATGAGAAAACAAGAACCGAGATAGGCCAGAAAATGCTTGCCGAGCAAGGCGTGGAAGTTGAGGCGGCTGAACTGGCTGAGATACCCCCCACAGTACCGATTGTAGCCCCAGAGCCTACGCCTACTGGACGAAAGGCCGAAATAGCCCCTGTGGCCAAGCAACCGTGGGAAATGAAAGCAACAAGTAAAGAATGGTCTGAACTGTCGATAGAAAAAGTTGACCGTGCCGCATTTGGTTTTGCACGGGAAGATATAAAGAAACTCAATCCAAATGAATTAACAGTCAAATGGAAAGAGGATTACGAGAACGCAATTGAACAACAAAAGCAAAGCGGACTAAGCAAGGAAGAATGGGCAAAGAGCATTGACTTATCAGAACCAATAGATGTTATTTTTGAAGATGGAAAATTCAAAATTGATGATGGATACCATCGCTTTTATGCCGCAGAGATTCTTAACAAGCCGTTAAATGTTGAATTAACTATAAAAGACAAACCACACAAAGCCATTATCGAAAAAGCTCTATCTGAAGGCAAGCCCGTCCCTGCCGAAGTCCTTGCCGAATACCCTGATTTAGCCCCTGTGGCCAAGCCAGAGGCGGCTAAAGTAGAGAAGGTAGAGCCAACCAAACCAAAAGATATATCGCCTATCGTCGAACCTGAATTGACGAAGCAAGAGGAAGCTGATGTCGCAAGGTTGGAAGCTGAAATCGAAAAACCATTTGAAATGATACGAATCAAGAATGTTGGTTTTGTCATAAAAGAAAAGGCGACCGGTAAAGAGGTGGCTACCATTGCAAAACGCAAAGAAGCAAAAGCCAAACTTGCCGAATATAATAAAGGCGAAAGAAAAATTAGAGAGACAAGACGCAAGCCGAAACTTTTAACAGACAAAACAACTATTGGGAAATTGATAACAGAAGCGCGAGCTTTGAAAGCTGCTATGAAAAAAGCTGCTCAAGCTGCGAGAAAAGCATATCAGGTAGGCAAAGCGGAAGGTATCACAAAAGCCAAAGTATATTATCAAGGCATAAGACAAAGGGAACAGGTAAGGAAACAACTCAAAAAAAGAATAACCAAAGCTGTTAAAACGATTACTAAGGATATTCCAAAGTCGGTTGATTTCAAATACCGAGAGGCGATAGAGAATCTTCGGGCGGGTATTGACCCACAGTTCAGAATGAAAAAGACTTTACAGATGCGAGAAAGAACAAGGGAATTTCTCGCTCAGAACCCAGAAGCCCTCAAGGATATGCCCGTCAAGTTATTAAAGAAGCTCGCCCAGAAACCTATGAGTGAGTATACGATTGAGGAAGTCGAACAAATAGCCGAAGAAATAGAACGCCTTACGAAACAGGGCAAACTGAAACGTGAACTGCAAACGAAACAAAAAGCTCGCAAAATTGAAAAAACTACCCAAGATATTACAGAAACAATATCAAAGGGTGAAAAGATAGACTTTGAGTCCGAGCCAGTAACATACGAGACCACAAAGCAGGGAATTATAAAAACCGTATTCGAGAAAACAAAGGCTTGGACTTGGCGACCGTCTCGTATATTTGATTTACTTGATGGAGTGAAAGATTTTGCAGGCAAAGCTCATCATATTTTTATTGACCAAGTAAACAGTGCTACGAATGCTAAGTTGCAAGCGGTAGATAAACGAAAAGACGCAGGCATAGCCAAGATGAAGGAACTTGGCATAACACCAAGGGATTTGGCTCAAGTTAGAACTGTTGATGATGTGCGATATATGGTTGATGAGATGATAGGTATATACTGTGCCAACGAGAATCGTCTTGCCAAACTTGCACTTATGTATGGAAATAATCTTAGCGAAAAAGCAATAAACGATGTGATTGCTAATTTAACTGAAAATGAAAAGGCTTGGGGCGACTTCATTATAAGTGAATATGAAACTCGATACGATGTTCTACGAGAGAAAGTAATTGAAGTCGAAAATCGAGATATGGGATATGAGGAGAACTATACTCCTATTCGTAGAACTGAAGTTGATTATTCTACACATACTGAAGAAATAATAGATGCCATACTCCAAAGAGAACATTTGAGACGAACGTATGCAGAACACGGATTCACTATTCATCGTAAGGATGTCCCAGCAGAATTTCAAAAGCCAATACGTCTTAACGTAACGAGCGTCTGGGCAAGTCAGATTGTTAAACAAGAACAGTATATCCACTTTGCTGAGCTTGTCAGGGATTTACATAAGATAGCTGGCGATAGAGATTTCAAAGCAGCAGTTCAACAGCAATTCGGCAGAGAGTTTAATAAAGTAATCAAGAATTATATTGATAGAGTGGCGAATCCGAATATCTACAAATCTTATAATACTCTTGAAAATCTATCCCGTAGGCTTAGACAAAATGCGGCTACTGCGTATCTTGCCTATAATCTCGTTACGATGGCAAAGCAAGTACCAAGTACGTTCTTATATCTGCAAGATGCCGGGCCAACTCATCTTGTATCTTCGGCAATGGAATTCGTGAGGAACCCATTGAAGATGGTGGATATGGTACGAGAAAAAGACCCGCAAGTTAAACACAGGTCTATCGAGCGAGAGCTTGAAGAAATGAAGAATCGAAATCCTGAAATGTATAATTCTATTTTGACGAAATTCGGTAGAGCAGGAATGGAGGGAATATATCTATTTGATGCTGTAGCAAGAACTATTGGTTGGAATGCTGTTTATCAGAAGGCGCTAAATTCAAATAAAAGCGAAGCTGAAGCGGTACGCTTGGCGCAAAATGCTACCTTGAGGACACAGCCCGCCGCCGCCGCTAAAGATGTGGCACAGCTTTACGCAACGAATGAATTTGCGAATTGGTTCACGATGTTTACAAATCAATTGAATCAAATATACAATATAGCGACTTACGATATGTCAGGGTATTTGAAAAATAGAGATTACCAGAAATTTGCTTTAGCCACAACAGGGTTGAGTTTGACGGCATTAACTATTTGGATAATAGCGCATCGTCGATTACCAGAAGATAAAGAAGATTGGGTTGATGTTGCTTCTGAGCAAGCTATTAACTCAGTACCATTGATAGGCAAAGCTATTATGGCTGGCAAAAGAGAATGGGGTAGTACGGAAATACCGGCATTTGAACTACCGAAAGCCGCAGGTCGAGCTGTTAGTGCAGTAGCCAAAGGCAAATTTGACAAAAATGATATTAAGGCTATTGCTGAAGGCGTTGCGGTTACAGTTGGAATACCGTATATAGGGCCAAAAAGAGTAATTAAAATGGTGGATACCGGTGAAGTCAAAGAACTTATAGGCGGCGAACCAATAAGAAAGAAAAAAGCACCTGCAAGAAAAAGAATCGAGAGGTCAGAATAATGGAAGAATTTTGTAAGGAACACAGTGGTTTCGAGGCAAGGCTGGAAAAAGTCGAGGACGATACCGAGAAACAGTGGACTGTTCTGGACAAACTGAGGAACAGGTTGCCGGTCTGGGCCACTATCGTCATATCCCTACTCACATTCTTCTTAGGTGCGACAGTTACGTATGCCGGACTTGCGGTTAAAGTTATGGGCAGTGCCAAATAAAGGAGATACGGAAATGAACGGAGAAAAACCAAAATCCAAAATCGAAGGTTGGCGGAAGATGGGAATCGGGATATTTGCCATAGGTTCCTTAGCTACATTCAAAGATACAATGAGTTTCGATATAGCAGTGATAATTGGAGTCATCACTATCGTTGCTATTCTCACACAAGGTTATCTCGATAATGGAACAAGACCGCCAAAGACTAATTGAAGACCGCAAGGCTCTCAAAGCAGCTATAAAAGCCCGAAAAGCACTTGCTCTCAAGGACGATGCCGAGACTGTACGGCTGGAACGCCATTTAGAATGGTTGAATGGATATTTGAAAAATAATGAAAAAGAAGATTGACAATAATGAAAAATGAGATACAATTATGGGTGGATAGGCTTAGCGGCTGAAAAGCCGGTGCATCTCGAACCGGCCTTCCATCTAATAATATCGAGAGATACTACGAGAGGTATTAAAATGAAACGAATCCCTTTGACACAAGGCCAATTCGCAATCGTTGATGACGAAGATTATGTTAGGCTTTATCAATATAAATGGCGCGCAAGTTGGCATAAACACACGCAGAGCTTTTATGCTGTAAGAAAAAGCAAAACAAAGAATGGTAAAAATCATACAATTTCTATGGCACGTGAAATCCTCGGACTCAGCAGGGATGATAAGCGACAGGCTGACCATATAGACCACAATACTCTCGATAATCGCAAGTCTGAATTGCGAATAGTTACAAGAAGTGGAAATCAATGGAACCGTAAAAATCCTAAAGGGTATTATTTTCATAAAGCCAACCATAAATATCTCGCACGTATAGGATTAAATGGCAAGGGAATATATCTTGGTTTTTTTTGTAAGGCCAAAGAAGCCCATAATGCTTATTTAAAAGCTAAAAAATATTATCACAATATCTGAAAGGAACAAAATGAATTGGTTAGAGATAATTAGGTTGCTTGTAGTATTGTGGCCGATAATCGAAAGGATTATTGCTGCCATAGAAGGTAAAGATAACAAAGCTAAGGCTACAGACGAGGCCATTGCCGCTGTCGTGCAAGTAGCAACATCCCCAAGCATGGCAAGGGCTACGATCAAGAATGATGCCCTTGTTGCTGTTGTTCGAGCGATAGACAACGTGGCCTGATTGAATCACAAACAGGCGGGGGGACGTGATTTTACCCCCGCCGAGTCCTCATTTTCCCACATTTTTTATCTGCATACAGAACCCCCAAACGGCGATTTTTGCATATATCTCAACGTCACCCCAGATTTTTCTTGATTTTTGGCTAAAGTTGTTTTACAATATTTGACGATATAAAGTCAATAATATTGACGATAGGTAAACCTATACTAAGGAGCGAAACGATGCGCAATTAAAAGCAAAAAGAAAACTTTCAAACGTGGGCTGTCATTGACAGCTTACGCTTAAACGTTTTTTTATCAAGTAAATAGGGACGTGAAATGCTTACACAAAATTCCAACAAGGTTTACCATATCGAGGACGGGTATCGTCCTTCCCCCCGACGTGTAAGCAGCCCGTTCTCGGTATTTTATTAAGGAGAAAATGATGCAGTGGCCAAAACACAAAATATATTGGACGATATGGGCAACTCTTATTTTAGGAATGAGTGTAGGTTCAATTCTAACGCAAAAAGGATTTGAGCCGAGAGCAGAATTTGAGATACTTACGGCCTACGAAAAAGCAAAGACGCTTTTTATCATTGGTGGTTGTTTTGTAACATTCTATCTTGCGGGCACGGAATATCACGAATTAAAGCGAAGAATAAAGTCTGATTAAGAGCTTACGGCTTGCTCAAGGAGGAGCTTGCCGAGGCTCATTGAGAGGTAGAGACTATGGGCAGAATAGACAAGATAACAAAAATTATCGGGCGTAAATTCCGTTCTTTTGGTGGCGGACAAACAAGCAACTGGAATCCACTTACTAATGCCCTAAAGGACGAACCGCTACAATTTGCTGCTGGCGTAGATGTAAAATCTGTTGTGAAGGCCGTACTGAAAGAAGCTAAATCTTTGAGGACTTAGAACAATGAGCAAAGAAGTGATTGAGTTGTTGGAAAAGGCATTTGATAAATCAGTCGAAATAGAAATACAAGAATATATCGACCAAGCCCTCGCCATACTCCAAGAGCAGACAGGGACTTGTATGTGTATGGATTGCGGGAAGGTTATAAAGGTGACGGAACAAAGCAAACACCTTAAAGAATGCCCAAAGAAAAAACCAGACCGTCAAGAACCTAAGCCTGTTTTACCTCCAGCAACGGGCAAACGCCAACAGGGACACAGCCAATTGAAATACGACCCAAAGCTAAAAACACTTGTCAGCGTTGACCCGCATCCAGACTGCACAGCCCAAGAGAAGCCACCGCATCCCTGCAATTATGTAAACTTTGACCGTGTAGCCCAAGAGCAGCCACCGGCAAGTGATTTTAGGGTGATAGTCAGTAATCGTTTACCTGTTTTTCTACCTGATACCTATGAAGGAATGAAATCACTTTGTGCGAAATTGACAGATACCATAAATGAAGCCTGCGCCATCATCGACCGCTCAGCAGCCAGCCGGAAAGAGTTACTGGGACTGTGCGAAGAATTTATGGTAATCGCGGATGATGGTTCGGCAAAATTTGATGACCCTGAGCCTGGTTCTATTTACTTGAGAGCCGAAGAGGCAATCAAAGCAAATAAACAAGGAGATTAGCGGAGAAAAGAAGAGGAAACTATGAACACGCTTATTAAAGAAAAAGCTAAAGCTGTAATCAAAGCAAAGAAAGAGGGCGGAGAATGATAACCAGATGGTATGAAATAGTTTGTGATGATTGTGGAAGTGGAGAGCATTTTTTAGGGAACATCCAAAGCGCCGAATCGCAATTCAGGAATACTGGTGGCATTGTAACTAAGGATAAAAAGCATTATTGCGATAAAAATTGTTATGACCATAGAAATACAGAAGGAGATTAGCGGAGAAAAGAAGAGGAAACTATGAACACGCTTATTAAAGAAAAAGCAAACGTAGCACGATTAAGGGACTTGTTTGAGAAAGAAGCCGACCCTTTAGTTAAGGAGTCAATTCGATTAAGTCTGGCTGAGGCTCGGTTGTGGCACGATGTAGCCGAGTATAAACTCTTGAGTCCAGAACGTATCGAGCAGGTCAAGTCTAAAGCACGGCACAGGCACATCGGATATGTCAAAGCATCCTGAAACTGCTGACCATCCAGCATTACAACTGGGCATATCACTTTTGTTTGGTGGCTTTATGAATAACGCTGCCGAAACAGAAAAATGGATAAACGGCTTTAATTGAGTATAGGAATTTGCGGCGGTGCGACTGGAACGGAAGCCAGATATATCGTGAAAACCAGTGTAAAAAAACGGATTATTCAGCTTGTTGCTGACATCGTCGCTGTCATAAATAAATATATATTTTGTTGACAATTTCCAATAAAGCAGTATTATTATGGTATGGAACGCAGAACAAAGCATTCAAATACGGCCAGCCGAAGGCACTTCGGGCGAAAGCTCAATCTGCGTTCCAACTTCGGCTGGTTGTTTTATTGGAGATAAAATGAAACGAATCACTCTTACGCAAGGCCAATCTGCAATAGTTGATGATGCTGATTATGAATGGCTGAACCAATGGAAATGGTATGCTCGATGGAGTAATTATACAAAAAGTTTCTACGCAATAAGAAAGAGCAAAACAGAAAATGGCAAACAATATACGATTTATATGGCACGGAGAATTCTTGGGCTTAGTAAAGATGATAAATACCAAGCTGACCATATAGACCATATTACTCTTGATAACCGCAGGTCGAATTTACGAATTGTAACAAGTCACCAAAATCGTTGGAATCGCAAAAATCCTAAAGGTTATTATTGGCATAAAGACAAGAAAAAATACGGAGCAAAGATAGGATTAAATGGCAAGAATATACATCTGGGTTATTTTCAAACTACCAGAGAGGCTCACAAAGTCTATTTAAGTGCGAAAGAAAAATATCATCAAATCGAGTCCATCGCCGCTTATTTGAATAGGAGAAGAAAATGGAACACACAGGATTAGTACGAGGACACCACGCTTTTGATAAGGATTGTACGGTATGCCGTCTGCAAGCCGAGAACAAAAAGTTAAGAGAGGCAACAGATTGGCTACTCGAAGAATATCATTTTATGTCTCACAAGATGACAGAGATAAACAATATAGTACAGCCATTGTGGGGAGAATTGAGGGAAAGAAGAAATGATTATCAACTTATAGAAAAATTTGTTGAACAAATCCAAAAAGAGGGCATTGAGCAAGCCCTGAAAGGTGAATGATATGAGTCTCGAAAAGATAAAAGAAATAGCAGAGCAAATGCCTGAAAGTCCTGAAAGGCAGAGGGCTATGCAAGCGTACTCAAACCTGAAAACGTTTGAAGTTATAGCAGAAAGTATAGTTGAGACTCCAGTTGAGGCAGCAGCCAATATCAATGACTTCGGCAGAACCAGTTTTGTAACGCACACGACCGGCTTGAAAGAAAGGATAGATAGAGAAGATGACTGAGCATTTATTCAAACTCAAGAAAGACGGCAAGACGGTAGGGTATTTGAAAATAGTTCCTGAATTTGGAAGAGTTTTATTAAACCCAATTTCTAAGCCTGGGTATTGGACTCGATACGATGGAGTGTTGACAGAAAGGCTATTTGACGCCGCCCATCCCTTTGTAACCAAAGACAAGAACGGCAAGGATGTGTTTGCGGGGGATAAGATTTATATTTTCAATAACAAAATAGCTTGTCGAGTTATTTGGTCGGCTACGCATAGAGGTTGGGCTGCGCAGTTGAGCGAAAATCCAAAAGGC
>SDBT01011189.1_pt1 | contig 14459 bp, 13 predicted proteins | sample 2277101 | NCBI WGS metagenome assembly SDBT01 (sample SAMN10404973, study PRJNA504765) | marine sediment metagenome | isolation source: marine sediment core GS10_PC15, 103 cmbsf | place: Arctic Ocean: Southern Knipovich Ridge | collected 2010
GAAGCCGCCGAGGCCGTTGACGCGGCCGGAATTGCCCACGCCGTAAAGTACAAAGGGGGCGGCCAGGCCACGATCGTTGACATGGAGCGGATCCAGGCCGGCGATGAAGACACGCGCCCGGCGGCCGCTCTGGAGCGTTTCGTGGTTGTGTCAGAGCCAGACGTTGACGGCGAGGTCGCGCTCTTGAGGGCTAAGCAGATCCTGGCGTCAGGCGTTGACGAGTTCAGCGCTCTTCTGGCGGCCCTGACACCGGCTGAGGCAAAAGTCGCGTTTCATATTTCTCTGGGCGAACATAATGATTTTGTGACCGATCAGCTTGACGCCGTTGTCACCGAGTATGCCATTCAGGCGGCCGCGGCCGAAACAAAAGCCGCTTTCTTTGAAGGCGCTGAAGAGCTGACGCCCGCGGCAGCGCTGGCCAAATACAAGTCACTCCTGCCCAGCCTCAACACGGTCCACAAGTTAGCTGCGGCGCTGACGCTTGAAGAGATAATCAAGGCCGGCCAACACGCGATCGCTACCGAGGACGTGTTATCGGCCGATCTGCTGGACACCATAGAAGAACAAAAGAACGCCAACATCGCGGCTGAAGAGAAGGCGGCTGAGCCGCAACTGATCACGCCCGCGGCCGCCTTTGAGAAGTATCTGGGGATCCGCGAAGAATTTTCTGGAGACATAGCCCGCCAGATGACACTTGAGGAGATCAAGGCCGCGGCAAAACACGCTGAGAGTTTGGATCAACTAGACACGGCCGATGACATTCTGTTCATTCTCAATGCGAAGATCGCCGCAACTGAGATTGTGGAGCCGGCCGGCGCCTTCAAAAAGTTTGACCTTCTGCCTGACATCTATGATCCCGTTGCCGTGGCCAGGGCCATGACGATCAATGAGATCCATGCGGCTCTTTTCCACGCCGGCAAGGCGGGCTTTTCAAAGGGGCCGCTTCATATGGCTCTTGACCAGAAGAAGATCCAGATCCACGCCTTCAACCAGGCGGCCGCTCAGGCGGTTGAAGACACGGCCGACCTGGCCAGGATCGCGGCCGAGCCCTTTGTCGACGGACAGCTAATCTATGAGAAGGCGGCCTTTGTTGACGATGTTGATCTGGCCGATACGTTCAACATGGCCGAGCTCAAGGCGGCGCTGGCCGCGGCCGCGGAGGCTGAGGACTGGATCATGGAAGGGGGCCTTGAAGGCGCGATCGCCGAGAAGGCCCAGCAGCTTGAAGGCCAGCCGGCGGCCACTGTTCGCGGGCAAACACTTCTTCAGGTTGACGCTGAGCCGGTCAAACTACCACCGCCGGCCGCCGCGCCGGCCACGTTGACAAAGAAGGCCCTGGTCGATCACCTGGCGCTGATCCGCGGGGTTGCCAAGTGGAAGGTTGGCCAGCTCAAGAAAGCCGAGATCGTGGCCCTATTTGACTTGCCTGAAGCAGACGCCCTGGCCACCATTGAAGCGGCCGGCGCGGCCCACGCGGCCAAATACAAGGGCAGCCAGGCCAAGCCAGAGCCGGCTCCGGACCCGTTTTTCAATCTCTCCAAAGCCGCCTTTGACCAGTTCAACAGCTTCCAGCTTACCGATGACTATGGGGCCCACGTTGATTCAATGACGCTGACTCAATTGAATCTTGCCATAGGCTACGCGACCAACGTGGGGGCGCCACAAGACTTCTACGATTCGATCGAGTACGCGATCGATCTCAAGGTTGACGCTCAGAAGACGGCCGACGCCTTTGAGAAGTTCGGCCTGACCGATGAGGATCTGGCGCCGCTGGTGGAGGCCGACGTCGGGGAGACGGCCTTTGCCCTGTTCGCTGACCTATCAGAGAATCAGACGATCAAGGCGACGATCGACTTCATGAGCGTTAAAGACCTGGAGGCGGCCGCTGAATACGCCGACTCTGTGCTTGACGATCCGGAGCTGGCCACGGCGATCGGGGGCTATATTGACGTAAAGGAGATCGCGGAAAAGGTCCCGGGCGAGACGATTGGCGGCCTACTGGCTGACCAGGAAGCGGAAGCCGCGCTTGAGACGTTCTCGCCGGCTGAAGCGGCTGCAATCTACACGGCGGTCGGCGACGTCTACCTTGACGCCTTCGATCTTGCCCTAATAAGTGACGGCGAAGACGAGCCGGCCGCGGTTCTATCGATCGGCTTTTCGGCTGTCGAGCTTCTGGCCGCCAAAGCCCAGATCGCCACGCTGGGCGGTTCCCCGGGCCTGATTGACGCGATCGATCAGGCCGTAGAATTTCTTGAAGCTGAAGGCCCGCCGGTTCCGACGCCGGCCGGGCCCACAAATCAGGAAAAGCTGGTCGGCTACAAGAGCTGGGTCCAGGTTCCCGGCGATCCGGCCACAAAGGCGGCCGTCCTGACGATGGAAGAGATCCAACTGGCCAAAGCCTACGCTGAGGGGGATCAATTTAGTGGCGCCAGTGCGGCCGCGATCGGGCTGATCAACAAGACGATATCGGCCAAGCTGGATGAAGAAGACGCTGAAGAAGAGCGCGCGGCCGAGCTGGCCCAGAGCGCCTACTTCAGTTGGGAAACAATGGCCAACGCCGGGCTTAGTCAAGTTGACATGGCAGACTTTTACACACGGCCGCAACTTCAGGCCGCGGTCGACTATGCCAAGAAAACCAACCTGTGGGCGGTCAGCTCTCTTGAGAAGCTGCAGGCCATTCAGGAAACGCAAAACGGGGCCAAGCTGGCCACGCTCAGCGCGGCCGCCGGGCCAAAGCTACCGCCTCCGGAGGGGCAGCTCTTGGAGGTCATGACAAAGAAGGCGCTGGTCGATCACCTGGCGCAAATCCGCGGGATCGCTAAGTGGAAGGCCAACGCCTTGCCAAAGGCCAAGCTGGTCGCGCTCTTCAGAATGCCAGAGGTTGACGCCATAGCGGCCATTGAAGCGGCCGGCGCGGCCCATACGGCCCAATACAAAGGCGGCGCTGCAGCGGCTAAAGACAAAGGCGCTGAGCTGGCGAAGGTCGCGGCCCACGCGCTGGCGGCTGGGGACGGGATCGAGGCTATTCTGTCTCAGATGACGGCCGCCGAGGTGCGCCTGGCTTACGCCTACGTGAAGGCCAAAGGAAACAACCCGCTTTTTGCTGACACGCTTCTGAAGGCCCATACCCACGCAAAGGGAATGGAAGTGGCTAACCAGCTCCTCAAGGACCCGGGCATCATTGACCTGGCGCTCGAGTGGGAGATTGACAAAGCGATCGCGTTCATCAAAGGCCCCCACGGCTTCCATTACGCCACGGCCGAGCTCAGCGCCATTCTGGATGCTAAGAAGGCCAGCTTTGCGCCGGCGTCTCAAGTGACCGACGTCACGGTTCAGGCGGCCTATGACAAGTTCATCTATGACGGCGTTGACAAGATGACGATCAATGAGGCCCAGCAGGCGCTCGCGTTCATTGTATCAAAGGGGATCCGCGGGGATTTTTCCGAGCTGGAGTTCTACGTTGACAGTGGGGCAGAGCTTGAGATTGACAACACCTGGCCACATGAAGCGGTTTTGCTACACCTGGCCAAAACGGCCAACCTGTCAGCCGCCGACGTCGGGCTGCTGAGCCATGAAGACCTGAAGACGTTTGACGGCTTTGGTAAGGGGCCGCTGGAGATTGCCATTGACAACGCCAAAAAAGCGGCCGATGTGCGGGGCAGCCTCGTGGCCGGCCAGGTTTTATACTCGATTGAAAACTTCACCAAAGCTGACGCGGAAATTGTGGCGCAGCTCAAGAAAAACGTTGGGGCCACGGATCTCGCTCGGGCGCTCTATGTAGCCAACCAAGACTTTTCTAAGCCGGATAGTTCCATCTTATTGATCCCCGCTATGAAGACGATCGAGCTATTAGGTCAAGCGCTGGGGGAGAAAATTGAGGAGGGCGCTCAGGCTCAGATCGATCTGCTGGTCAAGCCAGAGACGGCCGCGCCGACGGTCTGGGCCGGTGACGCGACGATCATGAAGAAGGTTGACCTGGCGAACAGCCTGGCTAAGTTCTACGGGTTGCCGGCCTGGAAGGTCAAGTTATTGACCAGCGCCCAGCTCAAGAGCCTGGCCACGCACCCGGCCGCGCTCATAGCCAACATAGACAAAGCCGAGGCTGAGTTTCAGGCGAAGAAGAAGGCCGACCTTGCCAAGTTGCCCGCCTGGCTGCAGCCCCTGAGCGGTCAAGACGCGCTGACAAAAATGAAGCTGAACGGCGCCACTTCTTTGAGCGCCGAAGAGCTGGCAAAAGCGCTCAAGGCGGCCGAACAACAAGGCTTGAGCGACGTCGTCACGTCAAACATGAAGGCGGTCATGCAGAAAAAGCTGGGAGATCCGCTGATCCCTGATTATGATCTCGCTCAATCAAAGGCTTTTTTGGTCAGCTTGGTAAGCAAAGAAACGGGGATCCCTGCCTTTACGCTGAAGAATCTGACTAAGGTCAAGCTGGCTTCTTTCTTCAACAAGCCGACGAGCGAGCTTTATGACATTGTCGGGTTGAAGTTCACCCCCACGCCCGAAGTCACGGGCCCCATAAGCGCGACGGCGATCAAGGCCCAGCAAAAGAAGGAGGCGACCGCGGCCGCGGCCAAGAAAGCGAAGAAGATTGCCAATGAAACACCGGCCGACATTCTCAAGCTACCCGGGCCAGAGAAGGAGGCCCTATTCACCAGCCTGGAGAAAGTCTTTCCCCCCGGTACGCCGGCGGCCGCTGGCGTCTCATTGGCTCAGACCAACGTCAACGGGGGCAAGAGCGGCTTTGCCTACTATGACCAGGCCGGCCAGGCCGTTGGGGTCGTGTCTTTTGAAGACCAGGGAGCCGCCTTCAAAGTAAGTGGGGCGGCCTTTGGTACGCCGGCCGTCAACCGCGAGGCGATGGCTGACGTGGCGAACGCGGCGCTGAAGGTTGGCAAGGTTGTCAAGACCTGGGTGCCCGCGAAGTTCACCGGCCAATACAAAAAATGGGGCTTCACGCCCAATGATGGCTCCGCCAGTGGGGGCAGCTATTGGTCACTGCCCGCGGCCGACGCGCCAAAGTTCATTCAAGGCGCCGGCAAGACACCCAACGATCCCCCGCCAAAGCCTGAAGTGACATTCGTAGGCCAGACGGCCCAGAGCACGGAGCCCGGGATCGGGCTGCCTACCGGCAAGACCAAAGCCGGCGCCCTGGCCATGAAGAAGGATCACCTGATCAGCCACTTGTCAAACCAGAGCGGGGCGGCCAGCTACATTCTGAACACCTACACAAAGGCCCAGCTCGTCACGCTCATGCAGATGCCGGCGACTGAAGCAAAGGCGCTCATAAACACGGGCCAGAAGCCACCGGCCGGCGCCGGCGTTCGCAGATCAGGGACGGTCAAGCTACCGCCTTCAGCCCACAAGGTTCGCCGGCTACCCCGCGGGCTCCCTGATCACCAGCTCCCCGATCCGCCTGGCTTCCCGGCCAGCATCAATGAGGTCACGGCCGTTCGCGGGCTGGGCGGTACCACGGGGGCCCAACTGGTCAGAACGCCAGACGGCAAAGAGTACGTCATGAAGCGGGGCGGCGGCCCGCGGCCGGGCGACCATATTCTGGAAGAGGCTTACGCGGATTCTGTTTACCAGGCGATGGGCATCAATGTGCCGGCCTTCAAGATATACCAGACGCCAGACGGCCCGGTCAAGCTGGCTGAGTTTCAAGGAAACACGCGATCGCTGGGCGAGGCGCTCAGCGCGGCCAGCCCGGCCGAAAGGGCCAAGCTCCGCGCTCAGGTTCAGAAAAACTTTGCGGTTGACGCGCTTCTGGCCAATTGGGACGCCGTGGGCACCGGCCTGGACAACGTTCTGGTTGATGACGCCGGCCAGGTCTGGCGCGTTGACAACGGGGGGTCACTACGCTACAGAGCTCAGGGCAGAAAGAAGCCCGCGGCCGACTTTGACGAGTGGCCGGTTGACCTATGGACCATGCGGGATTCCAAGATCGCGGTTGATGACGGCGCCACCTTTGGCGGGCTTGATATTTACGACGTCATGAAACAGGTCAAAGAAGTAGTAAACAAGCGGGCTGATATCCTGGGCGCCTTGCCGCCTGAGCTGAGGGGGATCATGAACAACCGCATTGAAAATATGCGGGATCTCATGGAAACGTCTGACACGATCCAGGCCGATCGCTGGACGGCCGACTACGCCGAGGGCTTTCTTGAGAGCTCGGCCAGGCTACGAAAAGAAGGGGTGTTGCGCCGGGTACCGCGCCAGTTGAAGAGAACACGCGGGGGGAACAGTGTAGAAGTCTATGACGAAAACGGCCGGGTGTTTGACGAGCTGAGAAGCCAGGGCGGGCCCGTGTTTGAGGTTGAAAAGTTTATGTTGGCCCGGGGGCTGGACCCCAAGACGATCTCCACGTGGGCCAATTCTCAGGGCGGCGACTCATGGAACGATCCCCCGCGGGCGCTCAAGTATTTTCTGGCCAAGTCACGCGATAATTTTGACGACTTCTACTGGCAGGGCAGCGTTGAAAAAAACAGGCGCCTTTTTGAGACATACGCGGCGCAGGCCGGCGGGGAAGGAAAGTACAAACAGACCTTTCAAATACATCACGCCTTTGTTTATGAGAGCCTCCGCAAGATGGATTTTGAGAACAAAGAAGGGGGCGAGATCCGGCTGATCAGAACGGAAGGCGATGACGTGATGCAGTTGAACGGGCTTGAGGTAGGTATGAGGGGTTTTGACTTCCCGCGGGGCGGCGCCGAAAGTCACTCGATCTATCGTACCGTCAACGTCAAAGGGACCGGCGAGCTTCACCGGCTCAGGGTGCCGCTTCATAGGGTCTTGGGCATGTACTTTATGAGCTCTCCCGGCGACATTGACGGGAGCGGCATGTTTCTGGGTAACAATGAAAATGAGTTTGTGGTCATGCCCGAGGGCCTATCTACTGACTACGTAGCCCGGGGCGTTTTCACCGGCCAGGCGGCGCAACAGTATTGGGATCAACCATAGGAGGCTATCGTGGAAATCAAAGAAGTCCGGAGCGCTGAGCTCAAGCAAGATGAGGGCGGGTATCTGTTTTTGGCGCTGGATCTTGACGGCCGTAAGGCGCGGGTCTTCAGCCAGCAGGCGCTCTTCAATCATGGGCTCGTATTTCTTGACACCCCGTTTGACGGCGAAGGAAGTTTCCAAGACTTCACAGTGATCCTGCCGGCCGATCCAGAGAACGGCCGGCCCAAAGCGCAAGAGTACACCGCCTTCACAAACGATCTGATCGTCTACCGCCTGGCCCGCATGCTCAGGGAAACGCTCAGGTCGGGGGGCTGGCGGCTGGGGCCTGTAGCCGTTCCCAAGCTGGCCGACGTCGTGACGGAGCTCAATTAGGTGGCTCAGCGGCCCGGGGCCGGCCCTGTTCGCCCGCGAACAGTTGACGCTGAAGGCTGGCTGACGATCAGGGGCGGCGGCCGGCGGCTGTTTGACTATCACCCTGAGACAAACCGGATCCGGATTCAGAGCCGCAGCCGGCTGTTTGAAATAGAGCTAAACAGCTTGGATCCGCGGCCGGTTGGCGGCCACTTAGTTGCGGCCGGGGAGTTCTCTTTGCTAGAATGAAGTGAACAACGGCCGCCAGGGGAAAACTTCAACCGAGATCTCCCACCCCCGCGGCCCACATACTAGAGCGACCAGATCGCCCAGCCGGGTCACGCCCGTAGCTGGGCGTTTTTTGTTTTAGGGCAGATCTCGATATCACGGTTACGCGGGCCGGCAACCGCGGCGCGGAGGAATACAGTGTCCGAGACAAAACCAGAAGCCAAGACGGGAGACGGTACCGGGGGAGACGCCAAGACGGGCGATCCTAAAACATCGGCGGCGGCGGGCTCCAGCACCCCAAAGCCAAAGGCTGACGAAAGTCTATTGTCAAAGATGACTCAAGTAGAAGTTGACGCGATGCTCGAGGGGCGCCTAGAGCGCCAGAAGACCAAACTTGAGAAGGCCCACGCGGCCGAAATCAAGGCGCGCAACGACTCGGATCTTGAAGCCGGCGCCAAATGGCAAGAGCTGGCTGAGAGCCGTCAAATTGACATCGGCAAACTTCAGGGCCAGGTTGAAGCCAACAAGACGGAGATCGATAAGGTGAAACGCTACGAAGCGGCCTTAGAGGGCTACGTTGAAAAGCTCAAGGAAGGGGTCCCTGAAGAGATTATGGCGCTACTGAAGGACCAAGACGCGGCCGCGCAGCTTGAATGGCTGACGGATAACGCGGGAACGTTTGTGGTAGAAGGCGATGACGGGACGAATGGAGAGATCAAGAAAAAGGGCGGGATCCCCCCCACGCCAAAGCCTTCAGATAGTACCAAGCTGGGAGAACAAGAGCGGCGCGAAAAAGCGTACCGCATCAAACGTTTCTAAGGAGACAACATGACTAACTTAGTTATCGCGGAGGCTGACGTTCAGGCGGTCGTGATTCGCAAGCAGTTCACCGGCCCGGCCGGGCAAGCGATCAACGCCGGCCAGTATGTCAGGTTCAACACTACCACGGGGAAAGTAGAGCTCGGCAACGGATCCTCGGCCGCGGAAGCGCGGGCCGGCGGGATCGCGCTCAAGTCTGTGGTCGCGGGCGAAACAGTAACATTCCTGGCCGACGGGATCCTTGACGTAGGGGCAGCGCTCGCCGCGCTGACCTATGATGACATTATCTTTTTGAGTGACACGGACGCAACGCTGGCTGATACGGCCGGCACCGTCACGTTGGTCGTGGGCCGGACCATTCCTGGCTGGCAGAACGAAACGGCCGACAAGCTCTTAGAAGTCTTGCTATAAGGCTGTAAGGAAAGAAAACCCTTAAGGAGAATTTGAAAAATGGCTACTGCTTATGGCTTTATTGGTATTGAAGACCTGTTCAACCAGCGGGTGAGTGAAGTCGGCGTGACTCGCGTTTACACCGCGATCAGCGAATCGCTGGGCGAACATACCCGAAACACGAATGGGCTCTTGGCATCTTTGGTGATGCGAACGACGGTGGCTCAAGAGCAATTTGAGCTACCCGGCGGCGGCACCTTGCAGCCGCTTGATGAAGACGGAAACCCGTTGGTAGTTCTGCCAAGCGGGAATTACAAGGTCGCTTACCCGATTCAAGGGGGCGGCACCGCCTGGGGCGGCAACCGCGTCACGAACGCGCTTCTCACCGTTGAAGAGGCTAACCGCTTCACGATGGATGCGATGGATAAAGACGCCAACTGGCTTAGGCGCCATATCATGGCGGCCCTGTTAGATGACACTACCTGGACCTATAAGGATCGCGTTGGCGGCAACGGGGCGAAGGGGCTCGGGGATATCACGATCCAACCGCTGGCCAATGGTGACGCCGTGGTCTACGTAAAGACCGGCGGCGATGCGGAGACAGACGATCATTATCTGGCTCAGGCGGCCGCAATCGGTGACGCGGCCAACCCGTTTGATGACATCTTTGACGATCTCATGGAACACCCGTCTAACGCGGGCGGCCCTGTGATCGTCTACATCCCAACGGCACTCAAGCTCACAACCCGGGCGCTGGCCGGCTTCATCGAAATGGACGATCCTGACATTCAGGTCGGGGATGACTCGAGCCGGATCATAGGTCAACTGAGCTTGACCTTTGGTGACGAGCTTCTGGGCAAGACCGATGATTGCTGGATCGTTGAATGGCGGGATCTGCCAGACGAACACATGATCGCCCACGCGACCGGCGGCGGCGCCGTTCTGAAGATGCGTGAATACCCGTCGGACGATATTCAGGGCTTCTTCCCTGAAACCCACTCGCCAGACGGCAACCATAATGAGGTCCGGATGATCCGTCTTGCTGGCTTTGGGGCGAGCAACCGGATTGGCGCTCTTGTCTACCAGGTAGGTAACGCCACTTATGAGATCCCGAGCGGCTTCAACACGCCGCTGCCGGTCTAGGTCTAATTAGTCACTAAAACGGAGGTTAAAATGCACCGAGGACAACTGGCCGCCAGAATGTCCGCGGCCCGGTCTGGGCTGCTCAAGGCGGCGGAAGCGGCCGCAAAAGCCAAGCTGATTCCCGTCAAGCTGGCCGACACTCTTTCAGGGGCACGCCACAAAGACAAGGATATCAACGCGCTCTTTCAATTGGAGGCGTTGGTTCCGGTCTTCAAAGAGCTCGTGAATTCTGGGCCCAAAGCCCAGACGGCTGCGCTAAAGAAGGATCTGGCGGCCGGCAAGCGGGAGCTGAAGAAGTCCGGCAAGGCCCTGGCGGCCGCTGAAGAGCAGATTGAAGAGCTGGGGATCGAATTGGGCGCGCATGAAGAGGTTCGCGCTCTGGCGGCGGCCGCTCAGGAGCGGATCGCTGAGCTGGAGGCGGCTCAGGCGGCGGGTCAGGAGACGGCCAAAGATGCTGCTGAGCCCGCCAACGACGCGCCTGCAGAAGACGCGCCGGCTGACGCTGAAGCGCCCGCTGAGGGGTAGTCAATGGCTCTGCCAACCACCTACACCGAGCCCGAGCTGAAGACCTACCTGAACAGCCAGCTCGGCGCGATCGCCGATCTGTTTGGCTTCACGGTGACTGGCGACTCTTATGATGAAGTGGTCAATGACGCGCTAGGCGCCTACGATGACGCGAACGATATCACCCTGATCACCGGGGTGCCGTCGATCAAGAAATTGCGGGCCCTGGCGCGTCTGGCTTTGTGGGAAATGGTCAGCCGGGCGGCGATCATTGAGATTGACTACGCGGCCGACGGCGGCCGCTGGTCACGCTCTCAGGTCGCCGATCACGTGGCCACGCAGCTACAACTGGCCAGGGTTGACGCGATGCCCTTCAGTGATGACTACACCGTAGGGAATCTCCCGGTCCAACATAGCGGGGATCCTTACGAAAAGATCGTCATTGAATCTTCATGAGAGCGCTGCCCGTGGCCACGCTTACGCGCTTCAGGCGCCAGGCGGAGCTGGCCATGTTCGACACCTGCCAACGGCTGGTGCGAACGGCCGGCGCCACTGACAACCACGGCAAGATCCAATACGCCTACACGTCAAATGACGTTGACCTGGCTTGTGGGATCAAGCTCTCTGGCAACCGCGAAGTCGTGGACGCCGGCAAGGCGATCTATGCTGACTACCAGCTCAGGCTTCCCCACGGAACCACGCTGGGCAAGTTTGACCGGATCCGCTTGACGAAATGGGCCCAGCGGCCGGGCCTGGCCGCGATCGATTGCGACATTGTTGGCGTGATTGACCGCGGCCCGACGGCCGTGACGCTGTTTCTGAAAGAGGTCATTGATGGCGAGGTCTAGGGTTGATTGGTTCGGCGGTAAGGTCTTGGCCCACTTTGAAGACGTGACCGCGCTCGGTCTTGAAGCGCTGGCCGCCAGAATTGACGGCCAGGCAAAGGTCAATATCAATCAGAACGGTCAGATCGATACGGGCTTCATGATCAATACGGTCTACTTTGTGGGGCCCAGCGGATCCACCTATGACGCCACGGCCCGGCCGGGGTCTTACAAAGGCGACAAAGCCAAAGCGCCCGAGGCCGGCCTTGAAGACGCCGAGGCGATCGTGGCCGTGGGGGCTGACTACGCAATCTTTCAAGAGCTCGCCGACTCATTCCTGTATAAAGCGTTGGTCCAAGTGGCCGGCGAGGCCGGCGGGATCATAGAAGAAGTGGCCAGGAAACATGATTGACGTTGACAAAGCGGCTCTTGACTTTTTGCTTGACGATGGGACCGTGACCACGAAAGTCGGTGCGCGGGCCTGGGCTCAGCTAACGCCGGTTGAAGACTACGATCCGAAAGAGGGCGGGGCTGTTTGTATCAGCCAGCGCTCTTCGATCGTTCGTGACGACACGCTCATTGACGCCTCAATTCAGGTCAGATGCTACGGCGCTGACGGGGTTGTGGCCTGGGACGTGTTTAACACGGTGTTCACGGCGCTTCATGAGAAGTCAGATGCCGTTGTCAAGTGGGGCCACCAGGAACAGCTCGTCGGGCTGATTCTTGAGCCTGGCACCCAGCGTCATTACATTCTGGTTTACTTTCAGATGTTCATGGTGAACAGTTAAGGAGAAACAATGTCAATCGCAGATATTCTGATCACGCCGGCCGTGGTCTACCACGCGCCGGTAGGCGAGGGCCTACCAGACGAATCGACCATCGCTTACGGGACCGCCTGGGGCGGCAACTGGAACGCGCTGACCTACACAAAAACCCCGCTGACCATGATCCGGGATCTAACCCGCGCCGAGATCATGGTTGAACAGGAGATCGGCCCGGTCAAGCGTGTGGCCGTTGAAGAGAAGATATCGCTTGAAGTGGAGCTGGCTGAGTTTGACGGGACCAACCTTCAGATCCTCATGGAAGGCACCCTGGTGAACACGCCGCCGGGCGCCGCTCAGGTTGGCTTTGACCAGCTTGACGCCGGCGGCGAGTTTCAGATTGACGAGAAGGCGTGGGGCTTTGAAGGGCGCCACGTCAACAGTCTCGGCGACGTCTTGCCGGTGCGGCTCTTCATTCACCGGGCCACGGCCGTTCTTAATGGCAACCTGGTGTTTGGCAAGGCCGAATCAACCGGGATCCCGATCCAGATCGAGGCCCTGATTGACACGGCCCAGAGCGCCGGCGAAAAATACTTCAGCCTCCAGATCGTGACGTTAGTTGCCACGGCCTAAACATCAACGCCCTTCTGGTCTGTTAGGGCCAACAGGGGGCGAGAAATAACCGGCGGCCGGCTGAGGGCTGGAAAACCAGGTCAACCGGCCGCCACCATTCAAGGGGTCTATGATGAAAACTGCCAAAGTGTCGATCGCCGGCCGCCAGTACACGATCAATGAGCTCCCACGCAAACAGAACGCCGCCTGGCGCGATCGCGTTCAGGGGCTTTTTGATGAAGTGACCGGCGAGATCCGCGGGCTGCCTGAACAGGAGATAGGGTCAAGGGTTGGCGCGGCCGATCTGATCGAGAGCCTGACACGGCGGCTGACCGGCTCCGTCGACGTGATCGTTGATCTGATCTTTTCCTACGCGCCAGAGTTTGGCGATGACGCGCAGAGAATCAACGAAGAAGCCTATGACTCAGAGATTCTTGAAGCGTTCTGGGCGGTCGCAAAGCTGGCCTTCCCTTTTGGTTCTTTGATCCAGCGGGTGAGTTCTTTGACCGCCTCTGGCCAGAAAGCCGATCAGACTGGAGAGAGCTCGCGCAAAGCCAGTGGGGGCTTGACGCCGAAGAGCTGACGCAAACTGAAATGACGGGTCTTTACTTGGGGTACGCAGCGCGGAAAGCCTTCGAGGCTAAACTGTTCGCCCGCGAACAGGCAATCATGACCGGCCAGGTCAGGCCCGCCAACCGTGGCGCCGGCGGCCGTGGCCGGCAAACAATCAACGGCCATGAGGTCATGGAAGGCCATGCCCTACTGGCTCAATTAGGGGTCAAGACATGACTGACACTTTTCAAGTTCTGGTAGAAGTTTCCGTGTTCATTCTGGCGTTGTTCGGCGGCACCAAGACGGTCAGCCTGATTCAGACGATCAAGGAGCGGCTAAGCCTGAGCCCGTGGGCCAGCCGGTTCCTGACAGTGATCGTCTCGGTCATTCTAGGGATCGCCGGCGCCGTGGCCAGCGGCGCGATCACGGCAGATCAGTTTACGGCGGAGCGGGCGGTTCAATTGGTTCTGGCCGTTCTCATGGCGACTCAGGCTGAATACGCCCGGCTGAAGCGCCAGAATCCAACCATGAAGTAGACACGGGCTGGAGGCGGTTCTGAATGGGGATCAAACTAGGTGACGCGGTTGTAGCGCTCAAGGCTGACTCCAGTCAGCTTGATCGTGACCTGGACGAGAGCGAAAAGTCGGTTTTTAGTTGGTCAAGCGGGATCGCCGGCGGGATCGCGGGCGCCATTGGCGGGGCCATTGTAGGCGCGGCCCAGAAGGGGATCGCGGCGATCGCCGAGGTCGGCGCGGCCGTCTTTGAGCTCAGCGCCGGCACCGATCAGGCCAGCAACAAACTTCAGGCGCAGCTCGGGTTGACGGCCGAAGAGGCCGATCAACTGGCCGAGGTTGCGAAGCAGGTCTGGGCAAACAACTTTGGCGAAGACGTGGCCGACGCGGCCGTGGCCGTGGGCCTGGTACGCCAACAGTTAGGAGAAATGAGCGACCAGGAGCTCAAGACCGCCACCGAGAACGCGCTCCGCTTACGTGACGCCTTTGACATCGGCGAAGATGAATCCATAAGCGCCGTTAAAACGCTCATGGATCAGTTTGGGATCAGCTCTGACAAAGCCTTTGATCTCATGGCCCGCGGCGCTCAAGTTGGCCTGAATAGAACGGGCGACCTGGTTGATAGCATTGAGGAGTACGCCGTTCAATTCTCAGAAGGCGGGGCCAACGCTGAGGAGTTTTTCAGCATCATGGAATCAGGTCTGGCCGGCGGCGCGTTAGGCACTGACAAAGCTGCCGACCTGTTCAAAGAATTCCGCGTCCGGATCCAAGACGGATCAGCGACCACCTCAGAAGCCCTTGAA
>SDBT01011190.1_pt1 | contig 14458 bp, 12 predicted proteins | sample 2277101 | NCBI WGS metagenome assembly SDBT01 (sample SAMN10404973, study PRJNA504765) | marine sediment metagenome | isolation source: marine sediment core GS10_PC15, 103 cmbsf | place: Arctic Ocean: Southern Knipovich Ridge | collected 2010
AGGAACAAAGTTTAGTGATGCAGATCTTCTAGGTATTCCTTTTAAGGTAATTCTTGGTAATATTTTCCTAAAGGAAGATAAGATAGAGATCAAAACTCGCCGGCGAGGGGAGAAAGAAAAAGTCGGGGGAAACGGGATTTCCCAAAGAATAAAGGAGCTGGTAAAGGATGCAGAATAGTGAATTCTTCCTTCTCTTAGAGCGTATTGGGAGAGAAAGAGGCCTTTCTTCAGAGGCATTACTAAAAAGTGTTGAGGAGGCTTTGACTTCTGCTTATAAAAAGAAATATAATCAGCCAATAGAAAGTTTGAAAGTACTTTTAGACGAAGAAAATGAAAGGCTGCAGGTTTTGGTTGCTAAAGAGGTGGTGGAAAAAGTACACAATTCTGCAATAGAGATTTCTTTAGAGGAAGGGAAGCAAATTGATGAGAAGGTGGAATTGGGGGATAAAATAGAAGTAGAGACAGATCCTCTTCAGTTCAGTAGGATTGCTGCTAGCACAGGTAAGTATGTCATGATGCAGCAAATTGTGGAGTTGGAAAAAGACCTAATCTACGAGGAGTTTAAGAAAAGAGAAGGAGAGATAATTAGTGGAACGGTACGTTACCGAGCTGATCGCTTTATTCTCATTGACCTGGGCAAGACAGAGGGGATTCTTCCTAAGAGAGAGCAGTTGCTTGGTAGAAGGTATAGACAGGGAGAACGGGTAAGGTCTTATATCTTACGAGTTACTCGAGAACCTAAAGGTCCTCGCATTATTCTTTCTCAGACCCATCCCGATTTCCTAAGAAGACTCTTCGAGCTGGAAGTACCGGAAATAGAAGAAGACATTGTCAAAATCAGGCAAATAAAAAGAGAAGCAGGTAGAAGAGCCAAGATAGTGGTGGAATCTACGGAAGAAAAGGTGGATGCTGTGGGGGCTTGTGTAGGTTTGCGTGGTTCTCGTATTAAAGCAGTTCTGCGGGAGTTGGAAGATGAGAGAATTGATATAATACGCTATAGTGAAGATACTGCCACTTTTATAAAGAATTCTTTGAAACCGGCCGAGATAATCGAAGTTAAGCTTGATGAAAGCAAAAAGGAAGCAAAGGTCATAGTTACTGACAACCAACTTTCCCTGGCTATTGGAAGTAGGGGAGAGAATGTAAAACTGGCGGCAAAGTTAACCGGCTGGCAGATTGATCTAAGGTCCCTGGGCCAAATAATAGAGGAGACAACTTTTCTGAAACATCTGCCGGGAGTAGGAGAGAAGACATTGGTTTCTTTGAGAGAAGCTGGCTTTCTGACCAAAAAGGATATTTTGAGGGGTGGAATAGAAGCTTTGTGCAAAGTCAAAGGGATTGGGGCTAAGACAGCGGAAAAGATTCTGGAGAAAACCAGCCAGGCAAACCAAAAGCCGGAAGGGGAGGATTAATGCGTATTTATCAGTTGGCCAGGAAGCTGAACCTATCTACCCAGGAGCTTCTGAAGATTCTTTCTCAATTAAAGATAAAGGGAAAGACTAGTGTAAGTGGTCTTTCAGTACAGGATATTAAGAGGGTGGAAGGAAAGCTGGTAAAGAAGAAACTTTCCTCTGGAGAGAAGGAATTAATACCACGTACTCCCGTCGTGACTTTATTGGGCCATGTAGACCATGGGAAAACTTCCCTTTTGGATGCTGTGCGTAAAACTAACGTAGCTGGAGGAGAAGTGGGAGGAATTACTCAAAAGATTGGAGCCTCAGAAGTGGAATGCAAAGGGAAAAAGATAGTATTTATTGATACTCCCGGCCATGAAGCTTTTACCAATATGCGGGCTCACGGAGCTCAGGTTACCGATATTGCTGTTCTGGTTATTGCCGGTGATGATGGAGTTATGCCTCAGACAATAGAGGCGATTAATCATGCCAGAGCGGCTAAAGTGCCTATTATGGTGGCTATAAATAAGATGGATAAAGCAGAAGTAAAACCGGAAAGAGTCAAGAAGCAGCTAGGCAAATATGATTTAGTGCCAGAGGAGTGGGGAGGCGAAACCATATTTATGGAGGTTTCCGCTTTGAAGGGTCAAGGGTTAGATGAATTCCTGGAAATGATACTCTTAGAGGCAGAAATGCTGGAGTTAAAAGCAGACCCGGATGGAGATTTCCAGGGGGTAGTAATAGAAGGTGAATTAGATAGACAAAGAGGCCCCTGTGTTACTCTCCTTGTCCAGAAGGGAACATTGGAGATAGGTGATTTGTTAGTAGGAGGTTCCACTTACGGAAAGGTAAGAACTCTTATTAGTTGGAAGGGAGAGACAGTTAAGAAAGCAGGACCGTCCATGCCGGTAAGAGTTTTAGGGCTTTCTGATGTGAGCATGCCTGGAGACACCTTCAGAAGGGTAAAGAATGAGAAGAAGGCTCGGCAAATAGCAGAATCAATCAAAGAAAAAGAACGAGAGAAGGGCTTATTAAAGAGAGATATATTCACTTTGGAGAGTCTGTCCCAGCCGGAAGAAGAAGAGAAGATTATGAATGTCATTGTTAAAGTAGATACTCAGGGCTCCTTAAGAGCCATTTCAGACACAATAAAGAATCTGGAAAGTGAGGAAGTAAAAATAGACATCCTTCACGCAGGAGTGGGGGAAGTACAAAAATCCGATATTCTTCTGGCCTCTGCTTCCCAGGCCATAATAATAAACTTTAACACAGTGGCATCCACAGCCAATAGAGACTTAGCTAAAGAAGAAGGGGTAAACATAAGGAATTATCAGATTATCTATGCAATGATAGATGATATTAAGAAAATGAGGGAAGGTCTCATTGAGCCTCGCTATGAAGAGAAAGAGGTTGGAGAGGCTGAAGTTCGGGAGGTATTTAGCATCCCCAAAGCAGGGAAAATAGCGGGTTCTTATGTTAGTAAGGGGAAAATGACAAGGGGAGGCAAGGTAAAAGTCTTTAGAGGGGAAGAGGTAATAGGAGAAGGGGTTATTGGCAGTCTTAAACGTTTTAATCGGAATGCTAGTGAGGTTCTAACTGGATTGGAATGTGGAATAAATATAGATGGTTTTAGTAATATAGAAAAGGGCGATTTGATTAAAGCCTATGAAAGTAGAAGAGTTGACTAAGTAACGATGGTGATAGGTGTATTAGATTTGGACATCCGGTTATTTTCCCCTAATTCTCTAAAAGACAAACGCAGTATTATAAAAAGGCTAATTAGCCGCATAAGAAATACTTTTAATGTTTCTGTTTCTGAGATTGGTTATCAGGGTTTGTGGCAAAGAGCATTGCTGGGAGTAGCTCTTATAACTACAGAAAGAAACTTTGCTCAAAGGGTTTTATCTAAGATTATTAGGTTTGTAGAAAAGGAGAGAGATATTTCTCTTATAGATTCAAACATGGAAGTTCTCTAGAGATTTTCTGGCCTGTCATTGTGAGAAGCCAAGCGAGGAGGCAATCTCTAAGACGGGTCTGTAATGAGAGAATTTTTGCAGAGAATAGATTATACTGGGAATAGAATGGACGGGATGCTTCTAATTGACAAAACAAGGGGACCGAGTTCGCACGATGTAGTGGATAGAGTCAGACAAGTTTTTAAGATAAAAAAAGTAGGACATACAGGAACATTGGACCCATTGGCCACAGGACTTCTCCTCATATGTCTGGGTCGGGCTACAAAATTAGCTCCTTTTCTACAAGACCTAGACAAGGTTTATGAGGGCAAAATGATTTTTGGAGTTACTACCTCCACTCTGGATAGCGAAGGAGAGATACTGGAAGAGAAAGATGCCTCTTCTTTGTCGCGGGAAAAGATAGAGGAGATATTTGCTGATTTTCAGGGGGAAATAGCTCAGACTCCTCCAATGTTCTCTGCTATTCATCAAGACGGCAAGCGACTCTATAAACTGGCGAGAAATGGCGAAGAGGTAAAGCGTTTGCCGAGAATAGTTAATGTTTATCAGCTCCAAGCTCTTCGATTCAGCTTTAATTCCCATCCTCAAGTAGAATTCAGAGCCCATTGTTCTAAGGGAACTTATATTAGAAGCCTATGTGCGGATATCGGGAAAGCTTCCGGTTTTGGAGCCTATCAGTTATCTCTTCGTCGCACCACAATAGGTCCCTTTGATTTGAAACAGGCCAGGAAACTTGAGGATTTAGAAGGGAAAAGTAAAGAAGAAAGAGAAGAAATCCTTCTTTCTTTGAAAGATGCTTTGCCACACCTCCCTCTGATTACAACAAAGAGGGGAGTGGAAAAGGTAGTTAGATGGGGTAAACCCCTTTATTTATCCCATATACATGAGCTACCCTCTGAGCTGGAAAAAGGTGATAGAGTTAGATTGTGTACGCAGGAGGGAAAACTTCTAGCAGTGGGGATAAGCTTACAAATGGGGACGCACTTCTGCCAGGATACAGTGGGATTCAAATATCTCAGAGTATTGATTTAAAAATGGAGGTTAGAAGAGGTTTCCCTCAAAGGGAAAAGTATGAGGATGTCATTCTCACGATTGGGTTCTATGACGGAATTCATAAAGGACATCAAGAAATCATCAGGTATGTGACAGGCCAGGCAAAGAGAAAAAAAGGGAAGAGCTGTATCATTACTTTTTCTTCTCATCCTTCTAGTTTTTTTTCTGGCAGGTCCTTATCTCTCATAAGCACCTGGGAAGAAAAAGAAGAGATTTTGGCTCAAGCAGGAATAGACTTAGTTCTACTTCTTGATTTCACTTCCCAACTTACCTCTCTTTCTCCTCACTCCTTTGTCGAAAAAATCAGACAGAATCTAAGAATATGGGAGATAGTAGTAGGAGAAGATTTTGTTTTCGGCGATAAAAGAGAAGGTAATGTCCGTTGGCTAAGGGAGAACGAGAAGATATTTGAATATAAGCTGAAGGTAATTCCTTCTTTGAAAGTAGGAGAGGAAAAAGTTGGCAGTTCTTTGATACGCCATTGGTTGAAAGAAGGAGAAATAAGAAAAGCTACCCTTTGGCTAGGTCGTTATCCCACTATTCTGGGAAAAGTAATTAAAGGCAAAAGGCGAGGGCGAAATTTAGGCTATCCTACAGCCAATTTAGAGACTCATCCCGAGAAGCTTTTGCCTGGCCCAGGAGTCTATGCAGGAAAGGTAATGGTAGGAGGAGATTATTATAAAGGGATTGTGAATGTAGGCGGTAAACCCACTTTCAAAGATATGTCTTTTGGGGTCGAAGTATTCATACTGGGATTCCAGGAGGATATCTATGGTGAGGAGATTAAGATTGAGCTGGTGGCCAGACTGAGGGCGATAGAGCAATTCCCTTCTTCTCTTGACTTGGCCAAAAGGCTAGGAGAGGATAAAAGAGAGGCGGAGAAAATATTGGAATAGAAAATCAGTTCATGATTCATCGATAAAAAGAACGAGGAACGAAGACCATGAAGGGCTCATTGAGCAAAAATTTTCTGTTTGTTTGTTGGTTTTTGTCAATGAACAATGAATTGTGAACAATGAACTATAATACAAGAGTGTTCGGAAAAAGAGTCTATTCATATGCTGAAGTAGAATCTACAAACGAGATTGCCTATAGATTTGCCGAGCAAGGGGCGGAAGAAGGGACAGTAGTAGTAGCGAGGGAGCAGAGCAAGGGAAAGGGGCGAGCGGATCATTATTGGTTTTCTCCTTCAGGGGGATTATGGCTTTCTCTTATCCTACGTCCTTTGATGGTAAGTTCTTCTGTGTCTCAATTGAGTCTTTTGGGAGCCCTGGGAATAACTAGCAGTATAAAGAGAACATTTCCTCTTCTTTCCCCTGAAATTCGTTGGCCTAACGACGCCGTAATAAATGGCAAAAAGGTGGGAGGAGTTCTCTGTCGGACAAAGAATGAGCAAGGAAAGGTGGTCTTTGCTATAATGGGTATTGGTGTTAACGTGAATATAGAGGAGTTTCCTTCTCCTTTGTGCTTTACTGCTACTTCCCTTAAAAGAGAGACAGGATGTTATGTCCCAGGTGATGTTTTCCAGCACTGTCTATTGGAAGAGTTAGAGAGACTCTATTTTTCTTTTTTAGATGATCCTTCATCCCTCCTGGAGAAAATTCGGCTATTTTCTTCTCTATTGGGAAAACAGATAAAAGTCAAAATCAGCCAGAAAGACCTTACTGGATTAGTGCAGGACATAGATGAGAAGGGAAGATTAGTCCTGAGATTAGAGAGTGGGATACAGAGAAGAATCGGTCCTGAAGAAGGACACATTAGTGGATAGCAAATGAAAAATCGTGATGCGTCGTGCGTGATGCGTATTGCGCAATACGAGATACGCAATACGAGATAATATGAACCTAACAATAGACGTAGGCAATACTCTGGTTAAGGTAGGATTATTTAAGAAGAGAAAGTTGATTCTAAATGGTGAGTTCGCCACCCGTCCCAGAAAGGAAATTGATGAATGGGGAATCTTACTTTCGCAGTGGATAAACAATTCCCAGGAAAAAGTCACTATTGAAAAAGTAGTTATCTCCTCTGTAGTTTCTTCTATTTTTGCTCCTCTAAAGAGAGCAGTAGAGAAATATTTCAGGGTTCCGTCTTTTGAAGTAAGAGGAGATAAAATAGGAGTTCCCATTCTTTGCGATAATCCAGGAGAAGTCGGAGCGGATAGAATAGCCAATGTAGTTGCTGTTTGTGAACTATACAAACTTCCGGCAATAGTCATAGACTTTGGGACTGCCACTACCTTTGATGTAATATCAAAAAAAGGAGAATACTTAGGGGGGGTCATTGCTCCGGGAGTAAGATGCAATATAGAGAGTCTGGCTGAAAAGGCAGAGGCACTCTTTGCTGTAGAGTTCAGAAGGCCAACTTGTGTGGTTGGCAAAAATACCAGGGACAGTCTAATCTCGGGGGTATTCTACTACTCCTTGGGAGGAATAAAGCAAATAATAAAAGAGATAAAGAAGGAATTGAGAGAAAAAACAGACGTCATCGCTACAGGAGGTCTGGGTATTCTCTTGGCTCAGGAGTGCGAAGACATAGATGATGTCAATCCTATATTGACTCTGGAAGGCCTCAATCTCATCGGGGAAAAATGGGCGTAATGGGTGACGGATAGTCTTATGAGCAGAAAAGTTGCGGCCGTAAATATCCTGAGAATAACATCCCTTGGCCATGCTTTAGCTGATATGTACTGGCTCATCTTCCCCATTCTTCTTCCCCTTATTAAGAAGGAATTCAGTCTAAGTTATACCCAGGCAGGTCTTCTAATTACCGCCATCACTGTGACTACCGGTCTGGGTTCTTTCATTAGCGGCTATTTAAGTGACCGTTTTGGCCAGAGAATTCTCCTCAGTGGAGGATTCTTGATTGCTTCTCTGGCTCTGATACTCTGTGCTAACACCAGCTTCTACTGGCAACTGCTTCTTGCCTCACTTTTGGTAGGAGCAGGAGCCAGTACTTTTCATCCCGGCACGATTGCTTTGCTTATGAACTTGTTTTCTGAAAGAAGAGGCAGAGTTCTAGGCATTTTTATGCTCTCCGGGTGGATAGGAGCAGCAATCATGCTTGCAGGAGTATCCTATCTGGCCGGCAGAATGTTCAGCTGGCGGCAGATAGTCTTTATTCTTGCCTGGCCGGGCCTAATATTTGCTCCCTTCTTTTTCCGTTCTCTTCGTTTTTCAATAAGGAAACGGCATTCGCACCCTCAAATTGAATCAAAGTCGGCTCATTTATCCCGGGATACTTTGCTTCTCTTGATTATCTTCTTTGCAGCTAACCTCGCACTAACTATGGGTCTCTATGGTGTGCATAATTTTATTCCTACATTTATGGTGCACGCAAAGGATATATCAGTAGAGAAAGCCGGCTACTTCTACATATTTGCGGCTGCGGGAGGAATGATAGGTTCGTTCTTCAGCGGGAGATTAGTGGATAAATTTTCTTCGTTGCTGGTTATTCTAATGGCAACAGTCACCGCTATTCCCGTCATTCTTCTATTGACGCTGGCCACTAACCCCATTAACCTGGCATTACTTCTCGTTCTTTTCGGAATCTGCTATTCGAGTATATTTCCCCCACAAAACGTCTATCTGGCTAATCTAGTTCCACGTAATGCTCTGGGAAGGACCTATGGGCTCATTCAGTGCTTGTCTATTTTGGTAGGTGCTGCCGCCCCTGGGATAACGGGTTTCCTGGCTGACAATCTGGGGCTTATCTCAGCCTTACAATTAGGCGCTGTCCCTCTTTTACTAGCAGGAGCGCTCTTTATCTATCTTAGGACTCGTGATTCTCTGGCAAGTACAAAACTTGCATAAACCTCAGCAGAATGGCAACTTCTCAATAACATATGATTTAGACCTGGTTTGAGGAAAGTAAATGATACGTATCGACGATTATCAAAAGAATGCTGTGATAGTTATTGCAGATGATTTGACCGGAGCACACGAGATTGGAATGATTCTTGTAGGTTGCAAAAGAAGAAGTTTTGTCTTGATTAGAGAGCCAGGAAATGCAGAAATTGAATCTCTTCTGAATCACTATGATGCGTTGGTAATTGACCTTGACTCTCGTCATCTGGATGGAAAGAGAGCCTATAGTCGAGTAAGAGCTCTTCTAGGTTGCTCTGAGAGGATTAGGCGTGGATTGATGTACAAGAAAATAGATTCTACTATTCGGGGCAACCTGGCCGAAGAAATAGACGCAATCCTGGATGAGGAATTGGCCGATATGGTTCTTTTGGTTCCCGCTTTGCCCGAGATGAAAAGAATTACTGTGGGAGGATATCATCTGGTGAGTCATATTCCTATTGGTAAAACGCAATACTCAGAGGGCATTGAGTCCTCAAAGATATCCTATCTTCCCTCTCTAATAAGAGATAAAAGCAGATACGAAGTGGATAGAATTCCCCTTCAAGTTGTAGAATCAGGATGTGAGGAGACAATAAAGTATTCCAGAACCTGTTATGAGAAAGGAGCGAGAATTCTGGTAGTCGACGCCTGCATAGATGAAGACTTGCGTATTATTAGAGAGGCAATTCTGGGAACAGATTTGAAGATATTGCCGGTGGGTTCAGCAGGCCTTTTTCGACAATTTTTCCCACCATACAGCTTCAGTGACACTTATCCTTGTCTGGTGGTCTGCGGTTCTCTGAACAAAGTGAGTCGAGCGCAGGCAAAAAAGCTCAGGGCACATCACCAAGTAGAGGCAGTAGAGTTAGATCTAATGCAGGTTTTCAAGAACAAAGCTCATGAGCTCAAAAGAACTGTCAACACAGTGTCCTCGATTCTGGAGAAGGGCTCTGACGTTATCCTTTCCACTCCTGAGAGTAGTTACCAGCTAAGCATATCAAATAAGTCCAGGGAGGAAAATTACTTCGCTAGCGAAATAGAGCAATTCCTTGCCAAGGTTGTGAGAGAGACAATAGACAGACGGAAGGTCTCTGGGCTAGTACTTACAGGTGGGGCTGTTTCGGTATCCATCATTCGTGCTTTGGAGGCTACCGGAGTAGAGCTAAAAAGGCGATTGGCTAATTTAGTCCCCGTCGGTATTCTTAGGGGTGGTCCCTTTGATGGACTATTAGTTATAACCAAAACAGGGGGATTTGGCGAAGAGCAGATATTGATAAATGCCGTAGAATATCTGAGAAATGGAACGCTATATCAGGGATAGCCGGTCTGTGTCTAGGCAAGACTACAAAAACTCTATCCTGCTGCGGTCTTTCAGATGACAGACCAATAAACACAAATTATCTTTGAGCCTGCCAAAACAGAGCAAGTATTGACCAGAACGCTTTTTTGTGATAGAATCCTTTCCAGAAAAGGGGAGAGGGTTTTGCAGGAGAGAAACAATTGGATTACCCGACCATTGTCTAAATGGGAGACGCAAGAGAGAGAAGGTTGGGGTCCAGTGAAAAAGATAAAACATAGAGGACTTCACAAATCCCATATCAAGAGTTTTACCAGGCATGCGCCTGTAGCTCAGGTGGATAGAGCAGCGGTTTCCTAAACCGCTGCAGGGTATATCTGAAGACTTCTCCAAACAGCCAAAACAAGCTTACCACAATAATCACAACGATTTTGTTTCCTTACCAATTTGTCCCAATTTGTATGAATTTGTACCTCACATGGACACTATTTGGACACCAAAAATATAACAGAAATACGTATCTGGAGGTAAAATGGGACCAGTGAAAAGAATTCTAAAGAAGCCAAATGAAGTGGTCGCAAGGGCATGGTTCGAGTCCGCTTCGGCTCCCCGAAGCCAACATAATGCGAACCTTCCAGAAATAATCATCAAAGGTCATGTAATCAACCTTTCCAGAACAAGAAGTAACAATTTCAAAAAAAATAAGGAGGTACAAAATGAATACAAATGATGGAAATCGTGACAAGGAACACCGGCGAGGAGCTTGGTGGGAATATGCCCTTGTAGGAACTAGCTTCAGTCTAATGCTTTACGCTGTCCGTAAGCTCTCCACTAAAACAAAGTGGAAGGCCAAAGAGATAATTCCGCTCACAGTGGGATCGGCGTCTCTTGCTCCCGTCGTGGGTCCAAAACTAGGAGACTGGGTGCGTAATATGGCGAGATCCGTACCGGTACAAAAGGAGAATATCTCCCCTTACTACTCTCCTGCTTCTCAGAAGGTAGCTATCTCGTCTCCCTCGGCAGACGTGCCTGTCAAGCAATTAGAGAAAGTAGTAGAGAAACTTGAGCTTTGGGTGAAAGAAACTGAGAAAGTAAATCAGGCAACCGAAACAAAGATTCACCATTTCAAGCTAGGGGATATTGTTGAGCCAGGGACAGTAACCGTAATTATCGGAAAGAGGGGAAGCGGTAAGAGCTCTCTGGCGTATTCTATTCTGGAGGAGTCTTACTCCTTTGTTCCCACCTGTGTTATTGGACTCTCCAAGGAAGGAGCTAGCTGTCTTCCGGAAGGAATTGGCGTATATCCGAACCTAAAGGAGGCACCTTTTGGATCAGTAGTGCTGATTGATGAGGCCGCCTCTCAATTTCCTGCCCAAGAGAATGTTCCCAGGACGCGAAGAGCCCTTCTTGAGAGCACTATCCAAGCCAGGCAACGAGGGCAAACTCTTATTTTTGTCACTCAAGACACTAGCTACAGTGACAAAAATATCATGCGAGCTGCAGATAACCTCATCATTCGAGAACCGGCTCCTCTTCAGTCTGAGTTCGACCGAGAAGGGATACGAAAATACCTCAAGAAAGCAGAAGCAGGCTTTTCTTCTCTCCAAGGAGACAAAAGGTCTTTTGCCTATGTTGCTTTCTCGAAAAAGGGCTTCGCCGGTTGGATTGCTACACGAACACCTAGTTTCTGGAGTGAAGAATTAAGCAGGGCTTATGCTCACACATCCTCTCTTGACCTAGTAAGAGAACCTCGGCCTCTCTCGGACGAGGAAAAGGTCCAAAGAGTCTGGGAACTGCAGGAGAAAGGTCTCTCCCTCAGAAACATCGGCAAAGAGGTCAATATGAGTAAGTCGTGGGTCTTTGATGCTTTGAAAAGACACAATTCCGGGCAAGCAGGTTAGGATCTTGCTATCGTTGTCCTATTTGGACAGGCTCACAAAAGAGGGCAAATTCGGCTTAAACACTATGTCCGCAGTGTCCAGACCTGTCCATTTGGACATTTTATGGACAGTCAATGGACACGGGCCGGACACCATGCTCATACTAAATTGATATTTAATACCAGATGGAGTAACATAATGACTTTGACTTATGACTTATCGCTGCAGAAGATTGACACAGATATTTTTCATATATAGAATAGATTGCGATGAGTGAATAATAGCGAGAAAGAAGAGAGTTATAATCAAATCACTCGCCCTGCAGTCACTGAAAAGAGAAAAAGTATACAAAATTGATGAAAATATACTAGTTTAAGTTCCAGAAACTCTCTGGAGTTTTAAGGAGAAGAGGAGAAAGACTCTTTGCTCATAGAATTATGGCAAAGAACATGTACTCAGGATTATCCATGAGGGATACATATTATGAACTTTGTTCAAAAGCTTAACGTCTGATTAATAACGTTTACGGATTTTTGCGTGATGAGACGAAATTACCTGATAAACATTAACAGGTAGAATATTTTCGTAAGAAAGCCATGACGGATTGGCATAAGGTAGGAAAATAAATCCAAAGATAATTAGGAGGGAAACATGAGCTCCTACAAAATTAAGCCGATAATACCTCTTACCGTTAATCTAGCTGACGGAAGAAGAAGATTTATTCTGGTTTGTGGAGCTGGTGTCTCAAAAGATGCTGGTGTACCATCAGGTTGGGATATTCTAGTTGATACCATTAGCAAAATTCACCAGCAGGAACTAAAAAAGAAAAAATTTGACAAAAAAGAAGGGGAGGAATGGTACCTGCAAAATGAGAATTTGAGGAATATGACTTATTCTAAAATATTAGACTTGGTTTATCCTGGAATGGAGCAGAAAAGAATTTATCTGAATAGCTTCTTTAAGGGTAGAAAGCCAGGCAAGGTCCATAAAACGATCGCCAGAATGGTAAAAGAGGGACTAGTACGATTCATAATAACTACTAATTTCGATAATCTTATCGAAAAAGCACTCGATGTCGAAGGGCTTGAAGATGAATACTCGGTAATATCAACGAATGACCAAGCAAAAAATTGTGATACTTGGGATAAAGTAGAAACATGCAGGATTTACAAGCTCCATGGGGATAAAGATCAAGGGCCCATTAGGAACTCATTAGCCGAACTTGAGCAGTTGGATGAATATATCGAAAAGGATTTTCAGGAACTCATAAATAGGCATGGTGTAATTGTTGTGGGATATGCAGGTCGAGATGAAGGTGTTATGAGATGCTTTGAAAAAAGGGAATATCATCGTTATCCTCTTTATTGGCAATTCCGCGACAATTTAAACAAAAGAGTTAAAATCTTGATCCAGAATCAAGATGGTGTACTCATGCACTATGAACGAGCAAGTGAATTCTTAAATGAATTATTGGACAGGGTGAGAATGGCCCGTAGTATTTCGGATACAGACACGATGGAAGTAATAAGAAGTAATTATGAACAACTTCTTATTAAAAATAATCCAATCGAGATTAAAGCAAGGATAGATGAAGAAAAAACATACTACTTACGTAATGTTCACTTAGTTTATGAATCCTTGAACCAAAACGCAAATTGGCAACTATTGTGGGACGCCCACACAGACCTAATAGAAAAAGCAAATCGTGATATTCTTCTCGGCGAACAACTTTTAAAATTTGGAATGAGTAGAGATTGGGAAGAATTCATCAAGATATTTGAAGAAATCCATTCTATTAATCAAACGCAAGATAGGTACGGAAGAGATGGGTTAATAAATTATCTTCTTTTCTCATTGTTTCTTGCAATAGGCAGCAGAGCCTTGGCGTATAAGAGCTTTAATGAAATCAAAAAGCTATTCCTTTTAAGAAAACTACACAGAGATAGGATGGAATATATCTTGGATTGGAATATGCAAGCTTCGTATATACAAGAACGGAATCAAAGTGAACCTAGCAGATTTTTCGCTTCTAAAGTACACTACTTATTGGACCTAGTGGAGGCTAAAAAATTTCCCCTAGACCAAAACGAACTAAGAAAGTCAATCTTAGAGTTTGACCTATTGTGTTTTATTTACAAAGCTAAGAAGTTGGAAGGTGGATATTCCTTCCGCTGGCATCCGGGGTGTGCTTATTATTACGAATACGAAGTACCCTTGTTTCTAGAGAAGATAAGACTTGACGATGATTATTGTGAGAAAATAGCGAACCAATTGTTTGATGAACCAAAAGATGTTTTGAGGGCATCGCTGATTGAAGTAAAAAAGATCTACGGTTCTTTGAACATGGAAGGTTGGCCTGATAATCCGTTTAGAAATATCAGCCCGAGGCAAGGAGAGCAAACTGTTAGCTAGCAGTCATCTTAAAAAATAGGCCATTGCAATAAAAAATCAATTCTCATTTTTTGCCTTTTTATTATCCTATAAAAAAACTGATACCTTACGAGAGAAATTCTTAATTTTACCCTATCCATCTTGAAGCCATTTACGTAACCATTAACGAGATTATGGTTAATTTCACACAAGGTATTGGTATTATTCCTGAAGGTTTCACGCAAATAGCTTCTATCCTTTGATAAAATAGATACAGACATTGAACTAAGAACGCACATATATATGAAATTCTATTTAGGATTGACACAAAAACGCGGGATATCCATATTTCTATTCTCACATTAAACTGCTAATAGTGCCACCTGACCGAAAGTCAAGTTTCTTCTGCTTTAGTAGCTAATTTGAGAGAGTTCACGTTCTCGTGTTGTAGATCTTCTGCAAGTTTGACATATTCTCTGATTAATCCTTCGCTCATTGATGTAACAAAACAGGTGTCTTTGGTACTCATTCCCCTCTCTTGGCAGAACATCACCTGGAAGAGGTTCTTGAGGTATCTATCCACTGCCTCGGGGGCATGATGAGTCTCTTGGGCGATCTGTGAGGTTGTCTTTCCCTCGGTGAGTTT
>SDBT01011191.1_pt1 | contig 14457 bp, 15 predicted proteins | sample 2277101 | NCBI WGS metagenome assembly SDBT01 (sample SAMN10404973, study PRJNA504765) | marine sediment metagenome | isolation source: marine sediment core GS10_PC15, 103 cmbsf | place: Arctic Ocean: Southern Knipovich Ridge | collected 2010
TACGCGCGCCGCCGGCTGGGCCTCGCCCGGTACCGGGATTTTGTCGTGAACGTCATCTTGGATCACGAGCCGCAACTGAGCCGCCGGCCGTTCGTCCTCAGAGCGATCCGGAGACGAATCCGATGAGCATGTTCAGATGGTATCGAAAGCTCCGAGGCGGCCGCTGGGCTCGTGTGACGGGCTATCTCTGGGGAACCCGTTGGGTTCGCCTTCCGATTGAGGCCCTGGACTGCCACGAAGAGGACTGGGGAACGCAGAAAGGGAGCAAAATGAGCGCAAAAGCCTTGCGGCGAAGCCTCTAGAGTAGGAATCCGAAGGGACCAATTATCAGGAGAAACAAGCTATGGCGTCATCACTCAGCGCGGCAGGAGTCAAGATTCCATTCTCAGCGGCTTCGGTTGCTGATGCGACCGACGAGTTGCTTGGAATGCGACTGAACGAAGGGCTGAACCTCATCGACGAGAAGGCCGACGCTGGCCTACAGATCAGCGTCCGAGCGACTACCGGCGAGCTCTTGGAGTATGTCGTGACTGACCTGAACGGATGCGAGGTTGACCCGATCATCGACGTCTCGGTCGCGTCGAAGAAAAAGACCACGTGCTGGAAGTGCGGCAAGGACTCCGACGGGAACACGCATTGCTGGCAGGTGCCTTGTCCGGTCATCGTCGGGCCTTGGATTCCGGGCAAGGTAATCACCTCGGGATTTATTCTGGCGTAACCATGGGACGTCATTATCCAGGCGGCTATTCGGCCCACGTCGAGGGCTTTCTGATCGTCGGCGGTCGACGCACGCGGCTAGCGAAAACGAATGGATATGAGATCACGCTCGCCAAAGCGTGCGAAGCACGCGGCTGGTTGCCGGCCGGTACTGAAGCGGAGTTGCTCTCGATCATCGACGGGCACGAGTGGACTCGACGCGTCACGCTTCCGGACGGAATTGCCGCGGGTCAAACCGTCGTTGGGTACAAAGGGAGCTACGGATGAAAAACCTCCGACGGTTCTGGACGGTGTTCTGGATCAATCTCCGAATGATCCTGCTGGAGAAGAAACGCGGCCGCGCCTCCCGCCGTTACGATCGCTATCGGCGCCGCCGGAAACTCCACGAGGAGGGCCTTGCAAATCTGACGGTCAAGATGGCAGGGTTGAGGCGTCGGAAATACAAGCTGCTGGGGCTGAAAATGGACGCCGCGGTCGAGCGGATGTATGACCAGTTGGAAGGCAGGCCGCGCGACTTTCACGCGGAGCACGAGCGGCGCATTCGGAGATACGCAGAGGAGCAGCGGCAATACGCGGAAGCGAAAGCTGAGGCGGACCGCCAGCGGCTTGTCGATGAAGCAGTGGCGCGCGTCGATGCGTCGGAGGCGGCCCGCCTCGCGGCGAAACACGAGGGAAAGAACGGGCACCGGCAGCTACGAATCCGAAAGCGACCCAAAAAGAAACCCAAAAAGAAACGCAGAAAGTAACCCCATAGGTGAGGCATGACCCCCAGCGCTGGCGAGCGTCGAAGCAAACGGAAGCTCTGCGGAGCAAAAACAAGGGCGGGCCGCAAGTGTAAAGGGCTGGCGATGCGGAACGGCCGCTGTCGGATGCACGGCGGCGCGACACCCGGCGGCCTGGCCTCGCCCCATTTCATCCACGGCCGATATAGCAAGTTCTTTCCCGGCGGGGTCGCTGAGCGATATGAGACGTCGCGCGCCGACCCCGAGATGCTGAGTGTCGCCGAGGAGGTGGCCGTGATCCAGACGCGAATCTGCGACCTGGCTCGACGCGTCGCCACCGGAGAATCCGGAGAGCTTTGGAGACGAACCCGGGAGGAATTTGAACTGATGAAGCTCGCGAAAGACCCGGAGGAGGCGACCGCGCGGCTCACCCAAGTCGACCGGCTGTTGTATAACGGCGCGGCTGACGAGAGGATTTGGGGAGAGCTCATCGAGATGATCGAAAAGAAGACCCTTGTGGCGGCCCGCGAGTGGAAGCGTCAAGTGGACTTGCGCCAGGTCATCACCGCGGATCGGGCGATCATGCTCATCACCACCATTGTCGAGATCGTTCGCAAGCATGTCCCAAATCGACGAACACTGGACAAAATCCAGCGCGATGTTGGAGAAGCTCTTGGGGGGCATGGCCACCAACCTATTCGGTCAACCCTCCATCTCGCCAGAAACGAAGGCGCGTGATCCCGCGGAATTCGCCCGACTGGTGAGCCGCGGCCGCTGGATTCCGGCTCCGCATCTTCTGATCCTGAACGACTACGCGATGAAGCTCGTCGCGCGGAAGATTCGGCGGCTCATGGTGATCGAGCCCCCGCGCCACGGCAAGAGCGAATATGGCAGCCACTATCTGCCGAGTTGGTATCTCGGCCGGTTCCCCGATCAACGCGTGATCCTCCAGAGCTATGAAGCCGACTTCGCGGCCGAGTGGGGCCGCAAGGTCCGCGACACGCTCGAAGAATGGGGCCAGGAGCTATTCCAGATTCGCATCCGGCCGACGAGCTCGGCGGCGAAGCGGTGGGACATCGAGGGCCACGAAGGCGGGATGAGGACGGCCGGCGGTCGAACGGGCGTCACCGGCAAAGGGGCGAATCTATACGTGATCGACGATCCAATCAAGGATGCCGTCGACGCGGCCTCTCCCGTGATTAGGAAACGTGTTTGGGATTTATACCGATCGACGGCTTATACGCGAATGGAGCCCAACGGGGTGATCCTGCTGATCCAGACGCGATGGAACGAAGATGACTTGGCCGGTCGAATTCTAGCCAACGCGAAAGAGACCGGCGAGGAATGGACGGTGCTACATCTGCCAGCCGTCTCAACACGGGCGGAAATCTTCCCGCGAAAGCTGACCAAGCGTCGGCTCCGCAAGAAGGCGGGCGAGCCGCTTTGGCCTTGGCGTTACGACTCCAATGGGCTCGAAGAAATTCGGAAGGCCGTCGGCCCCTACTTCTGGAACGCGCTCTATCAGGGCGATCCGATCCCGGAAGGCGGAGCGATCTTCAAGCGGCAACAATTCCGCTACTTCACCACCAAGGTGATCCCGGAGGAGGAGGAGATTGCGGCCGATTTCGTCGAGAGCTTCCGCAAAGAGATCGAGTGGGCCCCGGCGAAGGCGGGCGACCCCGAGACCCTCCAGATCAAACCCGATACGCCGGAGTGGGATCGCACCGTGCTGGAGCTCAACGAGCCCGACAACACGACGAGACGCTTCTGGGCGTCCGATCTCCGCTGGATGCAAACGGTCGACACGGCGATGAAGACAGGGCAGAGAAACGATTACACGGTGGTCACGACCTTTGCCATCACGCCAGCTTGGGACATCTGCGTCTATGACGTCGGCCGCGAGAAGCTCGAACTGCCCGATCAGTTTCCGTTCTTGATGACTCATCGCCGACACAATCCGATGGTTCATCTGACAGCCATCGAGGAGGCCCAGTTTGGAACTGGACTCGTTCAGATGGCGAAGCGAGAGGGCGTGACCTTCATCGGAATCCGGCCGCGAGGCGACAAGTCAACCCGCGCAACGGCCATCGCCACCTACTACAATGCCGGCTCCGTGTATCATCTCTCCGGTCCGCGGCGGCCTTGGCTTGACGACTTCGAGGATGAACTGGTCAAATTCCCATCTGGAGAGCATGACGATCAGGTCGATACGATGAGCGCCGCCGGCCTTCTCGTGTTGGAGCGAGCGGCGAAGCGGCATCGTATGAGGACGTTTGACGAGAATCTCACGCCAGAGCAGCGGGTCGCCATCGAACAAGCCACCAAAATCCGCGGCTTTTGAAAATCAGAAAAGCTCTTTCGTTCCATTGCTTTGCGACACCCCGATCTAGCTGACGTTGAAACGCTGGTGACCGATCGGCCATAGTTCGATCACCGCCAGCCAGAGAGGCAAAAGTTGCCACTCGGTCTCAGCGTCGGCATCTTCGGGTGTCGACGCTTTTTTCATGAAAGGAAATCGATCATGGGCGGACTTGCTGGTACTGAGGCGCTCGGGCGACGACGGCCAAGGTTCTTTCGACTCTCAGCGGCGCGCACGAGGATCGGCGCGGCCCGGCTGTTGCGTCGCAGAGGCGATTCGCTTTCCGAGGCGGAACGCGACGCGCTCCAATACATCATCGACAATCCGCTGGCGGCTCAGATCATCTCTGAGGACGCCGCTGAAGACCCGACGGTCACGGGTCAACGCGACTGGGCCGGATTCCTCGAAGCTCTCGCGGATTTCTTGGAGCGAATCCTGCCCTTCCTGATGGACTTGGTTTCGCAACTCTCGGGAATCTTCGGCGGCCTGAGTATGGAAACCGAGACCGATGAAGACAATCCCGACGCTCCCGAGCACGTTGTTCGACCGCCGCGCGCGGGCCAATGACGATCGGCACCGCCCAAGTGATGAAGGCGATTTTCGCCTGGACGTTTTGGGCCGTCATCGCCTTCGCCATTTGGTTTTTCTGGGGTTGAACGTGTGGAAGTCGCGTTGGAAGTCCGATCGAGATGAGTACAGGCGGCTGGAGCTCCAGCTACACAAACCGAAAGACCGGCCCGATTGGTTCTGGCCGATCTATACGGTGGCGTGGGGACTCTTGATCTTGGCTATCTTCGCGGTGTGGATTGCGACGGTGATCTGGTGAGCTTCACGATCGAGCTAATCGAAGGGCCGCTGGACGGACAGGTCCGCATTCTGAATCCCCCTCTCTACTCGGACAACGTCCGGCCGCCGGGATTGTATACTTGCCCGACATACGTTCCGGGCGGCGCGGACGACGCTGGATTGTATTACGAGTTGGTGTATGCTCGGCGTCCGGCTGAGGAGCCTTATCTGGACGAGAAATTCGGCGAGGTTTGGCGGTTTCGGTTCTTGGGGCGCGAGATACCGAGCGGGAGCGTGAAGCATGGCGCTGACGGAAGCGGAAAAAGCGGACTTTCTTGAACTTCGAGGCAGAACATTGGCCGGCGATCGCGTGGGCTCAGGCCAATCTCCGAAATTGGAAAGCCTAGAATGACGTTGACGACCCTGTCCGCCGATCTCTAAGCTGCCCGAATGGTACGCGCTGGGCGTTCCGGTCCTCGTGACAAAACCATAGGAGATTCGGCATGGGTATTCTGGCAAAAGGCGTGTTCCACCAAGGCGAAAATACCGAGACCCTTGACACCGTAATTCGGGCTTTCATCCCGCCGAAAGCGCGGACGAAAATCCTCATCACGACGTTCAAGTACACGGCCGCCGCGACGGCCCACGTGCTGAGCATCATCCAGGTCCGCGGCCGAACCACCGTGGCCTCGGACGCCGCCGCTTCGCAGAAAGTCGTCAACCTCGTGGCGCAACCCGAAGCGGGCAACGACGTCGCCGCGGCTGATCTGATGGCCTTCGAGCTAGCCAATGGCCTGGTCATCTTTGACGTGGTGGCCTCGGTTGTGACGCTCGCCATTACGATGACCGTCAACTTCGCTCAGATCGTCAAGGCCGGAAGCCCGGTCTGGTTCTTTGGCGTTGCGGGCGACAGTGGCGTGGATACGCTTGCCTTGAAACTGAGTACTCAGACGAGCCACGTCGACGATCTGGCCGGCGTCATCAGTGCGACGGAGCAAGGTGATCCGCTAATTCTTGAGAGCGACAACGCGACCGCCGCGGGATTCCTGAACATTATCGCGGGAATCTATGCCAAGTTTTGATTAGCCGGATCGATTGAAGCGACTAGCGAGCGGGGTCGAACCCGGCCACCGCGGCCCCGCTCCGCGTTCGCCGTGAGGTCTTGATGGCTAGAGCCTTGGCGTTGCCGGACGATCCAACTCGCAACAGCGAAATTGTCGTGGGGGTCCAGGGCTCGGACCCGATGCGCGCTCGCGCTCTCTCGGAAGTCTCCGGCTCAACGATCGACCAACTCGGTGGGATGCTCGCCGAGGTTCTCGGGACGCAGACGCCCGGGCTCAACCAATCCGGCCTCACGGTCCGCCAGCAGGTCGAGAGCCTCAAGCATTGGGTATATGTTTGCGTTGTCCGCATCCGCGAGGCGGTCTCCAAGAACCCTCGCAGGCTTCTTGAGATGGCGACGGACGGCGACACCGAGGAGATTTTCGACCCGAATCACGACTTCAACCGGCTGTTGACCAATCCGAATCCGTGGGACACGGACATCGAATTCTGGCAACAGACGATGACGTATCTGGAGCTCACCGGGAACGCGATCTGGCTACTCGTCCGGGATGGCCTCGGGATCGCCGAGATGTGGGTGATTCCGAGCCAGTGGATCAAGCCGAAGCACACGAGCAAAGAGCCGCTCGTTGGCTATGAGATGGACATCGGCAGCGGTGCGAAACCGATCCCGATACCAATCGAGGACATCGTCCACATCCGCTATCCGAACCCGATGGACCGCTTCTGGGGTCTCGGCACGCTCTCGGCCGCGGTCCAGGCGATGAAGTCGGTCGACCGGATCAAGGCGTCGCAATTGGCGGCCTTCAACAACGAGATTTTGTCCTCGCTCTACTTCTACACCGAAGGGGAGATGAGCCAGCCGGCTTATGAGCGGCTCCGCGAGGTGATCCAGAGCCGCTACGCCGGGCCCGAGAACGCTCGGCTGCCGATGCTGCTCGAAGAGGCCACGAAGATCGGGCAGCTTAATCACAAGCCGGCTGAGATGGACTATCCGGGCTCGTCGAAGCTCACGCGTGACGAGATTCTCGCCATCTTCGGCGTCCCCCCAATCCTCGCCTCGGAGATCGGCACCGCCAACCGGGCGAATTCCGAATCTCAGATACGCATCTTCCAAGAATTCACGGTGTTGCCGCGGCTCTGCCTGATCCAAGCCCGCGTCAACAAGGAGCTCATCCCGGAATTCGGCGACAACCTCCGGTTTGAATTTGAGAACCCGGTCCCGCTCGACAAGCTCGTGAGTCAGAAGCAACGCAACGAGGGCGTCAAGGGCGACTACATGCTGGCGAACGAAGCCCGCGACGAGCTCGGCCTGGAGTCGCAGGAATGGGGCGAGCAGCCGCGCTGGGTGTACGATTTCGTCGCCAAGCACAAGATGACGCCCAGCAAGATGTTCGAAGAGGCTGAGGCGGGCCGCTTGATGGCCGAGCCCGAGCCGGAGACCGCGCCGGTGCCCGGAGAAGTGCCCCCGGGTTTGGAGGAGGCCGCAGGCGCTGACGCGGACGAGGTCTCGACTCCGAACGCCCCGAACGCGGGAGAGCCAGAGGCGCCCACTCGGGCGGCGCAAGTGGGCGCCGACGCACGGACGTTCGATGTCCGCCAAGACGAATCGGAAGAGGACGATGACGAGGAGCCCTTGCCCGACTTGAAACCGGGCACCACATTCTTCAAGACGGTCCGCAACGATCAGGACGAACTGACCCGGCTGTCGATCCGGACGCTACGCCGCTATTTCGCCTCGCAAGAGAAACGCATCCTCACGAACATCGATCGAGTGCTGGGCCCGCTCATCGGGGAGCCGCGAGAAGTCCAGCAGGGCCGAATCTATCTCGCACGCGAGACAATTTATGCGATCGATTGGAACAACTCGCGGCTCTATCCGGACGGTTCTGTTGCTCAGGTTCGACTCGTTGAGGGTGAGCCCTCCGAGATCATCGGATGGGACCAGCCGCCCGACTGCCTCGCCAGCTACAGCCTGACGTCGACGGCCGCGGCTGTGCGTCAAGTCGATCCGGGACTGATGGACAACCTCGAAGAATGGGAGAGGGCGGCCGACGAGCTCACGGCCAGGATGGAGGCCCGTCTGAAGCTGGCGCTGGAGAAGGGTTGGAACACCCAGATGACGAATCTCGGTCTTCAGGTTCGGTTCGACATTCGCAACGAGCAGGCTGAGCAGTGGATCGCCCAGAAGGATCGGAGCTACTGGGACGGCACGATCAACGAGACGACGCGCCATCAACTCGGTGAGCGGCTCGCCGCGGATATGGCCGCCGGCCCGACGATCAAGAAGCTCAAGGACAGCGTCCGCGACGTTATGGGCTCTCGCATCCGGAGCTCAGCGGAGACGATCGCCCGGACCGAAACCAACGGAGCATACAACGGCGGCAAGGACATCGCTCGGACGGAGCAGGGGCTCTCGGTCAAGAGTTGGATCGCAACATTCGACGCCCGCACGAGATCGCCACACCATTCGGCCAACGGCCAGGAGGTCGCTCAGACGGAGGTTTTCATCGTCGCGGAAGAGCGGCTGAAGTATCCGGGCGATCCGAACGGATCGGTGTTCAACATCGCCAATTGCCGCTGTACCGCTGAGGCGGTTGTGCAGGCTACCGACGAGCCGTTGCCACCCGGCGCCCAACTCGCCCCACCAGAGGGCTCAGGGAAGGCCGGCGCGCCGGAGAAAGAACTGGTTTTGGAAGATTCGACGATTCCGGACCACATGACGGTCTCGAACAAGCAATTCGACCCTTCCAATCCGGATCAACTTCTGGGCAACGAAATCCGCCGGCAGGTCATAGGCGGGCTCACGGACGAGGAGCACACGCGTCGAGTCGGCCGTCAGATTCGGAAGCACGTCGAGGCCCGGCACACCGAATCCAAGGTGGCGGTCGACGCGCTACGGTTGGAGCTCGCCGAAGCGGAAGCCGAGAGCGCGAGGGTATTGAAGGCCCTCTCGAAAGAGTCCACCGTTGCCGAAATCGAGGCCGTCGATCAAGGCACCGTGATTCGCCAACGTCTTGAGCATTCGCTTCGCCTAGCGGAAAATGAACGGGCTACAGCGCTGGCCAACGACTATCGTAAGGTGCTCGGTGACGTCCGCGACATGGGCTCCGAATCGAGCGGCTTCAAATGGGCTCCGAGATCGCCGAAAGCGGAACTCCAGGGCTACCATGAACGGACCAAGCGGCTCTATCCGAAGGATTGGCTGAGGACCGCGGTCGACGACCAACCTATGAAGGGTGGCTTTGTCCGCAAGTCAGACGGCCCCGTCGGCGGTTTCTACTCGCCTCACCCCACGGTGGGCAGCGAGCAGTTGCGAGTCCTATCGATGAAGGACATCGCACAGGTTTTCCAGAGGGAGGCGAGGAGGCATCGCCAATCGACCTATACGCACGAGCTATTTCACCGGATGGAGCACAAGGTCGACGGAATCACGAAGCTTGAGGGGGAATTCTTCGCAAGGCGAACCAAGGACGAGTCCACGCGCCAGTTGCGTGGTTATCATCGTGGAAATCTCGGGAAGTCGGACAAGTTCTGCGACGCCTACACGGGCAAGCAGTATTTCTCCACGAGCTCGCAGTTCACCGAAATCGGATCGACCGGAATGGAGCAGCTATTTCATCCCGACAAGCGAGCGTCTGGGTGTCGACCGCTCTCTGACGTCGACCCGGATCACACCGACTTCATTTTGGGCTTGCTAGCGGGACTCTAGAATGTTTACCGTCAAGGGCAAGATCGGCCGCCGAACGTATGAAATCACCTGGCACAACGGGGTGATTCAAGGCGATCGAGACATCATTCCCGAGTTCCACCATCAAGCCGAAGTGGCGAGCGGGCATCGCCTGTCTCTGCAAACTCTGCCTGAGATAAATCACCTTAAAAATGGATATTCCGTGCTGCAACTGGCTGAGATCATCTTCGACTCGATGTCGGTCGAGGGCGATCTGCCCGAGGGGCCCGGAGACAGATTGGAACCCGGCACGATCCAATGAAGTTTTCCTCGAATGGAATCGGATTTGGGATCGCGACGGCGGCGATCGGCGGGGCCGTGGCCTACCGACTGGTCGGCAACGAAGATTGGCTGGAGGTGATCGAGCGGCTCGGCTTTCCGACCGCAGTGGTCTGTGCGATCTTCTGGGCCCTTTGGAGGTTGCTCAATTGGTTTCGACCTCACGCCGAAGCTATCGTCACCGACCATCGAGAATTCGTCAAAGTGACCTCCAGCGCGGTGAAGGACATTCGCGAGTCGATCCGCGTCCAGGTCCAAACTAATGCCGAGGCCGAGCGGGATCGTTCAGAGCTTCTCGACGAGGTAAAGGAACAGCACGACGAAACGCGGAAAACTGTCATGGCGGCCCACACAAAATCGAGCGACCGAATCGTCGATGAACTCCGGCTGCTGCGGACTGACGTGAGAAACAATTCAAACGGCCCCCAATAGCGAGCCGAGGAGATCAGACCGATGCCACCCGAAACAGCCGCCCCCGCTCAAGTGCGTTATTTCTTCGCGCCGCTCGCCGAGACGCGGGATGCCGACGTCAACGTGGAGGCCCCGGCTGGTGAGGAAGATGCCGACATGACGGTCACGGCGGTGATTAACACCGACACGATCGATCGCTTTGGCACCATCGTCGATCCGGCCGGAGCCGAGCTCGACAACTTCAAACGCAATCCGATCGTTCTCTGGGCCCACGGCTTCGATTTCAACCAAGGCGCGATGCCGGTCGGAGAGGTGCGAACCCTCGACGTCAATGACAAGCGGATCGTGGCCCGCATTCGATTCCTCGACACGCCATTCGGCCGCGAGCTCGGCAGGCTCTACCGGAACAAGAAAATCCGCGGCTTCTCCGTCGGCTTCATTCCCAAGGATTCCGTCGTTGAGATGGTGGACGAGCGAGAAATCATCCGATTCACGCGATGGGAGCTCGTCGAGCTATCCGCCGTCGCAGTCCCAGCGAACCCCGATGCCCTGGCCCGCGACTTCCAAGTCGGCGAAGAGAACGTGGAAAGCCGTCCGCTGATCGATTGGCTCACCGAAGCCTTCACCATGATCGGCTCAGATGGAGCCGCAGAGGAGCGGACAGCCACGCGAATCTTCGAGGGCTGGAGCGATCGAGTGTTTGCGAAAGTCCCCAAAGGGCGTGATTTAACACACGGGACCATTCTGAGGCGATCTCTCGAAGCTCTCGACCAAGCTCCCGAGAGCCCGGAGGCGTCCGCTAACGTCCCCGCGGCTTCGGCATCGGATCATACGGCTGCCGTGGCTCCGGCCCCGGAGGCGGCACATACGGCAACGAGAGAGGCGGAACCGGCCGAGCCCGATCACGGAGATTTGGTTGAGGCGGCGATCCGCGAGCAGAACGCCAAGGCCGTTGCGGCTCAAGGCCATCAAGGCGGCCAGCTTCCGCCCGATCCGACCGGCCGAGGTATTCTCGGCGGTCCGGCGCCATCTGGTGGCGATTTCGAGCCCGAAGCCCCTCGAAGCCCGGCCGAGGCCGAAATGATGGACACCCGCGGCGAAATTGAAGCGATCTCCAGGGCCGGACAGCAGACGCCCCTCCCAGAGTTCCAAACCGAAGAGCGACTTGACGATCCGCAGGCCGTGACAGGCGAAAACGCTAGCGCGAGAGTAGGAAACCGAAGCGCGCAAATCTATGGAACCGACGGCCCTTTGCCGAGCGAATCATCTCCAGGGATTGCAGGCAGTACCGTAGCTCGGGAACCCGAAGCCGCGGCGGTCAGTCACCGGGACGCCGCGGCTTCGCCCCCTCTCGGCGCCGTAGAGGCTGGAGCCGCTCGCGTGATGACCGTCGCCGAGCTCGGACCGACGGATCAAATCGAAATCCAGGGACGGGGAGACATCGACGGCGACCAAGAGGTGGTGGTTGTGACCGTTGCGCCCGAGTATCGAGACCAGTTGGTCAAGATCGCAGACCAATTCCATCGCTCCGAGGGCGGGATCACCGTCCGATTGGAGCCGTCCGCCGGCTTCCCGATCGACTGGGAAGGCCGCTGGGACACCTCGGCGGAGTGCAAGCGAGCCGGGAGCGGCGAAATCCTCGACTCAATGGCCGCCCTCACGACCCAGATCGAAGGCCAAGCAAGGCGATGGTTCATTCATCACCGGGCGGACGGGACGATCTCGTGGCCGGCTCTCGCCACCTCGATGGCTCGACTGTGCACGCGCGCCGTCGATCTGAGCCGCGAGGAGCGGGACACCGTCTTCAATCATCTGGCAGAACATTATCGAGAATTGGGAATCGAGCCCCCGAGCCCCGGCGAGAAGTCGCCCGGCGAAGCCTATGACTTGGCCCTTCTCGGACGAATTGCCCATATCGACGAGAGCGACAACGTGTGGCTCTTCGCCAAGGCGGAGACGGTAGATGGCCGGGCCTGGCCGTTGTTCCGCGCCACCGATTCGAACCATCTCGCGGCGTTCGCGATCCCGACAATCGGCCGATTACAGAACCATCAACTCTGGGGGAGCCGATCCGTCCCAGACCCCAGCGGCAACGAGGCTCTGCTAGAACGGCTTGAAACTACCCAGCGCGATTTGCTACACCTACATGAGCAACGAGCCGGATCGCAGTTCAGCAAAAGGAACCGCGAGCGGATTCAAGCGGGCGTCGAGACCCTCGAAGGGATCGCGACACTCCTGAAGCAAGCAAGGGGCGAGGCAGCGGGCCTCGCCAACGATCTGAAGGGAATGATTGCGACCGATGAGACCGATCCCGACGATGACGCCGGGCGGGCGAATGACGGCGGGTCGACTGAGAGCCGAGAGGCTCCCGCGACTGACGGCGGTTCACCCGAGGTTGCGACGGACGGAGTTGAGGCCCTGAAGACCCATCAGAGGCAGTTCAGCCGACAGATTACTCTGAAGGCCGCGGACGCTTTGGAAGACGGAGTAGACCGAGCGCGGCAACAACGGCGGAAACCGTCACGGGCCCGAGACATATTTGGTGCGAAGGCCCGCGCTTAATCCGATTTTACCGTTGTTAAAAGGATAATCTGATGCCACCGACCTATGACTGGCCGGAGGCTCCGCCCCTAGACCACTCGGGCTCACTACCGGACGGCGACGTCCGGACGGCCCCGGGAAAAGTGGGACTCGACAAGACTGACCCGGCGGAAGTCCGCCGGGCGATCGAGCCCAAAGTTGGCAAGGACATTGCCAACATGGTTGGGGAAGTCATCGATGCGAAAATGAGGGCGCTCGGGCTCGACAAGCCCGATCGCAAGCATCTCGTCTTTCCCGAAGCGGAGCACGATCGCAACCTGGAATCCAACATCTACCGCAAGGCACCGGCCGAGCGGAACCCAATGCAGACGTCGATGGATTCTTGGTTTCGTTGGATTTTGTTCGGACGTGATCCCGGGCAAGAGGCTCGCCAAGATTACTTCTCTTGGATGGGCCGCACACTCTCGTCGACAGACACCGAAGGCGGCTTTCTGATTCCGCCGGGGTACATCGCCGAGGTGGTCCGTGATTCGGAGAAAATCTCTGAGTTGTTCCAATGGGTTCGCCGCATTCCCGTGGGAGTGAATGCCGGTGAAATCCCGAAGGTTTCCACCAACGCGACGGTGTCGTGGGGAACCGAGAATGTGGCGATGACTGAGGGTGATCCCGTCTTCGGTTCGACCAACTGGGCCGTGAACCGAATGAACGTGATCGTGAAGCTCTCGCGCGAGATCGCCAACGACACGAACCCCGGCATCATCGACACGATCACCCAGCTTTTCCGCGAGAAAATCGTTGAAGAGCGTGACCGTGTTGTCGCTGTCGGAAGTGGTACGGGTCAGCCTCTCGGAATCTCAGGGCTTGCCGCCACGACGGGGATCGTCGAGCTCACCGGATCGATCACGAGCATTAACTACTCGAATGCCGTGACGATGCACGAGACCGTGGATCACCGCTACTTCAACAGCCCCGCGATGCGTTGGGTCATGAACCAGACCAACAAGGCCAGGTTCATGGACGTGCTCGACGATCACGGTCGACCGATCTTTCAGGTCGATCCGATGGCGGGTTTCCAAGGACGTTTGCTCGGTCACCCAGTGGCAATCGAGAACAGCCTTGCGAACACCTTCGTGTTCTTTGGCGATCTCAGGTATTACTACTGGTTCGACAGGGAAACGCTTGGCGTCGAACGTTCGACGCAATCCGGTACCGCTTTCGAAGCTCATCAGATTTGGATCAAATTCTGGGAGCGAGCGGACGGCAAGCCGATCCCGAGCCCGACGAACCCGATGGTCATGACAAAGGGTCTGCCGGCTTAGTTTCCTACGGTGTGAGACGACCGTGTCGCTTTGACAGGCGAGGCCCCCGGGGGTTATCCTCCCGGGGGCTTTTTCATTGGAGGATCGATCGATGAGACTTAAGGCGTTACAAATTCACTTCATCAATGTGCCGTCGAAGATTCAGGCCCACATCCACCCGGGCTACAAATTCGATTGCCCCGACGACGTCGCGTTGAGCTTGATCGCACAGGGGATTGCCGAGCGTATAGACGGCCCCGCCCCGGTCCAGCGCGCAGACATGGCGGAAGGCTCGACCGGCCGAGCGGGACAATACACTGGCGTCAAGCCTGGCTTCGAAGCCCTTCGACCGGGAGGCCAGAGGCCGCCGGCAGACGCGGGTCCGCCGGAAGGTAAAGGGCCGGGAGCCCCTGAGAAGCCGATCGCTCCGGCTCCAGAGACGCCCGTAGAGGTCACCGAGCCTGATCCAGCGGCCGAAGCCGCCACCGCTCCGGACGCCGCTCCAGAGGCCGCTCCGAAGCCCGCGGAGCATAGTGGCGTGAGCATCAATCC
>SDBT01011193.1_pt1 | contig 14455 bp, 14 predicted proteins | sample 2277101 | NCBI WGS metagenome assembly SDBT01 (sample SAMN10404973, study PRJNA504765) | marine sediment metagenome | isolation source: marine sediment core GS10_PC15, 103 cmbsf | place: Arctic Ocean: Southern Knipovich Ridge | collected 2010
GTGTCCACACACTCAATCTCTGTGGTACTAAAGTCACCGATGGTTCGGCGTTAGGTGGTGTCCACACACTCGATCTCAGTCATACTAAAGTCACTGATGTCTCGGCGTTAGGTGGTGTCCACACGCTCGATCTCAGAGGTACTCAAGTCACTGATGTTTCGGCTTTAGGCGGTGTCCGTACGCTCGATCTCGCTTGGACTCAAGTCTCTGATGTTTCGGCGTTAGGTGGTGTCCATACACTCTATCTCAGGGGTACTAAAGTTTCTGATGTTTTGGCGTTAGGTGGTGTCCATTCACTCGATCTCAGGGGTACTAAAGTCTCTGATGTTTCGGAGTCAGTTGACGAAGATTGAAAAAATGATATTTATTTTCATCAAATGAAAATAAAATGAGAGTTTATCTGAAGATGTCCTCTGAAGAGGATTTTGATCCTGATGATCCCCTTCTGCAGTTATATATCTATAAAGGAACCCCCTTGGAACAGATTTCTTACTCAAAAAGATATTGGTGGTGCGAACGCCATCGACGTATTTTTTATACGATATGCCAACTCGGTCCAAATCGCGTATATTACATAATACAACCAGAGAAATGTCCTAATGTTCGCATAGGACACTGTTTCCTACGTATGGCCGGGGATGAGCAATATTCAAACTCTGGAGAAATAATCGTTCCTTTCGAAAGAAGTGCTTCCATTGCACGTGGGTTTAATTACGACCCAGGAACTATACGACGTTGTGACTTTGTGGATGATAAAGGTAACGTAATCAATACACTTAATGTTAAACCCGCTGTAAGGTGACCAAATAAATCTAATTTCTTAACTTGAAAGTTAAGAAATTAGAACACCCTAATAGGTCAAGAGAAACACGCGATTCGTGATAACGTCACGACTCTGAGAAACGCGAGTCACACGAACGCGCGTTTCGATACGCGTGGTGGACTCTGTCCACCACGCTAGTAGAGGGCGTCCTACTCACTTTTAGTCAACAAAGTTGACTAAAAGTTCAAATGCGGGAGTCTATGACTCCCGCTAAACGAACGCCCTCTTACTTATCTCTTTCCTCAAAATATTTACTAATTCTTCTCTATCAGAAGTTCCCTCATTGGAAACGATTCCACTGTACAATATAGAGATATTTTTTCTTTCCCAATCGATTTGATCCCATTCGATAGAATCGTGAGGTGTTTCTTTGTAAGTTTCATATACCCTGTCCTTATATTCTTCCATCACGTCCCGAAAAGTGTCCAGCATATTGTTGAGGTATCGTCCACCTTTATCCGACTTCCATTTCTTACTCTCGAGCAGTCGATGAAAGGAATTTCTGGAGACATCTGTACAGACATAATTTCTCTCAATTTCTCCTTCGTCATTTTCGTGGGTGATCAACTCACCGATCACTTCCAATATTCCAGGGTATCCCCTCGAGGCTTTTTCGTAAGTCATTATTCCGTCATTGACTTTTTCGATGATGTATTCGTCGGTCAACGCTGGAATATTATTGATTGGTAAATTGATTAACTTGGGATGAATGTACGCATTGTATATTTTTCCCGGTGCATTTTTCATCCCAGAAATAATACCTTTTTGTTCAGAGAGTTCTTCTTTTAATTCGTCGAGCTCTTTGGTTAATTTAAAAATATCAGAAGTCTGAGTTTTTATAGTCAAAGACTGATCTTTACACTTTGCTTCCAAATTGATTATTTTTCCCTTATACTTCTTTCGAATAGTTTTCTTCCAAGCGTCCTCCTCGATCTTTTTCTTTTTTAAACAGCTAGTGTAGTGTTTCTGTAAACTGGTCTTTTGAGTAAATTCCACCTTGCAATACTCGCATTCAAATACATAATTTTTCTTCTGGTCGTCTGAACAGGATTTTGCTGTCCTAATATGTCTGTTCAAATTACCCACATTGGAAAACTTTTTGCGACAGTGTTTGCATGTTACATTATCCATTTATTATATTCTATAATTTACTATAGAATGTTATAATATAACATAGAATTCTATCACTTTAAATAGAATGTCATAGCATCCTGTCGATTTTTTCGACTGAAACTTCCAGTTTTCCAGTCTCGAAAAACCTTCGAACCACATAGTGACCAGTAGGCTCTCAAAAAATTTGGATTTGAATATTGGAAATTTTTATTTCCACACACACAGGGTTTGTGTGTGTGTGTGGAGTGGAAAAAATTCTGAGAGTCTCGAGAAAAGTCTAAGACTCTCAGAAATCCAAAGGATTATACTTTTACAAAAAATATATCTCTAGAGAAAATATAAAATAATATTCTATAGAAGTATATGTTAAAACATAACTCTACACTTTCTTCAAACGTGTGTTTGAAGAAAGAAACATAAAGTATATACTTTATTGTGGCTCATCAAAGAAGAGTATGGATATTACCCAGAGCCGAGACATCAGTGACTGGAGTACCCCATAAATTCAGAGTATGGACATTACCCAGAGCTGAGACGTCAGTGACTCGAGTGCGTCTTAAATCCAGAGTATGGACATTACCCAGAGCCGAGACGTCGGTGATTCGAGTATTATATAAATCCAAAGTATGGACATTACCCAGAGCTGAGACGTCGGCTACTTGAGTATATCCTAAATTCAGAGTATGGACATTACCCAGAGCCGAGACATCAGTGACTCGAGTCCATCTTAAATCCAGAGAATGGACATCACCCAGAGCTGAGACGTCAGTGACTGGCGTATCAGGGTATGGACATTACCCAGAGCCGAGACGTCACTGACTGGAGTATTACATAAATTTAGAGTATGGACATTACCCAGAGCTGAGACGTCGGCGACTTGAGTAAAACTCAAATTCAGAGTATGGACATTACCCAGAGCCGAGACGTCAGTGACTTGAGTACTACTTAAATTCAGAGTATGGACATTACCCAGAGCCGAGACGTCAGTGACTTGAGTACTACTTAAATCCAAAGTATGGACATTCTGGAGAGATAACTTTTCGAGAAAAGTCGAGTCTCTTACTTTTACTGATAACCGACATTCTGGGAACAATTGTACGAGATGATTGTAAGATTTACTCGGAAATTCTACCGATTTCTGTGGAGTATATTTAGTAACTAATTTCATCCATCTGTAGCAGACACTTCGAATATCGAGAGAGTATCTCTGAAGATGATCGAAGATGTAGATGAGAATTTCATTCGGTAAATCTTGAATTGTCTTGGATGTTTCTGACATAATTCCCAAAGAAATAACTTCTAAAATAAAAATGCTATTTTTATTAACTCTAGGAGTTAAAAATTTTCTGGTTAAGAACATAGTATTTCTTAACCAAGGTTAAAAAAGATGAAAGATTATACAGAGCCCTTTCACGAGTATGACGGGAAGGTACTTCCGTCGCACATGTTTATCGAGATCCCAGGTTCTAACCCAGGACGAGCAGAAGTTCTTTATTATATTTTGACTCACTGCCGTCCTGGTTGTTCTCATTGCGAAGAACCGTGGGAATGGCGCCATTCCCACAATACTAACTTCCAGACCCCCTTCTTTCTTGATACCTTGGGAGATATTTATACAGAATTTATGGAATTGGTCACAACCGTGGAACACCCTGATCCGCCACACATTGTTCTACGTTTTACTGACGGTGATTTTGTGTTATCGATAGAAAAATATCCAGATGCTGACGATTATGAGAAGGATGTAGTTAATTCGTACATAATATCACAAGAGGAAGCGATGGAATATTTACATGGAATGAAGGATAGCTATCTGTGTAACAACATAGGCCTTATGGTCCCTATTATTTATTCCATTATGCATGGATAATCAGAGAGTTGGATAGATTTCTTCTGTACAGAAGAAATCTAGTCTGTAGGGACATTTCTTATGTCCCTACGTGTAGTATACCCGTTCAGAATGTTTCCATTAAAATTGATATTTATAGATAAGTTATCTATAAATATTGTCATGGATGCGTTTTCATTCGATAATTTACCAGACGATATTTTGGAGATAATTTTTGATTACCTCCAAAAAAGTTCCTTGGTACTCAGAGAGGTAAGTATCCGATGGAAACTTTTGGTAACGAAATATAAAACAGGACGTATATCATTTCCTAGCCGTCGTTATGATAATATCATTCAATTATTTCCACGGAGCCAGTTTACAGTCCTCATCAAAAAACCAAAAGATATAAAACATATATCCCTCACAAAGGTCCACACACTCGATCTCAGTGATACTGAAGTCATCGATGTTTCGGCGTTAGGTAATGTCCACGCACTCTATCTCAATTGTACTGAAGTCACTGATGTTTCGGCGTTAGGTGGTGTCCACGCACTCAATCTCTATAATACTAAAGTCACTGATGTCTCGATGTTAGGTGGTGTCCACACACTCGATCTCTTTCATACTAAAGTCACTGATGTTTCGGCGTTAGGTGGTGTCCATACACTCGATCTCCGTGATACTCAAGTCTCTGATGTTTCGGCGTTAGGTGGCGTCCATACACTCGATCTCCGTGATACTCAAGTCTCTGATGTTTCGGCGTTAGGTGGTGTCCACACACTCTATCTCAATGGTACCAAAGTCACTGACGTTTCGGCGTTAGGTGGTGTCCACGCACTCGATCTCGGTCATACTGAAGTCACTGACGTTTCGGCGTTAGGTGGTGTCCATACACTCGATCTCCGTGATACTCAAGTCTCTGATGTTTCGGCGTTAGGTGGCGTCTATACACTCGATCTCCGTGATACTCAAGTCTCTGATGTTTCGGCGTTAGGTGGTGTCCACACACTCTATCTCAGTCGTACTAAAGTCACTGATGTCTCGATGTTAGGTGGTGTCCACACACTCTATCTCAGTCGTACTAAAGTCACTGATGTCTCGATGTTAGGTGGTGTCCACACACTCAATCTCCGTGATACTAAAGTCATCGATGTTTCGGAGTTAGGTGGTGTCCACATACTCAATCTCCGTCATACTCAAGTCGCCGATGTTTCGGCGTTAGGTGGTGTCCACGCACTCTATCTCAGTGGTACTAAAGTCACCGATGTTTCGGCGTTAGGTGGTGTCCACGCACTCTATCTCAGTGGTACTAAAGTCGCTGATGTTTCGGCGTTAGGTGGTGTCCACGCACTCTATCTCAGTGGTACTAAAGTCACCGATGTTTCGGCATTAGGCGGTGTCCACATACTCTATCTCAGTGATACTAAAGTCATCGATGTTTCGACGTTAGGTGGTGTCCACACACTCAATCTCTGTGGTACTCAAGTCACCGATATTTCGACGTTAGGTGATGTCCATACACTACTCCGCTAAAAAATTACAAGGAGGTATATTTCTGATAGGAAAGATTTGGTCAATCTTAATGTTGTAATCAATCTTCCATGACTGTTCGGTTAAAAAGAGGCTAAATGTGAAAAATCCTTCAAAATAAGTAAGGTATCCCATCAGTCACGAATTCAAAATTCTGTATCTGGCTAATAAATATCATTTTTGAGTTCACCTTTTTACCTCCCAGTCTCAAGACTTCTTCTCCTTGGGGGACTTTCTTCTCCTTGGGAGACTTTCTTCTCCCAAGGAGAAGAAAGTCCACTTAACCCTTATATAGCGATTTTCCATTATCATCGTAATGACTCTCAAACCATTCTTTCAAGAGTGAACAGAGGTCATCACCAGCTGGAGGTTTTCCTTTTGGAGGTACTATTGGCCTGTGAAAGAGAAAATCTATACCTTGAATTTTCTCGGTAGAGAATTTTTTCATAACTTTATTAGAAAGAACTATTCCTCTTTCCTCTAGTTTACTAAAGTACTGAGATGTTCGAATGCGGTTCAAACAGTTTCTTCGACTGTCTTCATTATCTCCCTTAGGAAAATATTCAAGGTCGAAAAAATATTTTAATAAATCCGGTTTCCCAATAGTTCTACACATCCTACCTGTTTGTGTTACTCCGTGTAACGGTTTTATACGGATTTTAAACTCGTTATCATTGGGGTCTGTAAATCCGTACATATCGTACGGATTTCCTTTGAAATCATGTGTCACAGTTTTCTTCTTTTCCTTTTTGATGATATTAATATACTCTTCTTCCTTATCATGATCATCTAAAAACCTCCACTTACTCAGTCCTTCGTCGTATATACGCATACTACCATTAGCTTTCAGCGCCTTATTAGAAATATCACATTTGGGGTTTTCAACATCAGCCTGGTATAGAACATGGACCGTATCTCCGTGATCTTTGTCTTCGTCGCATATGGGAATAAGAAATTTGTTCATATAACTGTTCATTACTTTAATTACTTCTTTTTCTCTAGGTTTTAATTTTTTGCCGCCTTCTTTTTCCTTCTTTAGTACGTACACGGCTTCCAATAGAATAATTAAGGTCTGACAACGCAGCTTATCGAGGAGAGCTTCACGCTTTTTGGGTCTCTTGCAGAATCGATTAACTATCTTTTCATCTTCCTCAAAATACATACCTTTGACTATATTTCCTAAACTGATTCTTTCAGTAACTAATGGGTTGGAAGTGTAATTGGCATCAGGATAGCTGGCTGTGATAGAGGTATTGGTATTTAAAAAGTAGATGTTATTTTGCTCTTGAAGATAGCTACTAAAACCATATCTATCATTAATAAGAATACGCGAGTCTATAATATGATCTAGAGCCTGGAGTAAAGATTCTTTTTCTTCTTCCTCGACTGGTATGAACCTCATAAGAGCCTCCAGTGAAAGGGTAAAATACGATTGGAAGCATTTTAATACTTGTTCTACTAAAGAGGCTATTTCGTCGGATGAATAATATAGATCATAAGTATCTCTTTCAATCTCCCCTCCGGGGATACGATATTTCCAAGCTTGGGTAATATTTTCTTTCAATTCGGCTATTGTCTTCTGCCCTGTGGGTATCCCATATTTCTTGCTTATTTTATGCAGCCTTCTGGAACTCATTTTGTTTATCCGTTTTTGAAAATCAAAAGGTTCAAATCCGTCACAATCGTAAGCGCATTCCCGATAATCACATTGACGGCTACCGTCTTCGTCAGTAGCTAGAACATTTCGGAGATAAGAGAGAGGACAATCCCAGGCCATCTCTTTCATAAATCGGTATATTTCAGAATTGCTGAATTCTTTTTGTTGACTAAAACGATACATATAGATATCGATGGGGTCATCGCTCCGGGAGAAATATACACCAGAAGGGAATCCCTCGTTCAATCGAACTCCATTTTTTTTCTTTGCCTGATCCACTGCCACGTGGCGATAGAGATTAATATATCTATCACCTTCGGGAAGCTGTTCATGACTGGTCAGGCGATAACCACGCCCAAATGCCTGTATCTGGGATGGAATATTCCACCATGGAGAAACGAAATGAACCTGTCTGATATTTTTAAACGTCAAACCCAACCCGGACGTTCGACTACCGACAATAATTTGACATCTTTGACCATACTCATTATTTCCATACTTATTATCTTTATTATTAAAACTGTCTATCATCTTTGCTGTATGAGCTGGACTAGTTTCTGTCTTGGCAGAGATAACCATAAAACGTTTGGTTGAACTGGATTTTTTCATTCCTCCAAGAGAAGTTACCCATTCAAACCCGTGTAAAGTGAGAATCATGGCAAAGGGTAAAACTCCTCCGATATCTGTTACATATGTATTGTAGATATAAGCGTTCTCCTTGGGATTGTCCTTTAATAATTGAATGATAGACGCATACTTGGTCGAATATGTATATAAACGGTTTTTGAATACTTCTTTTAGTATTTTGTCTTTGGGGGTATTTCCAAAAGAGTAGCGTGGTTTCTTATCTTTAAAATAGCTCTCAAAGTATTTTTCATTGAAGGTTACACCTTCAATCTTGCGTTTGTTAATAATAGGAGCTACCAGTATACAGGCTTGACGAGAAGTATTTTTTAAAGACCCTCCTTTAATTTTTTGGGGAACTTTAAACGGTTTTCCATCGTCGTCTGGAATAAGTTCATTATTTTCGTCTCTAATAAATTCAAATTTATCCCAATCATATTCGTAGAGAATCGGTACTCCTTTCGATTTAATTACTGTTTCTCTGCTCGTGACATTTTCTTCGGCTCTTTTGGCAGCATCGGCCTGTAACTGACTCATAGCATCGGGATAAACCTTAATATGTTCCAGCCATGGCTCGGAACTTCCCATTTCTGTAATATCAAAAGGTAATTTTATTCTTAGATACGAGATTCTTCCCCGAAAGATTCTTTTCAGTTTATCTAGGGTAGGACCAGGTTTGAGCTTTCCGTCTGGAGTAAAAAATTCGTTCATAAACTTTTTTCCGGTCGGAAGTTGATTTACTTCAGGAATAATTAAGTTCATCAGAGAAGCTATCTCATGAGTCTTGTCCCAAATGGGAGTTGCAGTTAATAGTACTATTCGACAATTTTCAACTGTATGGAAAAATTTATTAAAGCGAAGATATCTTTTTATGTTTACCTTTTCTTTCCCATCCTTTCCTACTTGAACTTTTAGAGTATGAGCTTCGTCTATAATAATTATCCGATTAGAATAATCTTGGCGAATTATTTTTGGATTCTTGGGAAGTCCCTTAAGAAAATCAGATTGAGTGTCAAGCGAATATGTTTTTCCTATCTTTTTTCTGGTTCTTATCCCGCGTGTCCTTTCCGTTTGTTCTTCCTCGGTATAATCTGGTTCGTAAAGATCTTGAGTACAAGTTTTAACTATTTCGCTTTCCCAGATGTCCTTGATTTTTTTATTGGGAACTATTACTAGAGCTGGTTTACGAGGTTTACCATCTACGGGGACATTTTTAAACTGCTCCACGATATAAGAACCTATACATGTGTTGTGACATAGAATATTATTGGCTATATAGTTATGGTGTTTAAGTATTTTCAGGTCATAAACCCACCCAGAATAGTGTTCTACTCGAATAGATTTTATTTTAGAACTATCTAATTTATGTTTATCTGAAAACTTTTTATTGGGTGGGAGTACGTAGATCTTCATTCCTTCAGAAAAATTATTAGTCCATTTCTCTCCGTTATAGAGATGATGGGCTTTTGTTATTGATACGCCTGCCCCATTATCCAGTTTAATATGAAGAATATCTTCTTCTATGTATTGTCTGTATAACTGATCAATAGATCCGGGTATGACTTTACCCGCTTTATTATAGCTCAATACATCTATCTGTTTACGAGGTTTTGACCACCTACCCCCGTCTAGATCACAAACTATTACATCAGAATTGTATTTATCCCATAGTTCTTCTATGGAAAATGAACCCTGACGAGTTAAAATTGTCGTTTGAGGTAATATGCACTTACCCAAACCCGGATCGTAAAAGACGAGTACCGAATCGTAGGCTGTGTGAGGAGATATGAAACGAACATTGAGTAATTGATGTTTGTATGCCGTTCCCTTAATATGGTTTGTTTCAATGGCAGGTCCCAACTGAAGCTCATTAAATTCCTTCTTCCTAGCTAGAAGATAAGATAGATCTTCATCTTCTCTATTTGGATATTGGGGAATAAATCGAGCTATACCTGACAATGAAGTTTTCGACATCTCTCTATAATTACTAATACAAACACAAAAGTTTTTTTCTTAACTTGAAAAGTTAAGAAAAAACATTATTCAACCCAAACTCTATCATATTAAAACTATGCAATAATGTTATTAATCATTATACTAGGATTTAGTCATGTTAAGTTGGCCATTTGGTATGGATGCCAAAAAATTTAGTCCCATAGATTGGAAACGTGCTCGTCAATTAACTCCTCTTTCAGAATTAAGACGTGACATGGGAGTAGATTGGAGAACTGTTTCACAGGAAAAGAAAGAGGTAGAGACTACTGAAGGAAATCTCTTGAATAAAATAATTAATTCAGATAAAGAAGAATTTTGTCCTCTAACAAAATTAAAGTATCAGGCAATAGTAAAGGCTAGGAGAAGGCAACAAGTACATGATAACTTTTTAGAAGAATTGGGACAAGTATTTGATCAGCTGGAATATAGAGCTATGCAAATGACTGACTGTCACTTTGAGGTGTCTTTCGATATTGGCAACGACTATGATATCGATAAAGTGGAGGTACTTTTGCGAGATTATTTTCTAGATCTTGGTTTTGACGTTATTGTTGCTGAGAGAGGCGATGAACAAAAGGTGGTTCTTACTCTGACATGATTTCACTAACGCGATCTTATTAAGATAAGATATTTCATAAGATCGCGTTTTTTTGTTTTTTATCCTGTTATTTTTACCGAGTAATAGTAATACAACCTTTGTTGTTCAAGATAATTTGACAATGCCAAAAAATATTGGTGTAATCGTTGTTTTGGTGATAGCTATGGTAATAGGATTCATTTCCATGGTTACTTCAGCCATGGCAGCTTCTGATGTTCGAAAGTATCAAGATGAAAAGAATCAATCTAATGACGATACTCTCAATGAGGCACATAAAACAGCTACAGTTTCTGCCGTTTTACAGGGAGTTGTTCTTGGGTTGATTCTGGTTAGTCTGCTCATATATTTACTGTATAAAAAGGGTGGTGATATCCAAACGGGATTACAAGATGCGCATGCTGGAGTAACAGCCAAAATAGGAGACGCCCAGACATGGTATGGTCAACAAAATATTGCCACATGATACTTTACCAGTAAACTATTTTTTACTGATAAAAATATTACTTGACTTTCAGTAAGTCAAGTAATGGCTAATCCGAGAGTCGACGAGATATATCATCAAGTTTTGGGGAGCATCGAATCTGATCTCGTTGATGTATCTGATTTGGTAGATATTACCGTCTTCACCATGCAGATAGTTCAGAAATATCCTACTATGACTGGAGTAGACAAAAAGAAAGCGGTTATCGATATTTTGACCAAGTTGGTCAACGATTCGGGGTTGGTGCCTCCCGAACAACAGGAGAAGGCTCTATCTTTTGTAGTACATACATTACCTAATATGATAGACACGGTAGTCAGTGTCTATCAACACAGGATCAAACTGAAGAAGGTAGGTCAAAGATGCGGGTGTGTTTCTGCATCTAAATAGAAAAAAATGGGAATAATTTACAACTGTTGTCTAGAAAAGATGCCTTTTGGTTAAAATGGATTCTGATAAGAAAAACCTATTGAAAATTGTTTTGAGTAGGAGACAGGCCCAGGAAGATATTCGTAAAACTTTATTGGAAGGACATAAATTTCTACAAGAAAATAACAATGTGGTGGTAGAGGTAGTCATTCGAGGATTTGAGGGAGATGCACGCCATCCGGCTTGTATTAAAGACGCGAAGAGATGCTATGCTTTTGCTTTTGAGGAGGGATTAGCTGGATTATTGGCTGAATCTAATGCCCGTGATCTTATTTGTGAGATGTATGCCATGGCTTATCTGAGAGGTAAAGTGAAAATAATAGGTGGAAAAAGAGTGGTTAAATTCCAAAAGGCCGATACATATGAGTTTCGATCTAAATCTCTCAAATCTTGTGATGTCTACTATAAATTACTTTCTGTACCTGAGGAAAAATGAAAATTATGTTTTCGTCAAGTCTAAACTTGACGAAAACACAAGTCTAAACTTGACAAAAATGTCTTTCCATATTATTTCTGACATACATATGGAAAATAATGCTTCTCTGGATAAGGTCCTCTGTCCAGATCCTAATGGTACGTTACTTTTAGCTGGTGATTTGGCCCGCGTAGAGAGTACCTCTCTTTTCATTAACACACTTCGTACTTGTTGTGGCAAGTTTAATAAGGTGATCTTTGTCCCTGGAAATCATGAATACTACTGTATAAGACACAAAGAAAGTATGCCTAATATTTTTAGGTCTATCAAATCCTTGGCTAAGAACCTCGAGAATCTTATCGTGTTAGACAATGAATATTATACTATAGGGAATATTATTATCTATGGCAGTACCTTCTGGTCATATGCATCTGAATCCTGGAGACAAATTCCTATATATGTAGGAAAAAAGGGAAAGGAACGATTGATCACTAATCACGAATACAATGAACTTCATTTCAAGTCTCTCATCGCTTTAGAAAAAGCGATTAAAGTGGCAGAGGAACAGAATAAAAAGATGGTGGTGGTTACTCACTATCCTCCCACAGCTAAAGGGACTATGGACCCAAAGTATCAAAATAGTTCTAATAAATCAATGTACTACTCTCATAGCGATCATATTTTAGAGAATAAGGTCATCATAAAGTGGATCTTTGGGCATTCAGGAACCAATAGTAGGTATGAAAGACGTGAAGGAGTGTATGAAAAGTTATTGACTAATCAGGCAGTAGAAAAGGATTTCAGAAACCCTCTCATATTAATAATTTAAGTTAGAGTTCTTGTGATCCTCTTTGGATCACAAGAAAAAGTATTATTCAACGCCAGGTTTTTATCATTACTATCAGTATCGTAAATCATGACTGGTGAAGAGTGGAAAAATTTTTCTGCGACTCGGCCCGCAAGAAAATGTCCGAACAAAGTCGATCGTATCGACAAAAAAGGAAAAATTATAAAAACTTATGACGGCGCCGGAGAAGCGTCTCTTGATCTTGGGATATCTGATAAAAGTATTCACCGGCTTCTACGTGGAGACACAAAGAAAACGAAAGATGGTTATCTCTTCAAGTACCATTGATTACAATCTCCACTTCGGGCGAACCCAAGGAGTGTATGAAAAGCTATTGACAAATCAGGCAGTGGCAAAAGACTTTAGAAATCCCATAATTCTAATACTATAAAACTGTTATCTATCTGTAACAAGATAGATAACTTTGACTGATGGAGTGTCCTGTACTTGATAACCATTGGGATGGGGAGCTGACCTTGAACCCTTCTGATAGACAGTACTACTGTCCCAGGCATACTACTAAGTGCGTCGAACCTGGTTGTGAGAAAGTGTTTTTTGATTGTGAGCTAGGTCCAGACTTTTATCTAGGCGCTTGTTGTGATTTCTGCTATTATGAAAGACCTTACTGGTGTGATAAGCATGCTTTTCGATGTCAGATATGCGGAATGCTTTCTGAAATGTGTGATACTTGTACTTTGCGCAATACAAATGATAAATACATCTCTCTGTGTTATGAGTGTTTCGAGAAGTTGGAAGATGATCCCTGTTCTCTTGTCTTGGTGAAACGGGCTAAATAAGTATCTACGTCTGAATTTGACATAAAATAAACTTCTGACCTCTCCGGGTTAAAAGATGATAAAATGATATTTATTCTCAGCTCTACTCTGATATCTGACAAAATGGAGACACTGTGGTATAAAACGACTTCGATGAAGGGAGGTGCCAGATCGATATCTGTACCCAAAGACATGAAAGTCTGTGACGTGATTCTCGCAATCGGAGAGAAAGAGGGACTCAGCCATCCTGTATGGGTTATCACCTCAGAAATCCGAGCGAAGTGTACGGACATGGAATTCGGGGAAGCTAATGCGGAGTATCTCAGCAAGCTTCACGTACCATTTCTCCAGGTCATGGACTGGGACAGGAGCTGGTCTACCCAGAAGTAGAAAAATGATATCTGATCTTAACTTCTACCCACTACTGCTGAAAATGAGTTCACAACGCACTTTTGACGAGTTGGAGGAGATACTTGCCACTCAAGTGAAGATATTCAGCGATGAAGGACTCGACCTGTTTGTGTGCTATGGGTGCATCCAGATATGTGCCTATCGTCCTCGTTGTTGTCCTCTTTGCCACAAGAAGTTTTGTATGGATTGTTCTCCATACATGTTCTCAGGGGGGCATCCATGCCCCCGCTGCAAAACTAGCAACATCAAGGGTGCCATCAAGATGTGCAGTGAGTGAGTTGAGGAAGGAATATTAATAAACAGTCTTAACCCGCCAGGGTCACGACTTTTACACTACCATGCTCAAACCGCAACTTATGAGAAAAATGGGATATTATATTAGCTTTCCCCTTCTTAATGTGCATTACGCTACAAGAATGAAAGACACTTGCCATATGTGTTTTATTCCCACAACCCAAGTCTGTTCCCAGTGCGACGGTTATGTTTGCATGATGGACTGCATTATTCTCAGTTTTGATGGAAGTGTACTCATATGCCTCGACTGTGATGATATTAGAATGAAGCTGCCCGCCAAGGTGAAGGGATGAAGCGATGTCACGCTCAGAATGTGGAGCTGCGTGGAGGGTTGTGTACTTGTCAGTGAGGGGAGGGAGCCCATCCAGAGGTTCTCTGGGTCTAAAAATAAAAAATCTTATAACCCTAAGGGTTATAAGACTCTACCCACTCTGCAGCAACTTACCAAAAAAATGAGATCTGACCTCACCTCTCCTCATACAGGTGCCAATCCTCAACATATCCCAAGACGACACGTCCCAACACAAAACTTGGACGAACTCGACAGCGACAGCGAGAGTGATGTGGACAGCGACAGCGAGAGCGAGGTGAATACCAGTGACAGTGACAGTGACAGTGATTGAGTGATGAA
>SDBT01011194.1_pt1 | contig 14455 bp, 14 predicted proteins | sample 2277101 | NCBI WGS metagenome assembly SDBT01 (sample SAMN10404973, study PRJNA504765) | marine sediment metagenome | isolation source: marine sediment core GS10_PC15, 103 cmbsf | place: Arctic Ocean: Southern Knipovich Ridge | collected 2010
TTAGGAAAGTAACTTTATGGCAGATATAGGTTATATCGCTCTTTTTCTGGCACTGATAGCCTCGGTTTATTCAGCTATTGCCTTTATCTTTGGAGTGAGGAGAAACCAACCGGCACTGACTCGTAGTGCTAGAAACAGTATCCTGGCGGCCTGCGGGCTGGTTTCTATATCGGTAGCGGCTCTAATCTATGCCCTGGTCACTCATGATTTCCAGATAGAATACGTCGCCTCATACACCAGCCGCGACCTTTCTTTGACTTACCTCCTGAGCGCTTTATGGGCGGGTAACGATGGGTCACTACTTTTCTGGGCATGGCTTCTGTCTCTCTTTGCCACTGTGGTAGTACTTCAGAAGCGAGACATCGGTAAAGAGCTAGTGTCTTATGCTGCTTCAATCCTCATGGCCACCCAGGCTTTCTTCCTCATCCTGTTGCTCTTTGTAGCCAACCCTTTCTATAAACTCTCCTTCGTTCCCCCCGAGGGGATGGGCCTTAACCCTCTGCTGGAGAACCCCGGGATGCTTTTCCACCCGCCGACTTTACTGGCCGGCTATGTTGCTTTTACCGTCCCCTTTGCCTTCGCCATTGCCGCCCTGCTGACGAGACGGCTTGGTGATGAGTGGCTAATAGTTATTAGGAGATGGACGCTTCTGGCATGGCTCTCCCTTGGTGTTGGCAATCTTCTGGGGAGCTGGTGGGCATATGTGGAACTGGGATGGGGGGGCTACTGGATGTGGGATCCGGTGGAGAACGCCAGCTTTATGCCCTGGCTGGTAGCCACCGCCTTTCTTCATTCTATTATGATGCAGAGAAGGCGGGGGATGCTTAAAGTCTGGAATATGGTGCTGATAATACTAACCTTTAGCTTATCAATACTTGGCACTTTCCTCACCCGCAGTGGTGTCCTTTCCTCGGTTCATACTTTTACTGAGTCTCCTTTGTTAGGTACATTATTCTTAGTCTTTATCGGTATTATCCTCTTTGGCTCGCTGGGCTTACTCTACTACCGCAGTGAAGAGCTGAAGAGTGAAGCGGAGATGGAGTCGCTGGTCTCCAGGGAGAGCACTTTCCTGCTCAACAATCTGCTCCTGGTTGGCGCTGCCTTCGCCGTCTTCTTGGGGACTTTTTTCCCAATGATTACGGAGGTGGTACGAGGGGCCAAGATTACTGTCGGACCGCCCTTCTATAATCAGGTGATGGTTCCTATTTTCTTAGCTATTATTCTCCTTACCGGGATTTGCGTCCTCATTGGTTGGCGGCGGGCGTCAATCAAAAACCTGATTCGCAATTTTCTCTGGCCCCTGGTGGCGTCTCTAATTCTGGGGGTAGTTCTTTTCATTCTGGGGATAAGGGAAATATATGCCCTTATTGCCTATCCCTTGTTTAGCTTTGTTCTCTTTACCATACTCTACGAGTGGTTCCGCGGCACTAGAGCCCGCCACCGGATGAAGACTGAGAATTATCTGAAAGCCTTTTGGGGCTTAATTATGACTAATAGACCGCGCTATGGTGGCTACATCGTTCATATCGGCATTATCCTCCTCGCCATCGGGGTCGTTGGCTCGTCCCTTTATGATGTTGAAAAAGAAGTTACCCTTGTGCCAGGTGAGTCAATGACTATCAATCAGTACACCCTTGTTTATGAGAACTTGGACAATTATGAAACTCAGAGCAAGACAGTGGTTACGGCTACCTTCTCTGTATATAACCAGGGAAAGTTGATAGGCAAGTTAACCCCGGAAAAATACTTTCATCGGAGCTACGAACAGGCAGTCACTGAGGTAGCTATCCGCTCCACTCTCCTTGAAGACTTATATGTTATCCTGATTGGCTGGGATGAAGATGGCACCACTGCCTTCAAGGTGCTGGTCAACCCGCTGGTTAGCTGGATATGGATTGGGGGAATAGTGGTGGTTCTAGGGGGATTTATTGCTTTCTGGCCTGAGCGGCGTAAATCACCAACTTCAGGAGCAGTTCGAGTGAGAAGGAAATAGATATGAGATTAAAGGAGAGGCTCAGTATTGTCGTACTTATTTTGCTGTTTTCTTTCTTTCCGGCCAGAGCCAACGCAGCTACGCTGAGTGACATATCTAAACAGCTTATCTGCCAGTGCGGCTGCACTCTGGTTCTGGCTAATTGTACTCATGTCGAATGCCACTCACGAGAAGCGATGACCACGTTTATTGCGCAACAGCTGGATCAGGGTCAATCTGAGAAACAGATTCTCCAACTGTTTGTTACCCAATATGGAGAGCAGGTGCTGGCATCACCTCCCAAGCGGGGCTTTAACCTGATGGCCTGGCTCCTGCCCTTTGTGGCAATACTGGCTGGGGGGGTGGTCATCTATGCCGCAATAAAGAAATGGGTAGGGCGGGGAAGATTGTCTGAGACCTATGCTATAACTGAGGCTGGGGAAGAGAATGAAAAGTACCAGCGTCAGCTTGAGGAAGAACTGAAAGAGTTTAACGAGGGGAGTTTCCGGTGACTGTTTTCATTGCTATACTACTAGCCGTGTTGGCCTTTGCCTTCATCACCTATCCTTTATTCAAGCAAAGGCGGCGCTCAGTAGAATCAGTCGAGGATGATAAATTTCAAGAGTTGCATTCCAAGCGGGATACTACTTATTCCATGCTCAAGGAGCTGGAGTTTGACTTTCAGTCAGGTATTCTTACTGAGGAGGACTATCATGAATTGGAGGTACGGTACAAAGGAAAAGCCATTTCTATCCTCAGAGACATTGATGACTTGGGTAAGGATACCAATGTGGAAGAGGAAATAGAAAAGCAAATTCTGGGACTGCGCCGAAGCAAAGGTTCGTTCTGTCATCAATGTGGGACGAAATCCCATAAAGATGACCGTTTCTGTTCTCATTGCGGTATTAGTCTGGGACAAGGGGAGGCAAATTGATTAAGCGTATTGCTCTTTTGGTGGTAATATTTACGTTAAGCCTGGCTGCACCTACTTTGGCTGCTGAACCAGACGGCGGCGTAATTGAGGGTCAGGTAGTTAATGGAACTGAAGGTGGTAGCAGTGTCTCCGACCAGGAAGTTGCCTTGCAAACTTACCTGAACGATGCTGCGGTTGATTCAGCAACCACTACCAGAACTGATACCGAGGGCCGTTTTATTTTTAATGGCTTGGCAACCGGGCCAGGCAATAGCTATCAGGTAAAGCTCAATTACCAGCAGGTGGATTATGTTAGTGACAGGCTTAGCTTTGATGATAATGAGACCAGAAAATCTACCGAGGTCACTGTCTACGATGCCACTACTAGCGATGAGGCAATTACGGTAACCATGTCCCATACTGTCGTCTACATTGAAGAGGGCAGCCTTCAGGTGCAGGAGTATTTTCTCTTTGCTAATATGTCTGACCGAACTTATATTGGTTCGCGGGAGGTAGTTCCTGGAGTTAGGGAAACATTGAGGTTTTCCCTGCCCGATAAGGCAACCGGATTGCAACCTGGATTTGGTCTGATGGAATGCTGTGTCTATGACAGTGAAGATGGCTTTGTTCATGCCATGCCCGTCCTCCCTGGAAGTGAAGAGATAGTTTATTCCTACAGGATCGACTACGATTCAGAAAAGTATTTATATTCTCGGAAAGTGAACTACCCTACACTGAACTATGAATTCCTGGTTCAGGCGGCAGGTGGCGAGGTCATCAGTGACCAGTTAGTTGTAAAAGGGCCAGTGGATATCAACGGCATTCAGTTTAATCATTTTTCCGGCGTGGATTTCACGCTGGGTAGTACTATAGAAACCCAACTCACTGGTCTTCCTAGCGCTGGTAACAAGGGGATTATCCTGTGGGTAACTGTGGCGCTTGGAGTACTTGTTGGCGTTGTTGGTTTTAGCTATTTGGTGAAGAAGAAACGACTCCAGCCGGTAAGGACTGAAGTCGTTTCTGACCGACAAAAATTACTTGTTGAGCTTGCCCAGCTAGATGATGAGTTTGAGAGTGGCAAAATTGATGAAGAGGTCTACCGTAGACTTAGAGCCAAGAAGAAGTCGCAATTAGTCGTCCTTGTGCAAAAAAAGAACAGTGGCAATGGATGATGGAGGGACAGCGTTCTGCTTCCCAGGCCTGGGCAATCGAAACTCAGGGACTTACCAAATCTTTCGGCCATCATCTTGCATTGAGAGGGATAGACCTTAGGGTAAGGGACGGGGAGTCTGTTGTCATCTTTGGCCCGAACGGGGCTGGAAAAACCACTCTAATCAAGGTGCTGGCCACCATTATGAAGCCTTCTTCAGGGAAGGTTCTGGTTAATGATCTCAATCTTAAAGATAATGCTGATGAGATCCGACGCCGGATTGGTATAGTTACCCACCAGACTTTTCTTTACAATAATCTTACTGCCTATGAAAATTTGGAATTCTATTGCCGTATGTATGACGTACCTGAGCGTAAGGAGCGGATTCAAGAGGTAGTAACCGCAGTGGGAATGACTTCTCGTCTTTATGATCGGGTAGGCACTCTTTCCCGTGGTATGCAGCAAAGGTTCTCCATCGCTCGTTCCCTGCTTCATAAGCCAACGATAATACTGTTGGATGAGCCGGAGACGGGGTTAGACCAGCAAGCTACCTCTATGCTTTGGGAGACGTTAACGATAGAAGGGAAAGAGAAACGTACCATTATCCATACCACCCATAGTCTGGAACGAGGACTCGAACGGTGCGAGCGTCTGCTGATTTTGTCCCGGGGAAAGATTGCCTACGAAGGGTCAAAACAGACCTTAGACTTGGCAGACTTAAAGCAAGCTTATCAGCATTACACAGGGAGTGGAACGTGAGATTCTGGAGTAAGGTCATGGCTATCACTTGGAAAGACGCTATCTCTGAGATGCGAACCAAGGAGATTGTCTCTTCGGTATTGGTTTTTACCCTTCTGGTGATAGTGACTTTCAACTTCGCCTTCGGGACGAGTCAGGAAATGATGGGGCTGGTAGCCCCGGGTATTTTGTGGGTAACCTTTGCCTTTGCCGGTGTGCTGAGTCTCAACCGCTCCTTTATCCCCGAAAAAGAGGAGGGGTGTCTTGAGGGATTAATGGCAAGTCCTGTAAGCCGAGAGGCTATCTATGTTGGTAAGATGCTGGGAAGTTTGCTTTTTATGCTGATTGTAGAAGCAATAACGCTACCCGTCTTCGCTTTCCTTTTCAATCTGCCGGTTATCTCGCTCCAGCTCATTGTTATCACCATTTTAGCTACGATAGGATTTGTCGCTGTCGGTACCCTGTTTTCTGCTCTGGCGGTCAATACCAAGGCAAGGGAGATGGTTTTGCCCATTCTCTTCCTTCCTATTATTGTCCCCGTAATCATTAGTGCCGTTAAAGCTTCAGACTTGGCACTTTCCGGTGAATCTTGGGCGGGTATATCCTCTTGGCTTCAGATAATTGTTGCTTTTGACATCATTTTCTTGGTAGTATCAGTTTTAATCTTCGCCTTCGTCATTGAAGAATAGAAGAGAAATCCTGAATGAAGGGAAGGGATTATGAAAAAAAATATTCTACTTGGGTTAAGTTTCGCCCTGATGATGATTGCTCTTTATCTTGTCTTTGTTTATGTCCCTACCGAGAAAGAAATGGGGATTGTGCAAAGAATCTTCTACCTTATGGTTCCTCTGGGATGGCTGGCTTTACTGTCCTTTCTCATCGTCTTTATTGGCAGTATCCTCTATCTGGCAAAGAGGCGAAGTAAGTGGGACGTCCTCGCCTTCTCCGCGGCTGAAGTGGGGATTGTCTTTACCACTTTGGCCCTTATTGTCGGTGCCATCTGGGCTAGACCAATCTGGGGAGTGTGGTGGACCTGGGAACCACGCTTGACGGCTACTCTTGTTCTCTGGTTTATCTATCTCGCCTATTTCCTGGTGCGCTCTTTTGCGACTGAGGAGTCCCGCGGAGCTACGTTTGCCGCCGTCGTCGGTATTGTCGGCTTCGTTGATCTACCCATTGTTATTCTGACTACTACTCTTTGGCGGGGAATGCACCCCGGACCGCTGATTTTCCAAGGCGGGCTACACCCGGCCATGCTTTTAACTCTCCTGGTTAACTTGGTTGCCTTCACTGCTTTATACTTTCTTCTCTTGGTGCAACGAGTTTCCTTGAGAAATAACGAAATTGATACAGGAAGATTGAAGAAATTAGATAATTAACTTATAATTATAATCTACAATCTTTGATTAAAGGAGATATAAAAATGGAGAACGCGGGCTATTTATTTGCTGCTTTCGCCATCGTTTGGGCGGTGGTTTTTAGCTATGTACTTATTCTATTTAATAGGCAGAAAAGGTTGCAACGGGAAATCGGGTCGTTAAAAGTGGCATTTGAGGAAAAGGAAAGCAAACAATAGAAAACCGGGGTTTCTGTCAGGGAGTGCCTTTGCTAATGAAGAGAAAAGCTCTTTTGAAATCAGTCGAGCGGACCAGTAAAAGCCTCTCGGCAGCTGGTGAGGTAGGTGATTCCGGAAACGGTCATGAAAGCTCCGGCAAATACTTGCAAGCAATTATTGATAGCCTTGAGGATGAACTAATAGTTGTTGATAAAGACTATCATATAGTGCAGGCTAACCAGGCGGTGTTGTCAAGACATCGGAAGCGCCGGGAGGAAGTCATCGGGCAATACTGCTATGACGTTTCTCATGGTTTGGCTGAGCTTTGTCGTCCACCCCGCCATGAATGCCCACTTAAAGTGACATGGGAGACTGGCAAACCGGCGCGAGCCACTCATATCCATGTTTATTACGTCAAGGGCGAAAAGAAACAAAGATACCTTGATATTATCGCCTCTCCAATTAGAGATAGTCAGGGCAACGTCATTGCTGTTACCGAACTGATGCGTGATGTAACCGAAGCAAAAAAGCTGGAGTTAGAAATCGCTGCAGTTCAGCGAAACCTCTTGGCCCTGAACGCTATTGCTGGCGTGTTGAGCCAGTCGCTTGATCTGGATAATGTACTCAACAGTGCCTTGGACAAAACGCTGGAGATAATGAAAGCGAGCACTGGTGGCATACTCCTGCCAGATGAAGAGAAACAAACGCTGTATTACCGGGTTCATCGGGGCTTGTCCACGAAGTATGCTCAGGAAGTATGCTACCGTTTGGGTGAAGGTATAGCTGGCAGAATAGCCCAGACCGGCGAGTCTATTCTCTCAGAAGACATCTCAGTGGATCCTCGCGTTGCTCATCCTGACCTCATAATTAAGGAGGGGCTCCGAGCTTTTGCTGGTGTTCCGCTGCTTTCAAAAGGGAGAATTCTAGGCGTGATAAACATTGCCAGTCACGAGGCCCATAAATTCTCCCCCGAAGATATCCAGCTTCTAGAAAATATTGCCGTGCAGATTGCTATTGCTGTTGAAAATACCAAATTACACCGAGAGGTGCAGCAGAAAGATGAGATTCGTGGGGAATTACTGCGGGAGATACTTTCTATCCAGGAAGAGGAACGGAAGAGAATCGCCCGTGAACTGCATGACGAAACAAGCCAGACCCTGGCTAGTCTGGCCGCTAGTCTCGAAGCAATGAATGGTATGTTGCCTCCTGGTACTGACAAGATTAAAACTAGATTAAGAAAAGCCCAGAGTCTATCTATTAGTGCTCTTGATGAGATGCACAAATTAATCTATGAACTTCGCCCTACATTACTTGATGATTTAGGGTTGGTTGCCGCTACGCGATGGTTAGCCGACAATAATTTAGGGGCAGACGAAGTCAAAGTAGATTTTAAGGTCCGGGGGCGGGAAAGGAGATTACCCCCCCAGATAGAGATAACCCTCTTCAGAGTTATTCAGGAGGCGATTAGTAACATTGTCAAGCATGCTCATGCCAGGAACGTTGCTATAAGCTTATATTTTAAAAAGAGTGTGATTATAACTCATATCGGGGATGATGGCAGAGGCTTTGATGTTAAAGAGGCTATACGTTCAAAGGATAGACCTCGAGGGTTGGGGTTACTTGGTATGAAGGAAAGGGTAGCGCTTGTGAATGGTATTTTGAGCATTCGGTCTCACCCCGATGGTGATGGGACTAAAATCGAAATTGAAATTCCCTTGAAGTAAGGAGTTGCTAATGGAGAAAATAAGAGTATTGATAGTAGATGATCATGCCATGATGCGAGATGGCATTCGGGCTTTACTTAGTCTTTATGATGACATCGAAATAGTGGGGGAGGCATCTGATGGTAGGGAAGCTATCGACAGGGCACATGAGCTTGAGCCGGATGTAATCCTTATGGACATAGCTATGCCTGGAATGGATGGTCTTGAGGCTACTCGGCGCATAAGGAAGAAAATCCCGAAGATAAAAATCGTAGGTTTAACTCAGCACGACAATAAAGAGTATATATTATCGACTGTCAAAGCCGGAGCTGTTGGTTACGTGCCCAAGAGGGCACTGGGTTCAGACCTGGTGGCAGCCATACGTGCCGTGCACCGGGGAGACTCCTTTTTGTACCCTTCCGCAGCTACCGCGCTAATTCAGGACTATCTGGATCAGGCTACTGAAGAACCGTATGACCGACTGACGGCAAGGGAAAGAGAAATACTCAAGCTGATCGCTGAGGGACACACTAGCCGGGAAATTGCCGATTTGCTTGTTATTAGCTTGAAGACAGTTCTGGGTCACCGGACAAAGATAATGGAAAAACTGGATTTGCATAATCGCACCGAACTCATAAAATATGCCCTGCGTAAGGGGCTGGTAAGTATGGATACATAAAAGGAGCCAACCGCGCACGGTGCGGTCAATGTAACTGTCAAAGCTCTAACTGAAAAGTTAGAGCTTTTTCTTTATGTTAGTGTAGCCATTAAAAGGGGCTATTTATCAACTTGTAAAAGGGCTGTTTATAAATGACAAAAGAGTATTAGTACTGTTGCTATAAATGTGTCTCTGGGGGGAAAATTAATATAGAGGTTAAACTATCTTAATACAGGCTAGATTGTTTCAGAAAGGGGGTGTGCTGTGAAGCGTGTAGGATATCTTCTCTTTTTCTTGGTGGCGGGGAGTTTAATGACATTGGGTATTTGGACAGCCGCTGGTAGCGCGCTGTACCAGAGCCGGAAGCGGGCTAAAGCACTCCTCGAGTTGAACGTGCTCTGTTGAGGCCGACTGTCCCTCAGGATTCGTAGGTGCCGCCGGGCGTTGTGTGCCAGTAAAACACTGAGAATAATCGTGCCCGTAAAAGTATAGGTTAGATAGAAAGATTGCCACTTCATATAGTAGGTTATAGAGAAATGTGAAGTGGTAATTTTTATTGTTTCAAGAGTACTTCTTATCTTGGGGTTTGACAGATTTTTACTTCCTCCCAGAGCCCTATATTACCATCCTTCCAGCGCCTTGATACTTTTGGCAAACTTAATCCCGCTGGTCTTTTACATGAGGTTGCCACACCTTCGGCTCGTAATGACAGAAAAGAAAGCAATGACCAGAAAGGAAACTATGTGGCACTAATCATATGGACGAGCACAACAAGTTGAAGAGTCTCTCCGTAATAAGCTATAATCAGCTAGGTGTGTCTTCAAGGGGGGTAATTTGCTCAAGAGTCATAGCTGTGGTGAGCTGAGGAAAGAGCATGTTGGTGAGAGGGTAACTCTGGCTGGTTGGGTAGACCGCCGCCGGGATCACGGGGGGCTGATATTCATCGACCTGCGAGATAGAGAAGGTATAGCTCAGGTAGTATTTAACCCGGAAATAGTAAAGACATGCCATGAAATGGCTAGTAAGATGCGTAATGAGTATGTGGTTAAGGCTAGTGGTGAGGTTGCCCTCCGTCCTCCGGGAACCGAGAATCCTAAACTGCCTACCGGTGATATTGAGGTTATTGTTCAGGATGCAGAGATACTCAATCCAGCCAAGACACCGCCTTTTTATATAAATGAAGACATTGAAGTAGAGGAGAGCCTTCGCCTGAAGTATCGTTATCTTGACCTGCGGCGGGCTCGGATGCAAAAGAATCTACTCCTTCGTCACCATGTAGTGAAATTTATTCGTGATTTCCTGGATGCCCATGGGTTTATTGAGATAGAGACACCTATCCTGATTAAGAGTACTCCGGAGGGTGCCCGCGATTACTTGGTGCCTAGTCGCCTTCATTCTGGCAGGTTCTACGCTTTACCTCAGTCTCCACAACAACTCAAGCAGCTGTTAATGGTAGCCGGCATGGAAAAGTACTATCAAATAGCCCGATGCTTCCGTGATGAGGATACCCGCGCTGACCGTCAGCCCGAATTCACTCAGCTTGACCTGGAGATGAGTTTTATTGATGAGGAAGACATTCTTAACCTTCTTGAGGAGCTTCTCACCTCTATGGTGGAAACGCTTAAACCTGAGATGCAGATGATAAAGCCCTTTCCTCGTCTTAGCTACGCTGACGCTATGGATCGTTACGGCACGGATAAGCCTGATTTGCGTTTTGGCCTGGAGATACAAGACCTGTCGGATATTGTCACTCAATCTAATTTCTCTATTTTTACTTCGGCGATTGCTAGCGGAGGCAGGGTAAAAGGTATCTGTCTGCCCGGCGGGGCTACTTTTACACGCCGTCAGCTTGATGAGCTAAATACGATGGCGCAGGGTCTTGGGGCTAAGGGCTTGGTAACTATCTCATTAGGCACTTCTGCCGGTAGTTTAAACGATTTAACCATAGAAACAGTAAGGTCAGCGGCAGTTAAGTTTCTCACCTTGAATGAGATTAAAGAAATGGCAGAGCGTTTAGGCGCAAATATGGGAGACCTGCTTCTGGTTATCGCTGGTGAATACAAGCTAGTCAATAAAGTGCTGGGAGAACTGCGTCAGGAGGTGGGGCATCGGCTTAAGCTGACTGAGCCAGATATGCTTGCCTTTGCTTTTATCGTGGATTTCCCTTTGTTAGAGCGAAATGAAGAGACGGGGGAGTGGAAAACGGTACATCATCCATTTACGGCACCTAAAGATGAGGACGTACCTCTACTGGATATAGCTCCGGGAAAAGTAAGGTCTAAGAGTTACGATATCATCTGTAATGGCTGTGAGCTGTCTAGCGGTAGCCTCAGGATTTATACCAGTGAATTGCAGAGGAAGATATTTAAACTACTCGGTTATACTGATGAAGAAATTGAGGAGCGTTTCGGGCACATGCTGGAGGCTTTTGACTATGGAGCACCACCGCATGGTGGTATCGCCCCTGGCATCGACCGTATCGTGATGCTACTAGCCGGAGAGGAAAACATCAGGGAGGTAATTGCCTTCCCCAAGAATCAAAGCGCGGTTGATTTAACCTCTAACGCACCGGCGCCGGTTACAGAAGAGCAACTTGCTGAATTACACCTGCGCCTGCGGGACGAGTAACTTATGGTTGACATAAATGAAGTAGCCGAAAACATCTATATGATTGATGAGCGACTCTACTCCATCCCGGAGTGGGGAAGCGCTTACCTTATAAACGAAGAAAAGAAGGCATTGGTTGACACTGGACCCACTACCTCAGCGAATGCTGTTCTTGATGGGATTAAAAGGGTTGGTGTCAGGCCCGAGGATATTGATTATATAATTATTACCCATATCCATTTAGACCATGCTGGCGGTGCCGGGGTTCTTGCCAGAGATATGCCTCAAGCGCAGGTGATAGTCCACCATAAGGGGGCTAAGCATCTGGTAAATCCGGATAGGCTGATTAGCAGTATGATGGCGGCTCAGGGTGAAGAAGCTATGATTAGATATGGCGAGATGGTGCCTATTGAGGCAGACCGGGTGCAATCGGTCTATGACGGCGATGTGCTCGAGCTGGGTGATAGACAGTCTTTGCGGTTCATTGATGCTCCGGGGCATGCCCCGCATGAGCTATGTATACATGAGAGTCGAAACAACGGCGTATTTACCGGTGATGCCGCTGGTATCTATATGGCAAATGCAGTTTCATTGCCGGTAACGCCACCGCCTAGTTTTGATGCCGGACTGTACATCAATACTCTTGAGGGGCTGATGAAATTGAAACCGGCCATTATTTATTTTGCGCACTTTGGTGTGAGTAATAAGGTTCAGGAAAAATTGCAATCACTTATAGATAAGCTTCGGCTTTGGGATGATGTAGTAACTGGAGCCGTAAAAGAGGGTAGGTTTGATGGTGTGGAGGAAAGGATAAAGATGCAACTCCTGGCTGAATTGGAACCAGCCAGGAAAATGGAGCTTCTATATAAATATTTGACCACATTTTTTGTGCCTTTAAATGTTGATGGTTACATGAAATACGCTCGGGAGAAGTATGAAGTTAGCTAAACGGGGAAACAGTGAAAGTAACTAAAGAAAAGACGGAGAATAGTCAGGTGTTCTTGACTATTGAAATGGAGCCGGCTGAAGTAGAGGAGTCTCTAGCAGAGTCCTATAAACATTTGGCTAAACGAACGAATATACCTGGTTTTCGTAAAGGAAAAGCGCCGCGGGCAGTACTGGAGCGCTACCTGGGTAAAGAGAGCTTCCTTGATGATGCGCTCAAACGTCTGTTGCCTCAGGCTTATGAGAAGGCCATAAAAGAGCAAAAAATTGAAGCTATCGCTCGGCCGCAGATTGAGTTAGCCCAGACTGATCCGGTAATATTTAAGGCGACTGTTCCGCTGCCCCCCACAATTACACTCGGTGACTATCATAGTATTCGAATTGTTCCAGAGACAGTAGAAATAGCTGAGGATGATGTTAACGGGGCAATAGAGCAACTGCGCCATCAGTACGCTACCTGGGAGTCGGTGGAGCGTCCGGTGGACTTTGGTGACTTGGTAGTTTTAGATGTTGAGAGTACTATTGAAGGTGAGCCTTTTATAAACCAGAAAGGAGCCCAGTATCAGATTCTTCGTGACTTGCCTTTCCCCGCACCGGGTTTTGCCGAGCAGCTGGTAGGGGTAAAAAAGAGCGAGGAAAAAGAATTCAAGCTCCAATTTCCCTCGGATTATTCTAGGAGTGAGATAGCGGGGAAAGAGCCTTCTTTTAAGGTGACGGTTGGTGAAATAAAACAGGAGATACTGCCTGAGTTGAATGATGACTTCGCCAAACAGGTTAGTCCCGACTTTAAGGCATTAGACTCACTCCGGGAACAGATCACCTCTAACTTAAAGCTCAGAGCCGAGGAAAAAGCCAGGGTAAATTTTGAGGAACAGGTAATTGAAGCTGCAGTCGATAGTACTCAGGTGGAGTTCCCGCCAATATTGGTGGAAATGGAAATAGACCGACTCTTTGACGAACGGTCAAGACAACTGCAAATGCAAGGCACTGATTTAGAAGAATACCTGAGAAATATTAACAAAACAGAAGAGCAACTGCATGAGGAGTTGCATCCACTGGCGACCAAACGGGTTACGAGTTCTCTCATGTTAGGCAAGGTCGCCCAAGAAGAGAAGGTAGAAATTAGTGACTCTGAGATAGATGCCGAGATTGAAAATATGCTGAAGAGTGCCACCGAGAAAAAGGACGAGCTGCAGGAATTTCTGAATACCCCACGGTCTCGTGATTCGGTCAAGCAATTATTAATTACCCGGAAAACTATAAACCGACTGGTGGAAATAGCTAAAGACTCAAGCAAGAATACTGAAGCAGCAAAAAAGGAGGAGCCAAAATGAGTACTCACCCAGCGAATGTTATTCCTATGGTAATTGAAAGCGGTGCCAGAGGGGAGCGAGCTTTTGATATATACTCGCTCTTGCTGAGAGAACGCATCGTCATGTTGGGCATGCCGATTAACGACCAGGTAGCCAATGTTATTATTGCTCAGCTTCTCTTTCTGGAACGGGAAGACCCGGACAAGGACATAAGCCTTTACATTCACTGCCCCGGCGGTATTATCAGCGCCGGTCTTGCCATTTATGATACCATGCAGCTTATCCGCCCTGATGTGTCGACTATCTGCGTTGGCCTGGCTGCCAGTATGGGGACGATACTCCTTTGTGCTGGCGCCAAGGGTAAACGCTACGCTCTACCCAATGCCACTATTCATTTGCACCAGGCGATTGGTGGCGCTCAGGGGTATGCCACCGATATTGAAATCGCCGCCCGTGAGATTATGCGAGTGCAGGAAGTAATTCGAGGTATTATCGTCAAACATACCGGTCAGCCAATGGACAAAATAATCCATGATACTGACCGTGACTTTTACCTTAACCCGGAGCAGGCGGTAGAGTACGGGATTGTGGATGAGGTTCTGGGCAAAACGGCAAAAGAAACCCCTAAAAAAGGTAAGAAAAAGTCATAGTTGTTTATGATAACGCTGCTGGTAGCGTTGAGCTAGTTCATTAAGGGTGGGCAGACCTTGCCTTGCCCCCAGCTTGGTAACGGAAAACTGGGCGGCTATGTCTCCCAGGCGACCACATTCCTCAAGCCCTTTACCTTTCAGCAGGCCATAAAGAAACCCGGTGGCAAAAGCGTCCCCGGCGCCGGTAGCATCTGCTTCGGTTCCCATATTTCGGTTGTCAGCTTCAATAGCATGTTCAATCTCAATGTCTC
>SDBT01011195.1_pt1 | contig 14455 bp, 13 predicted proteins | sample 2277101 | NCBI WGS metagenome assembly SDBT01 (sample SAMN10404973, study PRJNA504765) | marine sediment metagenome | isolation source: marine sediment core GS10_PC15, 103 cmbsf | place: Arctic Ocean: Southern Knipovich Ridge | collected 2010
GAAATCGTCCGTGTGCTGTGCTCCGAACGGACTTGGGTCATGCCGGCCCACGACAGGCAACTCACAAACTTCCATGGGAAAATCGTTGATATCGACCTTGGCTCTTCAGCGCTGGCCTGGTCGTTAGGCACTGCTGATTACCTGCTGGCCGACAAATTAAGTCCTGAAACACACCGGCTGATTCGTGACAACCTGGACCGGCGTATTTTTCAGCCGTACCGAGATATGGTGTCGGGCAAGCGCAAGAAAAACTGGTGGATGACCGGAACGAATAACTGGAACGCTGTTTGCCTCGCTGGTGTGACCGGTTCGGCGCTGGCCGTGATAGATTCTCGCGAGACACGCGCTCTTTTTATCACCGCGGCAGAGGATTACTCGAAGAATTTTCTCGAAGGATTCACTGACGACGGCTATTGCTCTGAAGGACTCGGCTACTGGAACTATGGTTTCGGTTACTATATCATGCTCAGCGAAATGATTCATCAATCGACAGATGGTAAAGTCGACCTTCTGCAAAACAACAAAGCAAAACAGGCCGCCACTTTCGGCTCTACAATCGAAATCATCAATAGCGTTTATCCGGCGTTCGCCGATTGTTCGATCAGGGCCAAACCCGGTTCCCGCCTGATGTACTTTATCAGCCGTCGCCTCGGCCTGGGCCTGCGCAGTTGGGAACAGATTGATCCGGTCTCTGCCGGCAGCTCGCTCTATCAGAGTATGATGTATAGCTTTCCGAATTCAGCCTCACTCAGTTTGCCGGCACAGAATGCTTCTAAGGGTCCCGGCATCAGGTCCTGGTTTGAGAACGCGGGTGTCCTGATCTGCAGGCCGGCTCGGAGTTCAGCCTCAAGCCTGGCTGTTGCCCTCAAGGGCGGGCACAATAACGAGCATCATAACCATAACGATGTCGGCTCTTTTGTTGTGGTGTCAGGTGATAGGCCGCTATTGCTCGATCCCGGCGGGGAAGTTTATACAGCCCGCACATTCAGCAGCCGTCGGTATGAAAGCAACGTTCTGAACTCCTTCGGGCACCCGGTTCCGCTCGTGGCCGGCAAATTGCAGCGAACCGGCAGGCAGGCCCTGGGCCGGGTCGTCCATGAGGACTTTAGTGAAGATAACGACACCCTGGTACTGGATATCTCATCGGCCTACGATGTGCCGGAACTCGAAAAACTTCATCGTAAGTTTGTCTATTCCCGCCAGGGTTCGGGTTCTTTGACAGTGACCGACGAAGTTATCTTCTCGGAGCCCTGTGATTTCGGTACGGCCCTTATTACTTTCGACAAGTGGCAACAGTTATCCGGCTCGTCGCTGATGATTCGCGATCAGGACAAGGCTCTGCGTGTAGATATAGAGGTTACGGGCGCCGATTTCAAAATCCAGCCTGAGACTATCGAGGAAGATCTCAGCGGCCGCAGACTACCTACTCGATTGGGCATTAACCTGACCAAGCCCTTGCTTCGTGCCGTGGTCTGTCTTACAATCAGACCGGCGAAATAATATTGTTTAATGGGAGAAGAAAATGGAATCTATAGATCGAAGAGGATTTTTAAAAGGCTCAGTAGGTGCGGCGACAGCATTTACCTTCTTGCCGGCGGGCGGAACTTCGGCGGCGCAAAACAAGGTGGTTCTGGGGATTATGGGAGTCGGCGGCCGGGGACGAGCACTTCTGACGAGCCTTGTGAAAAGGTCTGATGTCAAGATCAAGTATATTTGTGACGCCGATACCCGATGCTACGGACCTGCGGCGGAGATTGTGATTGAAAGCCACGACTACAAGCCGAAATTTGTGCAGGATTTTCGAAAGATGCTGGAAGATCCGGAGGTCGATGCGATTGTTATTGCCACTTCGGACCGCTGGCATGCGCTGGCGACGATAATGGCCTGTCAGGCGGGAAAAGACGTTTACGTGGAAAAGCCGCTGTCGCTGAGCATCTGGGACGGCAGAAAAATGGTTGAGGCGGCTCGCAAGTATCACAGGATTGTGCAGGTCGGAACTCAAAGCCGCAGCGCTCCCTATGCCGAAAAAGCGGCTGAGTACATCCGCAGCGGAAAGCTGGGGGACATCCATTTGGCCCGCGTATTTCTCATGCAGGAATCAGGCCCTATTCAGGTAGCAGATGTTCAATCGGTGCCGGAAGGTCTGGATTATGATTTGTGGTGCGGCCCGTCGCCCATGCTGCCCTATCGTCCGGGCAGGTGGTTTTGGGGGCTGTGGGATTTCTATGTCGGCTACATCATGGCCGACATGATTCATCAGATCGACCTTGTACGGTATCTCATTGGCAGAGATTATCCCGAAACGGTCTGCAGCGCGGGAGGAGTCTATCACTTCGACGACGGCAGGGAGCAGCCGGATACGCATTTCACGACTTTCGAGTTCGATAAGCTGACGCTGCTTTTCGAAGCGTCGCTCTGGTCGCCTTACATGCATCGCATCGTTCTCTTGAAGGATAAGACCAAATTTCCCGACTGGCCTTTCTGTGCTACAAAGGTTGAGATATGCGGGACAAAAGGATTTATGTGCTTCGGCAGGCACGGTGGCGGATGGCAGGTGTTCGAAGGGGATGCCCGTGTTCGCCAGAGCAAGGCCGTTGTTTCGGAACCGGCCGAGCTGAAATTCGGCAGCATCATCGACGCGCATTTTGAGGATTTCGTGAGCTGTATCCGTACCCGCAGGAAACCGAAAGCCGATGTGGAAGAAGTGCACCGTTCAATGGCGCTGTGCCATCTCGCAAATATTTCCTATCGAGTTGGAAACCGTAAGCTGAAGTTTGACGGAACGACTGAAAAGTTTGTGAATGATGCCGAGGCCGACAAGTATCTGAAGGCCAACTACAGAAAACCGTGGATTGTGCCGGATGAGGTGTAAGTTCAATATTACTTTGCCGCTCTTCGATCAGTTGCTTCTGGACTATTCCGATTTACCTGCTGCTTGTAAATTGGTTTTCTCCGATTGCTTAATAATGCATTTGAGAATATCCGATCTGCTGATAACACCTGACACTTTGCCGTTTGACGTGATGGGAACTCTTCTGATGTGATTGTCTCTCAGGCAGTAGCAAACATCCAACAGTAGTTCATGTTCTTCGAAGTGAATAACAGGTTGTGTCATAAAATCGTTTACGGTTCTGCCTTTTTCGTCGTCATAAGTATGGAACAATCTCAGGACATCCTGTTCGGACAGCATTCCGACCAGGGTCAGATCGTCTTCTGTCACAGGAATGCCGGTGATATTTTTATCAGCCATCAGTCGTATTGCTTCAAATATCGGAGTTTCTTTCCTTATGCAAATGACTTGCTTTGTCATAATGTCTTTTGCTTCAAGCATAATATTTCCCCCACATGAAAATTCGATTGGATTAGCCGGCGATCGCTTTCCAGCTATGATTTAATTCTTCCATTAATTCGATTACTTCGCGAATCATTTTCGGATCGTGTTTGATATTAGCCTCGGAGAGGCGGTTACTCATAAAACAATATAGTTTACGAAGGTTGGTGGCTATTTCACCGCCGGCGTTCAAATCCAAAACCGCGTTGAGTTCATTGATAATATCCTGGGCTTTGTTTATGTATTGTCCTTTTGCTTCGTAGTTGTTGGCTTCGAGCTCCTTGATTGCCAGTTTCATAAACTTGATAGCGCCGTCGTAAAGCAGAATAATCAGGCGGCCTTTGCTCTGTGTGGTAACTGAGTTATCTTGATATGCTGCGATTCCTTTCATAGTATCGCTCCGTCATATCGTATTGCGTGATGCATACTGTCTCAGCTCTCTTGCATAATACTTAACATATAACGCGTCACGATAATTGACTTGGTCTTTTAATATATGGAGAGATGACTGCCGGTTTGTGTCACAGTCATCTCCCCCATAAGTTATTGTATATTCGAACGCTGCCGTTGTTATCTGAGCAGGCTCAATGCCATCTGAGGCATCATGTTGGCCTGTGACAACATAGCGATACCAGCTTGTACCAATACCTGTGTTCTGGTCATGGTCGCCATTTCAGTTGCCACATCGACGTCCGAAATACGTGATTCGGCCACCATCAGGTTCTCGGCCTGAATGTTGAGAACCGACACGGTGCTTTCCAGACGGTTCATCTTGTAGCCAAACGACGCACGAGCGCTATCTTTTGCGTTAATGGCAGAATCGATTGCTGCCAGTGTGGCTGCAATTGCACCAGAGTCAGTTATGTCGAGACCTCCGGCAGCGGCACCGTCAACGCTTTCGATAAAGGCGGCAGCATCGTTTAACACGGCTCCAAAGCCATCTCCAGCTCCATTAATTATAGTGAAAGCCGAATCCCCGGCGTTGGCGGCTTGTAACTGCAGCCTGTAACCGGTTTCGTCATCTCCAACTGCTGAAGCCATAATCCATGTATCCTCGCCCACGGCGTTAGATGCGACCAGAACCGCATTGTTAATCGCAGTAACCAACTCTGCCAAAGTAGGGCCAGTACCCGTATAAGCCTCAAGGTCGAACTCGATGTTATTAACATCATCGCCAACAAAGTTGATTATCATGGTATCACCGGTAGTAATCTCAGTAGCATCTATATACTCAGTGGCGACGGAGGCAACGACCTTTGTGTTAAGCTGGGTTGTTGTGGTACCGCTCGTGGCGTCGACACCGAGGCCGGATGCGCTCATATTAAACGAATCAAGACCAATGGTCTCAGTGGAACCGACGTGGATATCGACCGCATCCTCTGCGTTCGTATCAAGTAACGTAATGGCATTAAAAGCGGTGTTGCTTGTGATACGGTCGATTTCAGCGGACGTTTCCTCGAATTCAGCCTGCATAACGTCCTTCTGGGCTGCTGAATATGTTCCCGTCGCGGCCTGTTCGGCAAGCTCCTTCATACGAATGAGGAGTTCATCAACCTGTGCCAAAGCACCTTCCATCGTCTGCAGCATACTAACGCCGTCCTGTGCGTTACGACCACCCTGCCTGAACACGGCGATGTCGGCACGCATCAACTCACGAACAGCCAGGCCGGCTGCGTCGTCCTTTGCACTGTTGATGCGCAAACCTGAAGACAGTCTTTCGACCGACTGGGCCAGGGCATCATAATTGATGCCCAATTGCCTTGCAGCGTTGTTTGCCATAAGGTTATTCTTAATTGCTAACATATCTTTGACTCCTTAAAAAATAGTACCAGACAAATCTTTTATGGCTTTGTCAAAAAGCCCCCAAATATTAATTTTGACATGCAACGAGCACGCCGTAAAATCTGCTTTCAATGCTCATTATCGGCAAGAATGAAAGAGACTTGAGGAATTTCTTTGATGGAAATCACTTCGGAGCGATTAGACCGGTAATCCGAATGAAATTTGGTCTGATATTGTAGACAGGCTGCCAGAGATGGTGAAAAAATAAGGGGAAATTTATTAAATTATCGGTCAATTCTTATGCAAGCTGCGGTTACATAGTCCATAAATTTTGCGGCCAAATCTTCTCTGCAAAGGTTAGGACGATAAAGGATAATTCTTGCCTGGAGTCTCCCGATGGCGTATTATCCGGGGATGCCGGTCATCGGCAATCGGCACCCAAGCTCACCTGTCGAACATGGTGTCAGCGGTTTTCTCAGCGATGATCCCAGTGAATTACGGCAATACGCGAGGATGTTATTGGATGATAGAGATTTGACTGTAAGGATGGGTAGGGAGGCCCAAAAAGTCGTATCGAAGCATTTCTAGCCGGAGAAATTTACAAAGGCTTTTTTGCAGTCGATCGAAACTGCCCGTCGCAAATGGCAGAATCGGGAGGTTCATCTGTCGAGTTAAGCCGACAAAGTTCTAATTCACTTTTGATTGCTCTAATTGAGCTATGATGTCTTTGGATGGTGAAGTCTCACATTCATCTGACAATCCCTTCGGTTTTTCTCAGAGTATGTTAGATTTTCCGAAATGGCGATACCCTATTTTAACATGCGCGCGAGAATTATTTAGAATCCGTATTATTGCTCAGTTCCATGCTGGTCTTGAGCCTCCACCTAGACACTCGGCGATATAGGCTCTGGATTAGGCTGGGATTTCTCGACCATTTCGTATACAGTGAACAACGCGCGCATCACGTCGGCTACGGTTACTATTCCCAGTAAGTTTTCTTCCTCATCAACCACTAGGAGGCAGTTTATCCTATTCTTGTACAAGATCCCTATAGCATTAAATAAGCCACAGATAGGCAAGACAGACACTATCTCCTTTGTCATGATGCGCGTGAGGGGCAAACTCAGGTTCCGGTCCTTTGGATCAGCCGCAAATAGTCTGGTGCGAAATTTCTCGCCCTCGGCTTGCGATGGCGTTTGCTTGGGTGGCGGGGAAAGATGGCGCATAACATTGCGATCGGAGACCAATCCCACTAGTCTCCTTTTCCTATTCACTATCGGCACGTGTCTGAATTCTTCCTTCTGCATGACCTCAATTGCCATGGATAGGGTGTCTTGTTCCTCTAGGCAAACTGGCTGGGCAGTCATAATATCCTCTACCGTTTGGAAAGCTGACGAGAACAAAGACGACGCACTGCTGCCGCTACTCTGACGGTTCATATCAATGAGACGCATCTGCTTTTTTGCCGCTTTTACCGTCTCTCCCGTCGAATTAAATAGCTGGAGTATCCTATCAAGCCTGATAAGCAGATGCAAGATGTCCGTGCTCGTGACAATGCCCACTAGGTCCCCATTAGCGAGTACGGGCACCATATCAATGTGATTATGGATCATCTTGAAAACCACCTCCTTGATCGCCGTCTCTGGCGACACGGATATAGGGTGCCTGGTGACGATTCCCCCCAGTGGTTGTTTTAGCGCCTTTCGATCTGCGTCTTCCTCGCCCGTTTTCCCCAAATACGGGGACATCAGTCGGGACAGATCTCTACCTGAAATGACACCCACGAAGTATGGCTTATCTCCTTCTTCCGTCGGAGGATCCATTATAGGGACATGCCGGACTTTGTTATCTTTCATGAACTCGAGACATGCCTCCACCTTGTCGTCCAACGTCAGCGTCTTGACATTTTTGCTCATGATGTCCTTGGCAACACGCACTAGTTGGAAAAAGACTTCTTTTCCAGCACTCAGATCGTCTATTACGTCGATCAACCTAAATTGTCCGTTTGCCGTGCCACTGCCAGCCCCAATATCCTTTCTGTCAGTTTCGACATCGGGAGTAGTAATGTCGTCTGTTTTGATTCCAGCTTTCATAGCTTACCTTTCTATCTAATGCCTTATCCCCCACTTTGTGTTAGACTTGGCGTGTCTTCAATGTTCGTACAACGACGTTCCGTATCAGAAATCGGACATAGCGTATCCAAATCACTCTAATCACATCTTTCTATCGGCGAAGCTTATGGACGGCTTGAAAAGATTTTCGGCGGAATCCTCTTCGTGGAATGTATTCGTCTCCCCATGGACCCGTAGCTTTATCGGTCGGAAATGAAATCAACTGGCCTCGATATTAGTTGGTCTGGATAAATAAACTGAGGCAGATTTAGAGTAGAAAAATTAAAGGTGTTCGGTACATTTTCTTCCAGAAACCCATCTGCCGCCCTAAAAACTCGCTTCTTTACGTCCGCCTTTTATTGCTTGCTCAAGGTCGTTGTTTCAAATTATACCCTCTGCTCCTGCTCAGAACAAACACAATCAGGCCTTCTGCTATGTACAGCGTATCTCACGGGGTTCAGCCCATGAGATAACTTCAGCCGCCTCCACTATTATCAAATGCGTATAATATGGCCTCGATTGAGGCTATGGTTGCGGGGATGCCGATTCTTGACAATCGGCACCCGAATTTGCCTATCGAACACAGCGTAGCGGTTTTCCCATCTGATGAGCGATTATCCCTAACGAATGCAGTGCAGCGGGATTCTCAGGATTGTTTTGCAGAACCAGACGATATAACTTCTCCGCCTCCTGAAGAAGCCCACCTTGATAGTATCGAAAGGCATGTTCCATAGTTGCGGCAACAGTTGGCATCTTTATACGGCCTTTCTGCTCCGACAATAAGTAAAAACCGATGCGATTGCATTTCATATCAGCATATTGATGGAGCCGTCGGTGATAAGTCCCTCCTGCAATTCGTAAAGGTTCTCATAGCTGTTATTGCTTGCTAACCACTCATTGCTCTCGTCGGCATCCGGGTTGTTTCCCGGCGTCCCCGAATTATGCTGATGAGCTCCGCCGCTTTGCATTGACTGGTTGCCGAGCGTTCCTTGCCCTGATTGCTCCTCGTTGGATAGCATAACTTCGAGCCGTTTAATCTGAATGCCGGAATCTGCAAGATTGCGGATAATCTGCGGCAGCGTTTGCTCGATCTCGAATCTTGTTTGTGCCTTACTAACCTCCATGAGGCCGGTCAGCTCACCGTCCTGCTGCCGGAATGTTATGGATACCTTTCCCAATTCGGGCGGGTTGAGACGGACTGTAATCTGCCTTTCCGCGCCTTGCTGAGAGATGGAACTGTGAATAGATTCGAGAATCTGCTTGCCGATATCTGCCGAGACGTTGCTGGAAGAATTCTGGCCCGGCATATTGGCTGTCGTTGCGTTCTTTGCCGCGGCGGGGGTTTGCTCAGTAATTAGAGTTTGGGGAGTATTATGCGATAGCATCTGTTCAAAGCCTTGAGAGGCGTTCTTATTGGATGTTGAAGCGCCATGGTCTTTTGTTTGACCAGTAGATACCTGAACTGCCGCTACATTCAGCTTTTGGACGCTTTGATTTTCCGAGAGATTATTGCTGGCATGTGTGGTCTCTTTGCCGGTATTAGCAGGAACTTCAGGCACCAATTCTTTGTTATTTCCCTTTTCGGTGACGGATTTTGTCTCAGCGATTGTCTTGGCCGATACAGAGACCTTATCGGTGTTGTTTACCGTCTCAGGCTGTTTTTTGGCTTCGGGAGTACTCATTGATGTGTCGGGCAAGACGGCTTTAAGTCCATTTTGACCCTCGGATGTTGTAGGAAGAACGGTCTTGAGCCCTAATTGCCCTTTTTCAGTAGTGTGTAGAAGTTTTATTTCGGCTGATTTTACAGCATGTCCCGTAACAGGAGGAGACTTAACGGTTTGCGTGTTAGCGATAATTTGGGCAAGTTGCCGGCTGGCATTCGGATCAATTTTCGTGGCGGTACCTTCTTTACTTTGTTCCACGGCTATAGAGTGTTCAGCCAACCAGCTCTTTATTAAATTTTGCTGTTCGTTCGGCTGCTTGATTGTGCCGGAAGCTGCGCTTTGCTCTTTTGGCTTGGTTTTATTCTCAGCTTCGGAGGGATTTTCGGACTTTGGTTTTTTGCGGATCGATTGTGTAAACTCTTGCGGTGATTTACTAATGGGCTCTTTCCGGTTCTGGATTTCCTCATTAACATTATCGGCCGTTGGCTTTTCAAAGCTGTTGACCTGCGGATGTTTATCATCCGGAGTCAGAGAAAATTTTGCACCTTTTCTGACTTCATCAGACTTTGATAGAACTGAACTTGTACCCGTTGTTGCCTTTAAAGTACTATCGATTGTTAACAAGTTTATATTCATATAGCAATACCTATTGAGTCAATTAATAAGAGCAATTAGTGTGCCACTATTTGAAGGATGGACGTCTCCAGACGACAAGTAATTGTAAACAAAATACTTAAGGGCATTGAAAATATATTGGCCGGTCTAAAAATATACCGCTGGCTGAGTTAGCGGAGAAATATTCCTATGCATAGGTAAAAATTTCCGGTTTGGCTTTAGAGGGGTGACTCATTTTGCGAGTTTGGTCTCTGCAAGGTGGGGGCATGGGTAAGCTAGGGCTTCATCGAGACGGAATGTCAAGAATCGCTCCCTTTTTGTATAAAATCCTGACATTACATTTGCCAATCGACCATGTGTTTTTTGCGCTTAATGGCTTTTTTGGGACATGGCAGGGATTAATATGCTGAAAATGACCGGTCAAAGGGATTTGGCACGATTATTGCTATTTTTATTTTACAGACAAGGTTTGTGTATAAATATTTGGGAACTGCTGATGTCCAAAACAGAAAATATAATGGACCTTATTGATGCCGGCATAAAGGCTGAGACTCTTCGCCAGAAAGCGATTGCCAATAATATTGCCAATCTCGAAACCCCCGGATACCGCAGGATCGATGTCAAATTTGAAGAGTTGCTTGCCAAGTGCCTGCGTTCATCCGGCGAATTTGACCTTAGCGAGGTTGAGGCACAAATTTACCAGCCTAAACAGACACCTGTAAAATCGAACGGTAATGATGTTAATTTGGAAACCGAAGTGGGGCAAATGATAAAGAATACTCTTCGCCACAAAGCTTATATTCGGCTGCTCAGCAAGAAGTACAGCCAAATTGAGTTAGCAATAAGTGTAAAGTAGTTTTCCATTTTTTTCTTGCCGGTGTTTTCGAGTCAAACCGGGATCAGAAAAGGAACGAGAAAAGGAACAGAACAGATGAAAGTTGACAATAGTTTCGGCCCAATAGATATAGCGATTTCGGGTTTGCGGGCACAGGGCAGACAGATGAAAGTGATTTCATCGAATATTGCTAATGCCCGTACATCCGATGCCGGCAAGGGCGAGCCTTACCGCAGGCTTGAAGCTACGTTCAGATCAGACGATGATTTAGGCGGCGTCAAAATCGATAAGATAGTCACGGATATGAGTGACTTTCTGAAGGTTTTAGATCCCGGGAGCCCTCTGGCGGATGAGGAAGGATATGTCGCTATGCCGAACGTCAGTCTGCCAATCGAGATGATGAATCTTAATATTGCGACACGTATGTATCAGGCAAACGTTGCTGTCTTGAAACGTTATCAACAAATAATTGAAACCACACTCGAGTTACTTCGATAAATTAGGGAATAATTGATGATCAACGTAAATGCAAATGTGACCGGATCCCTGCACTCCGTACAGCCGGGAGTTCGTACTGATTCTCCAGGGATGCCGAAAGTTGGAAGTGCCGACGGCAAGAAAGCAGATTTTGCTGATACTATTAAGGCTGCCGGGAACTACATATCCAGGGTCGATGATCTTCAACAGTCTTCGGATATGTCTATCAAGGATTTATTGTCCGGCAAGAACGAAGATATTACCTCGGTGGTTTCTGCCGTGGCTAAGGCTGATATGAGTTTCAAGCTTCTTGTGGGCGTTCGAAACAAGCTGATTGAAGCGTACAAACAAACGATGAATATGCCGTTGTAGTTGATTGCGATCCGTTGTTGGTTATTCGTGCTCTCTCCGGCAGGTAATAATCAATGTTCGAAGGGATTTCATGGGCTTTGTCCAAAAGATAAAAGCAATCTGGGAAAAGATAAGCCTGGTTCAACGGGCTCTTCTTGTTGCTATCGTTCTGACGTTCGTAATTGCCAGTGGCTTGCTTGTACATTGGGCCCGCAGGCCTGATCTGAGAATGCTGTACAACGATATTGTTCCTGAAGAAGCCGCTGAGATTACAGAGAAGATCAGTGAGCAGGGCGTTGTGTATGAATTGCGAAACGGCGGGACAAGTATCTACGTTCCGAAAGAGAAGGTTTATCAGCTACGTCTGGATATGGCGAAAGAGGGGCTGCCTGCCGGCGGGCAGAGCGGCTACAAGATATTTGACAACGAGAAAATCGGGATTAGTCCCTTCGTTCAAAGTGTTAATCTCAAGCGGGCATTACAGGAAGAGCTTGCCAAGAGCATCCAGATGATTGACGGCGTGAATCAGGCGCGGATCCATATCGTAAGCTCGAAACAAACGCTTTTCACATCTGAAGCGGGCAAGACGACGGCTTCTGTTGTCCTTCGGCTCAGACCGGGTTACAGATTGAGCGCTTTGAATATAGCTGCCATTACACATTTGGTATCCGGTGGTGTCGAGGGGCTGGTATCGGGCAATGTAACCGTGATCGATAGCCAGGGCCGTCTTCTTTCCAGTGAGTCGGACCAGACTATGGCCGGTGGGGCCGGCACCGTTCAGGATTACAGGGAAAGGGTGGAGCAGAACTTGGAGAACAAGGTTGAAGAAATGCTCACCGCTGTTTTAGGGCGCGACCGGGCAAAGGTGAGGATTCATGCGGTTATTGATATGAACAGCGTTAGCACCGTCACAGAAAAATTAGATCCAAAGGGGGTTGCTATAAAGGAAGAGATTACAACTGGTTCCGAAACCGGAGCCGGCGGTGAATCGTCTGGAGGCCAGGCCACAGCGGGCAGCTTAAAAAAGGATGAAACAATTCTTACCGACTATGAGGTCGGCAAGACTGTGACGAATGAGGTTACATTGCCGGGTGAAATAAAATCTTTGTCGGTCGCCGCCGTTGTTGACTTGTCGCCGGCTGATGTGAATGAAGCCCAGGCCGGCGGACAGACTACGACGATAATGGATCCTAATGATGTGGAAAAGCTTATTGAAAATGCGCTCGGTTTGGATCTTGCAGGTGCAGACTCGCTTAAAGTCGTTAATGTCAAATTTCAACGTTCGACCGAGATCCTGCTGGACGAAGAGCTGTCGGCCGGGCTTGATTTTGTAGCGATCGCACGCCAGGCTTCGTTGGGGATTATGGCTGTGTGCGCACTGCTCGTTCTTCGCATGTTCAGAGGCGCAAAGAGAAAAGTGAAAATGGCAGACGGACAGGAGCAGCTTACAGGAACTGAAGGCCCCGCCGGTCTTCTTACTGGTGGAGCGGGAGGAGCGGAGCCGTTGGTATTACGCAAACAGATAGCCAGTGCTTTGGAAAATAATCCCGAACGTGTCAGGCAATTGTTTACCAGTTGGATTGAAGAAAAAGGGGGGTAAATAAATGGCATTAACGGGTAAGCAAAAAGCTGCAATGTTGTTGATGAGCCTGGATGCCGCCACTGCTGCGGAGCTGGTAAAGGATCTCGATGCTGACGTGGTCCAGGAATTGGCAGTGGAGTTGGCATATCTGGATGCCGCCGACTTTAAGAGCGGCGGCAAGAGCAATAAAATTGTACGGCAGTTCCATCATTCGCTGCAGGCAGGGGAAACATTTCGTCTCAACGGCTTTCTCGACGAAGTGCTGAAAAGTACGGTAGGCGAAGAAAAAGCAGGGCAGATTCAGACCCAGATACAGGATGTATTGTGCAATCGTGATCCTTTCATATCTATTTGTTCCGTCGATGCTCAAACGTTGGCATTAGTTCTGGGGGACGAGCATCCTCAAACTATTGCGGTAGTCTTATCGGAATTGCCGGCCCAAAAAAAGCTGGAAGTGCTTAACTTTTTGGATGGAGGCATCCGGGTCAGTGTTATCAGCAGGATGAGCGATTGCAAGACAATGACGGCCGAAGCAAAGGCATTAATAGCAGAGGAAGTCTGCGGACCTCTTAATGCTATCGCAATACATAGCACTGGTAAGCCTTTACCGTCCTGGTCCGAACAGTCTTTGAGGAAAGTCGCTTTAATTGTGCGAGATCTCGATAAAGAGATTAGGGATGGCCTGCTTAGTGCGATATGTGACAAAGACAGCCGGGCAGGTGAAATGGTTACTGAGTTAATGGTAGTTTGGGCTGACATACCACAAGTGATGGATAAGTCACTACAAGAGACTTTGAGAAGTGTAGATGCAAATCAACTGGCGTTAGCATTACACGATGTTGATAAAGCAATTGCCGAAAAAATCAGGTTTAATCTCTCTGAGGGGGCCGTTGCTGCTGTGAATGAGCAAGCGTCACTTATTTCGGCTCCAGGGAAAAAAGATATTGAAGGTGCGCGTGAGCAAATTGTCCGGATTTTGCGCGAAATGAATGAGAAAAGCGGACTTACATTTGTGGAAGACGGATATAACGTCCGGTGAAATCACGGCTGATATTTCCGAGTATAGAGAAGAAATGCCGGTATTGTAGTAGAAATTGCCAGAAAGACATTGATAAGGAAAGTATAACAAGAGGGATTACGTATATGGCATTGTTGGGTAAACAAAAGGCTGCAATGTTACTGATGAGTTTGGATACTTTAACTGCTGTTGAGCTTCTCAAGGGTCTTGGTGCCGATGAGATTCAGGAAATTGCCATAGAGCTTGCGCGAATCGATGCATCGGAACGGCGGGATGTTAAGGAACAAGCTAAGATTGTCCGGGAGTTCTGTAACTCACTTCACCAGGAACAAAATCAGAAATTTAGTGTAAAGGCTTTTCTCAACGAAATGCTTGTAAATGTTCTTGATAAAGAGAAGGCTAAGCAAATTCAATCGCAGATAAAAATAGCTACAGAACACAAGGACCTGTTTTTGGATATTCGTTTGGCCGGCACGGATGAATTGGTTCTTGCTCTGGAGGGTGAACACCCACAAACGATCGCAGTGGTACTGTCGGAACTGCCTCCGAAGAAAAGCCAGGAGGTTCTGTCGCTATTGGACGAAGAAGCTCGTCTTAAGGCTGTGTGCAAGATGGCGGATCCGGAATCAATAGGCAGCGGAGTTAAACAGCGAATAGCATCTACGATTACCGAACGGCTGAAGAGTTTC
>SDBT01011196.1_pt1 | contig 14455 bp, 13 predicted proteins | sample 2277101 | NCBI WGS metagenome assembly SDBT01 (sample SAMN10404973, study PRJNA504765) | marine sediment metagenome | isolation source: marine sediment core GS10_PC15, 103 cmbsf | place: Arctic Ocean: Southern Knipovich Ridge | collected 2010
TAACCGGTATGGAGACAACAAAGGAGAAGTTTACAGATGAAGACTGGGGTATGCTGCGTGAAATATGGTCACAGTATCGCGAAAAAATGGATACTGTATACGCTCCTAAAACGTAAAAACCTCTTATTATATGAAGAGTTAATATCTTTTCCCCATTCCTTCAATTTCCTTAGAGCATTCACTGCTTCCCAGCGAATCCAGGAATCAGCACTATTCAATCCCTCCAGAAGAATTGGCACTGCCTCCCCTCTTTCCATCTTCTTTAACCGCAGAGGGGAGTTCATGATGTCTCTTCCTATTTCCAGACATAAAGCAATTCTCTATGTATGAAAGATTACTTGATTACCCCAATGTTCTTATTTTTCCGTTGGCACCACAATGCCGCGCAGAATTATCTTCTGGCAGAAGAGGAAGATGAGAAATGTGGGGATAGCCGCAATTACCAGGGAAGCGAAAACTACCGCCTGGCTTGAGCGCTGCTGAAGCTGATATAAATGCACCATCAACGTCCACATCCTTGGGTCCTGGCAGACGATAAAGGCCAGCATAAAGTTACCATAGGCAGCGGTGAAAGCACCAAGAGCTATCACTGCCAGGATGGGTTTTGAAAGCGCCATGGCTATCTGCCAGAACATGGTCCATTCACCTGCGCCGTCTAACGTCGCACATTCAAACAGTTCTCTGGGCAGGCTGTCAAAGAATCCTTTCAGCAAGAATATCATATACCCGTTTGCCATTGTTGGCAAGATAAGTGCGGCATAGGTATTGAGTAGCCCTAATCTCTTCATCAGCAGAAACTGCGGGATACCCAGCACCATAGGTGGGAAGGCCATGGTTATCATCAGGAAAAGGAGCAGCTTATATGTACTCGGAGGCCGGTAACGCGAAAGGGCATACGCAGCCATGGGGTTGACTATGAGTGCCGCCAGGATGGATAAAGAACAATAGACAAAAGTGTTCCATACAGACCGGCCGTTTAATAGAATAGTATCCAGAACAACGATATAGTTTCTTTTGATGAATTCCCTCAAAATGTGTTTCTTGTTCTTTTGAAAAAGTGTCCATTCCCATTCTTTTGCCGGGATGCCTACAGTATCAAAACTCTCATAGTTACTGCCATGAGCACTATTTAGCGCCTTTAGGGTCTTGTATTTCTTCTTCAGGAAATCACGATAATAGAATTCTGCACTGCGGATAGACAAAAACTCCGCCGGCACCTCAAATTCCACGAAATCGCCCCAGTCCTTCAGAAGGAGTCCCCGTGAGGGCACCTTACTGACGAGAGGAATCTCATTAAAACTACTATATTTTGTCCCATAGCTCCTATTAAACCAACCGATGTTCTGACGATAGTTCTTCTTTAGAAGCTTCTGATAATCCTGTTGTGCTTGCTCATTTACATGGATAAACTGAAGGTTTAAATCCTTACGAACGAATTCTTCCCATAACTGGCCCGGTGGGCCTTCTGGTTTTGTCCGGCTAAGATGTATATCTTTCCACTGGCTGTAATCTGTGTTTAAATCCTTGTTTAGCTCCTTTAATCCCACTTTCCCCGCATATTTACGGCGCAGTCTTGACTGGAATGCCCCATCTAAGCTAAAGTAATAGCGGTAGAGTTCTGGCGATTTGGTCTCTTTAAATTCCCGGAACCGGGCCATGATTCCGCGATAGTCTCCTGTTGCACGTCGGGCAGTGAAATCCTCTGCGGCAAAAACAGGAACTCCCCCACCACCAGAACCGATTTCCTCCCACGAGAGAAGTTTCATCCCAAGGTCTTTGTTCATCTTCTCCAGGTCTCCTTCATACAGCTTCTTGAGCCAGGACTTGAATGCCCTCTGCATCTTTGGCTGCACACCGGATTCACCCATAGCGCCAATCCCATAATAGTAATGGTCCATCTCTTTGGGCGCAGACTCTAAAAACATCTCCCAGTCCTTTACCCGCTCTACGGGAAAATCTTCCGGCGGCTTGAGTTCCTCAAATGAGGGAAGTTGTTCGTTCAGGCAATCATTGGCAATAGAGAGCCGGCTATTGTATTTGGTATAGAGATGTTTTTGGAAAAGAAGTCTCTCGTTTGTAAAATATTTAGGCACGATGTTAAAGTATTTGAAATCAAGGTCGCTCTTCACTGACCCTGAGAGCATAATAACAAATGGGTATATCATGGTAATCCCACCGGCTATCAGGACAAGATGGATACAGATATTGAGTATTCTAACACTTGCTGAACGGCGGCCTACATGGCCTATAATAGGCATAGTACGATTATCCCCCTATTTCTCCATCGTCCCAGCGGCACGAAACTCTAACCTTGACAGCATCTTTAACTGATTAACGGTAAATCCAAGCAACATTACCCCCAGTATCCAGGCCATGGTGGTTGCTGTCCCGAACTTGAGATACAGATACGCCTTCTCAAATATGTGGAGCCCGGCCACTTTTGTTGCCTCGTTTGGCCCACCAAAGGTCATCACTAAGATATATCCTGTACTCTGGGCTGCAGCGATAAAGGCACCTATAAACTGGATGATAATTAAGGCCTTGAGATAAGGTAACACAATACAGCGTATCTTATCCCAGAAGTTTGCTCCATCCACATCCGCAGCTTCGTATAGCTCATCAGGGATGCCTTTAAGTGCGGCTAAGTAAATAAGACAGCCCGGGCCCATCCCGGCCCACACGGTCGGAATTACACAGCACAGCATGGCCAGCCGCTCATCCTGAATCCACCGCTGATTCTCTATGCCCAAAGAGCCTAAAATCTGGTTTAGCACACCCATGTCTGTGGGGTCATAAAACAATCTCCACAGGTATATGACCACAAACCCTGAAATTACTGCCGGCAGGTAATATATGGTCCGGTATAAAATCTTCCCACGTGAGACCTCCTGCAGGAGTATGGCCAATAATATTGGCGGCCAGAACCCTAATCCCAGCATCAAAAGCATATAATAAAACGTATGCCATACAGATTGCCACCAGGTAACATCAAAGAGTACATCAGCAAAGTTGCCTAAACCCACCCATGATGAATCCTTTACGATTTGATAGTCCTGAAAGACCATCTTTGAGCCCATAAGCATAGGCCCGTACATCCACAGGACAATGGAAACTACAGCCGGCAGCATGATGACATATGCCATCCAGTATTTACGGAATCCCCAACCTTTGGGGACACCTTCGCCTTTGGGTGTAAAAATAGTCCAGACCTTCCAGAGCACCATACAGAAAACAGTGAGTATTACTACAGCTACAATGAAGGCGATCTTGTTCCTGAAATTCCGTTCTGCATCAGAGAGTTTGCCAATCATCTCCTTATTGGTACGCATTACAGCCGCAGTTAGTAGCTCTTTTAGCTTCTTGCGTTTTTCGTTATCTGTAGACCCGAGTTTACCCCGGTATTCAAGGGCAATGGCCTGGTCTATGGGCTTGGTCATAAAGGTATAAACCATCTGGCAGTTTTTGCCGTAAGGCTCCGGCTTGCCATTAGCCAGGGCTTCTTCAAATACAGGCAGCCATGTTTTGGGTACATCTTCCAGATATTCTTCATAACCGAACCTTTTGAGATAAACCGGGTTCATGAACCTACCATAGCCGTTTTCTATCATTACCTCCATACGTATCTTTCGGGCCTCCTCGGAATCATAAAACCAGATGTATTTCCAGGCCGCATCACGCACCCGCTTGTCTTTCTGCCCGGCAAAGATACCCATCATGGCGCAGTTAACTTCACTGCCGCGCAGGCCGGTCGGGCCTAAAGGAAAAGGCGCAATTCCAAGAAGAGATGGGTCAATACCTCTGCCAATAGACATTTCATCCAAATAGGGCATCATCATCCCAACACGGCCTTCTTCCCAGGCGGCAATATCTATGTCTGAGCGTAACACGTAACCTTCATTGGTCCGGCCCTCAGAGTCTGTCCATTTGGTAGTGATAAGTTTAAGATAGAAAAGTAGTGCTTCTACTGCTTCATCTGAGTCGAATACAGCCTGCCATTCTCCGTTTTCATCCTGAACCACGGCATCTCCACCAGCTGACCAGAGGTAAGGCATAAAATCCCAGGCAGCATGAGGGCCGGAGAACATGGCTAGACCATAGGTTCTGTTCTTGGGATTGGTCAGTTTCTTAGCGTATTCATAGAATTCATTCCAATCCTCAGGCGGACGCTCCGGGTCAAGACCAACTTTAGCGAAAAGGTCTTTGCGATAGCAGAGCGCTCTGACGTAGAGCTGCCAAGGAAGGGCATAGACGTGTTCTTGGCCGTCCGGGCCTCTGCGACGTATAACTGGCCATACTGGTTTGGCTACACGCAGGCTTTGGAGCTCTTCAGGGATGGTTTCAAGATATTCATCCATAGGTGCTAAGAAGCCCTGCTGTATATAGGTATCAGACTGGCGGAAATTCACATAGATGACATCCGGAGAGGTGCCTCCGGCAATGGCTAACAGCGGGGCGGACTCCATACCGATGCCCTGAATGTCTATGCCGGAGAAAGGCTTGAGTTCTATATAAGGATATTCTTCCTGAAAGGCACGGACTACGGCTAGGTCTGCCTGGTTAAAGGGGTCCGTATTCTTGGGGTCGGGCATATGAAAAAGTTTCAAGGTCACAGGTTCTTCTGCTGTATCTGCCCGGGACCATATAGAAGTAAAAAGAATAATAAAGAGAACGAAAATCAATAGAAAACCAACCGGAATTTTCGCCATTTTTGATTGCACCCGTAACCGCCTTTCTCTTCTTGACACCTGGGGTTCACGGCTATCTTTGTGACTGCGCCAATTATAACTTAGTAAAATGATGATATCCTTTTTTATTACAGATTAAGTTGTTTTCAAGGGGTATCGACTACCCCCATCACGATGTGGGTTCCCTTCTTCCCCTCAAGTGCATCTTCCAGATTTGCAGCATCTGTGATGATGGCTTTATGTCCGCCGTTTTCCAAATAGTGCAGGGCTGCAGAGACCTTTGGTCCCATGCTGCCGACAGGGAAATGCCCCTCCTGCAAATATTGTCTGGCCCGGCTGTATGTCAGATTTTTGAGCGGTTGCTGGTTTTCTTTGCCGAAATTCAGATAGACTTTATCAATACCGGTTAAGATAATGAACAGGTCTGCTTTGATATCGGTGGCTAAAAGAGCGCTGGAAAGGTCTTTGTCAATTACAGCTTCCGTGCCGATGTATTTTTCATCCTGGGCCTTAATCATGGGAACTCCTCCTCCACCCAAGGCAATCACCACGTTGCCGGCATAAACTAAGGCGCGAATCATGTGGCTTTGGATGATACGTTTTGGCTCGGGACTGGGAACTACTCGCCGATAGCCTCTTCCTGCGTCCTCAACCATCTTCCAGTCCGGATGTTCCAAAACTATCTGGTCAAATTCTTCCTGCGTGTAAAATGGCCCGACTGGCTTGGTGGGCTCCCCAAAAGCAGGGTCATCTCTATCCACCAGCACCTGGGTTATCATGGTCACTACATATTTACCTGCACGATGGGCACGGAGATAATTCAATAATTCTTGCTGCAGGATGTATCCCAGCGAGCCTTCGGTTTGCGCCACCAGAACATCCAGAGGCATCTGGGGTATCTTGTGTTTGGTCATCTCTGTTTGAATGAGCAGATTGCCAACCTGTGGGCCGTTACCATGGGTAATTACTAACTCGTAGCCTCTCTCAATAATCGCCAGTAATCTACGGCACATCTGATTGGCAGCTTCCCTCTGTTCTTCGATGCTACCCTCATGGCCGGTTTTGATAAATGCGTTTCCGCCAAAAGCAACAAGAGCAACCGAGCCCTCTCTTGCCTGAGTTTTGTCACCTACATTATTTTGCAAGACAGTCGAACCTCTCAAACTCCCCAGAATCTGTTGAGGAGAATCCTTGATTCCTTTGTGTGTCTCTTCCATGTTGCTCCTCAAGCATAAGCGGGCGGTTTCGGGTCCAGCCAGCGGACGAGTTCCGGCCTGATGGCGAAGGCAAACCAGAAATTGCCGTAAGGATTATAGTGCCCAAACACCTGGGCTCCTGCCCTTCCGATATAGAACCGCTCCAGATAGTCGTCCACGGATATATTGAATGCCTCATATTCTTTCGCAACCTTGAGCAAGCAGTCCACATACGTGATATTATTGTTTTCAAGGTACTCGACGAGTTCCTGATCGAAGCGCTCACTTTTCTCAATGAAGTCTTTTACAGTGGCTGTATCATAGCTCAATAAAATCATCAGTTTTCTGTCCTCTTCCTGTGCCCATAGAGACAGCTTGTCGAGTATATATTTGGTGGACCTGATGCCGTATGTGAGATGAAGCTTCCGTGCATCGTCCACACGTTTTTTGGGCTCTCTCAGATCTACCTGCAATCTAAAAGCCTCAGCAAGTGTTTCAAGTTCCTCCACAGGCGCTTCGCCGCCTTCTCTCAACGTGTAAAGGTGAACGACACTATCGTCCTTGAACGCCTCATAGTAGTAGTTACGATCAGCCAGTTTGCGAAGGTCGTCCTCGTTTTTGCAGAAACCGGGCATCTCCACAAACCCACCCCTGTCAAGATCGTAGCGAACATGTGACCATGGAAATCCATGGACTGGATACGTATCCTCACCGCCGCCCCGGGGAAGATCTTTATGTACCCAGGCTACTCGGATCCACCGGGCGGCATCAATATTGCGTAAGTGATCATCATCCCAGATATTCAGTATTATGTATTTTGCGGCAAGGTCTGTTGTCTCTACACGCATCGCCCGCCGGTAAGCTTGATATACTCCGTACCCGCCGACGCCGAAATTGTGGATGGGCTCACGAATATGAGCCGCCAGAACCTCCTGCCATGTCTCGCCGTCACTAACCTGTGCACATTGCGTAAAACTGTTACCATAGGTGTTGATACGGCACGGCTGGTTCGCATAGTTGGTCATTTTTCGATGCCCGCCGTGCTGCTCGTAGGTATAAGCCGAGAGAGTATCTTCCATGCCGTCTTTAAACATGTAATCTTTTAGGATATACCCTATTTCGGGGTCGAACTTGACAAACGACGGATGCTCCGGGTCAAGGAGCCTTTCTATTTCAACCGGATGATATGTCGCTGTGTATAGTAGTTCCTTAACGTTAATCGCCATATGTGGTCCTCCTTTCTTTATTACTTTTTTAAGCCTTCTGTAAAATTCGCAACCCATTGATTTTCTTATGGGTTACAACCATTATTCGTAGGCTTGCAGAAGCCATCTGAGTCTCAGACTTTTGCAAAATGTATGAATTAGGGGTATTCCACCGAAGTGTGTTACGTTGTATTCCCCGACGGCAATATGTAATTTTCTTATACCTTTTGGCATTTTGCACAATGCTACTTTTTAAGTAGGGTTCTGCAACAGAGTTTTTAACGTTAATATTATAATTCATTTCTGTCGGTATTACAAGATTTTATTGGTTAAAAAATGGCGTTTTCACGCTTTTTTCAGGTTATATTATACCATATCGCCGCCTATTCATTCACCCACGCCTAAAGGGCGCGGAGCGCTGCTACACGGGCACTAATTCGCCTCGCGCAGCACTACCGACGATTCTCCCTTGGGCAAACTCAGTCGCACAAAGCGCTCTTGCCCGTAAGTGACGTAGCTCTCAGCGGGCACAGATGCCAGGGTCTGTGGCTGGGGACCGGTTATCTCCACGCGGGCAGCGCCCCACGGCGGGGGCCACCAGGCGATAATCTCACACGGCTTGTCCGCAATAACCTCCAGGCGCACTATGCGGTTCTCCTCGTCTACACTGGCAGCTACACACCGGGTGCTGCTGGCCCGGTCCCATAATCCAGCCAGCATCCCGTTGCGTCCGTCCACAGCGAAGCTGGCGCGCTCGGAGACGAAATACCAGATATCACCTCGTCGCGACAGGCCCGCCGGCAGATCCGCCGGCGGCTTTCGGGGACCCACGGGGGCCTCCGAACCCTCGTCCGCCGCCTGGCTTGCGGCAGTTGATAACACCAACAGACTTAGCGTCAGTAATAAGAACAGGTTGCGCATTGGCCTTTCCTCCCTTTTTGCTTACGTTCCGCAGGGCTGATTTGAAATTCAACCCTCTTTTTTAATCTTTTTTGTCAAATTCGCTTTTTCAAAATGAAAAATTTTTCCCTATAAAATTTTGGGGTTGGCTATTTGCTAAGATCCCTGTAATTCCTTATTTTGCAGAAGGCTTTATTACTTTTTAGGGCTTTTGGACTTTTTTATTTAGAAGTTATTTTTTCATCTTTCTTGGTAAATCTCAAATAAAGCCAATCTTCATCGTGATGGAAGTCTACCTTCGATAAAGAAGCACATGAACTTAATTCTACTCCTTTAGGGAGATAGACTGAATAGTCATAACGAGCTAAATGAAATAGCCAGGTATTGCCGATTTCCGGAGCTCTTCCTTGCAATGTTGATAAATCAGAAAAAGGAATAGCTACCTCTAACTGCCAGTATTCATCCTCATCTTCCCGGTTGTTTGAGGTGCCTTTAACCATTCGCGCAGATTTAAGGCCCTGGCAATCCCACTTGCTCCAGCGGTGGACACCTCCAGCGATTCCTACTCTCCTGACATAAAATGCATCGTATATGGTATTCAGAGCATTAATTTCAAAGCCATAATACGGCTCCTTTCCCAGATCGGTTTTAAAGAAAATCTCTAGAACATCTTCCCAGCAAGTAGTATCATCTCTGTTCTGATAGTAACCCCAGATATCTTTGTCGTATGCTTTAAAACCAACATAGAGATACTTTTCATCCCAAAGAAGTTTAGCCTCTGTTTTGCTTATAGGTTTTTCATGGGTTTCGGGTATGAAGAAATCCATGACTTTTGCTCTCTGCCACGCCCGTTCATCTAACAAGCCATCAATCCGTATTAAATCTTTAATGTATTGACAATCATAAACTTCTTTTTCTTTCACCAATGTAGTTTGTGCTTTACCACATTGAATGTTACTTAAACTTATACCCATCACTAAACACAGAAGAAATAGCCGCATAGCATAGCCTCCTTTTTTATAAGTAACTTCCATATTTCTTTGCACATTTAATTGCTTTAGCATAAGATTTAAAACTCACAGTAGGAGGGACGGAATGGTCAATATGATAGATATAACCACCACCTCGCTTTGCTACCTCAATTTTAGAACGTATCTCGTGTTCTATCTTTTTTTCATTACCTTCACTAAGGGCATCAGCCGAGATATTTCCAAAAAGACATATTTCCCTTCCGTAAAGAGATTTATACCTACGCACATCATTTCCAGCCCGGGCTTCAAGCGGTTGAATGGCATCAAAACCAGCTCTAATAATCCCAGGTAAAAGCGCCTCCATACTCCCATCCGAATGTAATAGCAGGTATTTGTTATGTGCTTGGCAGAATTCCTTGATACGAATATGACAAGGTAAAAGTAAGGAATCGTACAACTTAGGAGAAAAAAGTGGTCCATTTTTATATCCCATATCTGAAAAAAACCAGATAGCATCAAATTCTACTTTGGCAATAAGCACCTTTTCTAACATCGCGATCAGGAAATCAGTGTACTGCTGATAGAGACTTGCAAGAAAATCTGGATCTAAAGCCATCTGGACCATAAGTTCCTCAACTCCCAACATGGCAAAAGAGAACCAGAATGGGTCTGTTGGAGTAAAAGTAATAAACAAACCATTTTCCCGAGCCTGCCTGAAATCCTGAAATGAAGTTTCATTTAGCCTACGGTCTGAGATGTCAAGGGCATTCTTTATTCTTTCCCAATCTACGCGGTTTTTGACACTATGATCAAGCTCAACATGAGTCGCATATCGATTTTTCCAGCATTTATACTTTACTCCCAAAGAATTTAGCTCTATTTTATACTCCTCTGTCTCTTCATAAACTTTATGAGGAAATATATTCGCAAGTGAACAGTCAAAAGGAGAATTACAATAGATTTGATCCATCTCAAAATAATCATTAGGATGCATTCCCTTCGGCAACCCCTCGTTTTCCCAACGTTCGATCGTCTTCGGCCAATAACAGGTATCTGTAATTGGTATCCTATCCGCTTCTTGATGCTCTAACGCCATACTGATTCTCTTTTGGGAATCCATTTATTCCATAACCTTCATTTCTTACAATGTTAATCTTAATTAACTAAAAACTTAAGTGCTAAAAATTAACCGTAATGAAACACCTCTTCCATATTCGTCCACCATTCGCCTTCAGCCCGTGTCTCAAGCGGTTCCTGGCAAGGCTTGCAGAGGTCCCACCATTTCTGTGTGGTTGGATCAGCCGCCATCTTGGCCATATCGGCATCAAAGTCGTCGCCGACGTACTCAAAATAGGCGAATAGGTAGCCATCCCTGTGGTAGATGGAATAGTTCCGGATGTTGCACTTGCGAATCATGCCCAGAATCTCCGGCCAGACGCTCGCGTGGTAAGCAATGTATTCCTCCAACCTGTCCGGCTTAACGCGAATCACTTGACCAAACCTTTTCATAGTGACTCCCTTCTTTTATCTATTCTAACTGTAACCGTCAGCACAGATCAAGCGTAGCCCCCGTACTCACGAATGGTATCGAACATGGCGATGACGTTTTCAACGGGCGTTTCCGGGAGAAGGTAATCATGGCTGGCCGAGGCGATATAACCACCGCCCGGTTTCATGATTTCGAGAGTCTTGCGCGTTTCAGCCCTTGCCAAATCTGGCGTGCCTTCAATAAGCAATTGGGTATCAATGCAACCCATTAGCACTATCTTATCACCAAAGTCGGTCTTGAGTCTGGCCGGTTCCATACCTCGACAGTACGGTTGCAGCGCCTGTAGTCCATCCAACCCGACTTGGATCATCACCGGTATGAGAGAAGCGAAACCGCCGCAGCAGTGTAGCAGGACTTTCAAACCGTAGTCGTGGCCCAGGTCAATCAGGCGTTTGAGATGCGGCAGCAGAAACTGCCTGAACAGTTTCTCTCCCAACAACGGCCCGTCCTGAGCGCCAAAGTCGTTGCCGATAAAAAAGATGTCTATCACATCTGCGGCTGCGTCGAAAATGCGTTGGCTGACACCAACATAATAATCAACAATGTGCTCCATAAGCGCATCAACAAACTCGGGAGTGTCGAACATCTTGTAACTGAGATTTGTAAAAGTCAACAAGTCAATGGCATCGTGCCAGAAAGGGGACCAATCGCCGCCGAGAATTGCGTATTTCCCATCGTACTGCAGCACTTCCTCCCTGATGTGCGAAACGTCGATCCACGCAGGATCTGGCCAATGATACTCGTTTACTTCTGCCAGTGTCGTAGCATTGATCAAGGGACGATTCAAGGGTGTCCCATAGCCGTAGCCGTGACGTTCCACACCGAAAGGCGTCCGATAGGTGGCTCCAGGCTGAAGGTTGGAAAATGGGCCGAATTCCTCCGGGCCAGCGTATTTGGCAAAGACGCGGCGAAAGTCATCGCCCAGATGGACGGACAGGCTCTCATCGTCTTCCAGCCCCAGGTGCCGCATAGCCAACTCGCGGAACTCGGGCGAAGCACCGAGCCAAGCCGGCACGTGGTCACCTTCAACGTGCTTGAAGGCGGCCAGAACCCGCTCTTTAGAGGTCATCTGATTTGGCATACCTGTTTTCCTTAAGCTTCCTTCCCCAAAGATCCATAGCGACCATACTTGTGCACGGCTTGTGTCATAGCCACAAAGTTCTCCGGGGAGATGCCCTCCATAATGCTGGTCGAGGAGCCAAGAACATAACCGCCGCCAGGCGCCATCTTGACACAGTATTCTTTGACCTTATTTTCAATCGCGTCCTTGCTGCCATATGCCAAAAGCACTGTGGGAATATTGCCTATCAGAGCCAGCTTACCTGCCCATTGCTCCTTTAGTTCAAAAATGTTATTGGATTCCGGTTCAATCGGGTGAACCATGGTAATCCCTATATCATACAAAACAGGCAGAACCTTGTCCATCTTGCCATCGGTATGCATAAGCATCAACTTGCCGTGCTCTTTGGCAGGGGCAATCAAGCGCTTCATGCGAGGGGGAAAGATTTCCATGAACATATCAGGATGGATCATCAAACCGGCATTGTGGGCAATATCGTCGTTGACCATAACAAAAGCCAGGTCGTCAGCAAAACGATCGCACACGGCACGCATCACCTTCTCCTGATGCTCTAAAAGTATATCCATCAGTTTTTCGACAAAAGGCCGGTCGTCGTAGAACATGTATAAGGAATCGGTAACGCCTATCGCCAGCATGGCACTGTCGAAAAAAGAGGTGAGATTGGCAACCACGCCCACGCCGGTCCCCCGGGCAGCCCGTAGATAACGCTCCAGATACCTGAGTTGATCGTCCAGCGGCGTGGGAGGGTCCAGGTTATCCAGGTCGGCCCATGTCTTCACCGACCCACCAACATAGTGTTCCGTGCCATCAGTGGCCTTATTAAAAACATTGTTAGGCCGCCAGTTAAAGTTACAGAGCACTGCATCCTGGCCCAGCTGTCGGACAAACGCCACATCATCCTCCGGCGTGATAGACTGGCCACCCTCGGCAGCATCCAGGATTTCATATTTGAGCTTCCGCTCCAGGACATACTCATACACCGCCCTATTGGTGACCCACAACTCTATATGCGGTAGTCTATCGGCTTCTTGATGATGGAGCACCTTGAGCAGACGATTGACATCGGATTTGTCGTAGTCTGAACTATACCTTTCCATGGGAGACATTTATCTCCCCTCCATATTTCTGATTTCAGACATCCTGATCAAACCCACCCAGATCCAACGGATATTTGCCGTATTCTCTTACAAGTCTTACAATATAATCATAATTCTTTCCGGATACACTGCTGGAAACTGAATGGTCTGATTGGAAGATAAAACCTCCGCCCTTAGCAGCATTGAGCTTTTGCAGTACCTCCTTTCGAATTAGTTCCTGGTCGCCGGTCTCCCATATCTGTATATTACTATTACCACAAAAAGCAATTCTGTGCCCGTATTTTTTTCTAAGTTCTACTACATCAAGTCCAGCCTTGGCTTCCAGAGGATTGTAGGCATCAATCCTTATATCAATAAAGTCTGATAATATTTTTCTTACATTCCCGCATCCATGGTAAATCACATCCAGTCCATTTTGGTGAGCTAAATCAGCAATGGCCTTGACCCAGGGTTTAAAATATTGCCGCCAGTAATCGGGTGAAAAAAACATATCATTCTTATATGCAACATCACCCCAGATAACCATCCCATCGAGCAGGTCACCAGCAGCTTGGATCTGGGCCTCTGCGCATTTTAAGTAAAATTCGCCAATTCTATTAATTGCCTTTCCCATTCGATCATCATACATCCCTATCCAGAGCAAGGCATTTGCCTGTCCGGTTAGCCGTGTCAGACATTCTGAGCATTCGATAATGCTGCCGTAGACAGGAAAGTCCGGCCGCAGGCTTTTTACCGTTTCTACCCAAGCCGGAGAATTTCTCTGGAAACCGTCGCCAACCCCTGCTATCTGATTATCTCCGGCTTTGAAATAGCGTCTTTTATCGAATGGGTCGTCAAACGCAAACGCTTCCAGCTTCTCAATAGTGTCCGTATCCCAGCTCATCTGTTCAGGCATGGGAAAATCGAATTTTTTACGTATCACTGCTTCGAAGCCTGTCTTAACCACAACTTCTTCTTCATCCTCTTTAAGAGTTTCAAACGACTTTATATGCGGGTCCATATTAGGAAGGGTAACAATCCAGTCCAGGTCGTAGTAATAGTAGGGATTCGCATCAGTCGGTAGGTTTAACTCTTCCTGCCATCTTTTAATAAAACTTCCCCAGAAAAAATCACTTATAGGCACCCTGTCAGGCTCTTCATGCTGCATTGTTTTTTTCATACGTTCCAGTTTCGCTAAAGTAGACTCCTTCCGCTTAGATTCTGATTGAATATCATCCATCAACAGGATCACCCTAAAGGGTTGCTTTTACCCGCGCCTTGTGGCTTAACATCAAGACATTTTCCTTCCATAAACTTTAATATCTGATATGAGGACGACCTAAGATGCAGGTCTATGGAAATCTCTCTGTTATTTAACTGCGTGCCAATAACGGTATCCATATCCATACCGTGGTAGTTGAAAACAAAAATATAGGAATACTTTTTACCAGTTCTTTTATAAGCAAGAATATGCGGATTGGTAGACGTAACATGAGGCATAATCTAATCTTTCACCATTATTTTTCTAATGCTTTCTTCGTGCTCACGCATATAAGTATTTATACCAAAGCCTAAGACCGTTATTTTGCCTTTACCTACTCTAGTTTCAAAAGTGTGGAGATTCCTATTTCCCGTTGTTAAAATTTTTGTCTTTTGGCCAACGTTAGATTTCTGTTATATTAAAGTTGCTGGTATCTGCTTTATTTCCATCAAATTCACATAGACATTTGTCTGGATATCCATTACTTTTGAATTCATGGAATATTTTAATATAGTACATTTCCTCATCACT
>SDBT01011197.1_pt1 | contig 14454 bp, 26 predicted proteins | sample 2277101 | NCBI WGS metagenome assembly SDBT01 (sample SAMN10404973, study PRJNA504765) | marine sediment metagenome | isolation source: marine sediment core GS10_PC15, 103 cmbsf | place: Arctic Ocean: Southern Knipovich Ridge | collected 2010
TGTCACCAGTTGTATGATCGTTGCAGTAAATTCGCGTCTCATCTCTGTAGGTTTCGTGAAAATGCTCTTCATATAATCTGCCACAAGCCGTACATTTTTCGCCTTCAGCCATTTTCATTCTCCATATTCAATAATCAAAACAGCCGCAACATCTTCAAGGTGATGCCTTCCACGCAACGCCTGTTTCGCAGTTATGGGTATTCGCAGTTCGCATGGCGACCTGGAAGCATCTATGATCGCCGTGTGGTAGGGGCAGGGTAGCGGGTGGCCACACATTAAGTCAGGGACATCTCGGTCTGGTGCTTTGCATGTAAGATTATCAGCCATTTTCTTTCTCCTGTTCACGATTCATTATCCAAGTGCCGGTTTCCACGAGCAGGGTGTCGAGGTCTAAAGAGTGGAAATCCGCTATACATTCATCCGCCTTGTCGTATAAATTCAAGCGCTCTGTCCTGCGAAAGTGTCTATGTCGATAGTCGTACTTCCCCCCGATGATCTTCCACATGTGCTTTTCGAGGATGGCGAGGGCTGTGTCATCTTCAAGGCAGTTTATGTGTTCAAAACTTCCGGGGCGATGCCGCTCTAAGTGCGGTGGCGTATCATCAGGAAAAGAACGAAGCGATGTTCTTTCCGGCCAGCCGAAATACTCCAGCATCTTCAGGGTTTCGGGTGTTGTGAATGTTTTTAGGGGCATATCCCGCCCCTTTCGTAGAGGGCGCACGGCCCGTTATCGTTGCAGCGAATCGGTAGTGGCTGGTGCTGCTTCACAACCCTGCATTCCCATTCGCCGGATGGGCCGCTAAGGTCGTGAGCGTATGCGCAATTCCAGCAGCACTCCATGTCTAGTAGGCTGTCATCTCTGATTTGCGCTTTTGTCTTGCTCATTTCGCCAGATCCATTCTCAGCCACTCGATAGCCAGGACCCCGCCGAAGGTTTGGTAGTCTACGGGCGTGAACCTTTCCCACTTGATAGACTTGGCGCCGCTCTGGGCTTTGCGGCCCGAGCTCTCCGAAGTCAGGGCATGCAGGTAAGTATCCCGTGCCAGTACAATGTCGTCGTTACATAGGATCCCAAAGTCTCCGCCATTGTCCCAGACGAGCCGGGCTATGCCGCCTGCCTGGGCCACCTCGGCCAGGGCGTCGAGCTGGTGGAGCTGCAAGCCGCCCTTTTTTACCTTCGGATTAGTGATCGCCATCGACTCCTTCCTGCCGCCGGCCTTGAGTTCGGCCCCGATGAACCTGGCCCCGCCGATCGTGTAGCCATAGACATCGAACGGCGCCTTGCCGCACTGCACGAAAATCAGCCTGCCTTTTCTCTGGCCAGCCACCTTGGTGGGTATAGGCATCCGGGCCAGGTTCGCCAGTTGGGCTGCGGCATAGCCGTCAAAGCTCGTCTCGATCAGCTTCTCGAACTGCCGGCCTCTGTGTCCGTCATCTCTGTTGAGTTTCATTATTGGACCTCCAATAACTTAATGTTGCCGCCGGCCACGAGCTTGTCGATCTTTGGCAGCGCCGCCTGTCCGAACGTCTGATTGTTTGACAGCAGCATGAACGGCAGGAAGGCTTCGTCGAACTCGAACACCCCATCCTCGACGGCGATCAGCATGGCCTTTACGACCGTGCGAAGCGATCGCCACAGCCGACGGGTTTCCTTCTCCCATTCGGCGAACACCTGGGGCTCTGCTCGTCGCTTGCGGCCTGTCGGAGTGAGCGTAAACCGCTCCTCGCCGGGGTCGGGCAGGTCGATCGACATTCTAAATTGCTTGCCGCGATACTCGAAGAAGATTTCCGCCTTCGTCCGCGAGGACAAGAACCCGACCTTGTCAGCGCCCCATCGCATTAAGATTCGCTGAATCTCCATCTGCGTTCGGTCGGCGCTTACCTGTGTGCCTTGTGCGTATCGCCCTCTCATTTCGGGTACTCCCTGATCCGCAGGTCTTTTGGGAACTGCTGAATGTCTTTAACGAGCTTGCCGTCGATGTGGAGTTGCTTGATAAATACGGGCGTGCCCGCCACCTTGCACTGATCGACGATGTCCCGCACCCATTCGAGCTTCATCTCGCGGCGCTTCGGCCCGGACTCGGCGCCTACGATCACCCAGCCGATGCCTTTCAGGTGAGGTAAAATACCAATCGACCCAAGCAGCGGCTCGATGGACAGGAAACGAACGGCTGCTGGCGTGCGGCGGAGGTGGTCAATACGATACTGGTATCCCTCTTTTTCGACGGTTACGCCCAGCCAAAGTTTTGGAAAGATGGCTGCCGCGCATGGCCAGTTGAAGATTTCAGACATTCGGCGAGGCCGTTTGGTGAGTATCAGGAACAAATGGCGTAGCCGGCACTGATAAATCATTCCCCGCACCCTATCGATAAACTCGTCCGGCACGTCCTCGTGGAACAGATCCGACATACTACAAACGAAAATGTTGCGTGGCTTTTTCCAATGGAGCGGCTTGTCGAGGAGATCCTCATGGCAAAGGATTTTGCCGGTCCAGTGCGGTCGTCTTACCAACCATCCGCCTTCGTGCACGACGCCGCTGACGACCGGATGGTATCGCTCGGAAATATCCGGGTTGGGATGGTTCGCCAGCCGCCAGGCCATCTTCTCGGCGTAGCAGTTATCGCAGCCGGGGCTTACCTTCGTGCAGCCCGTTACCGGGTTCCAGGTGACGCCCTTGCGGCCTCCGGCTTTGAGCCATTCGATTTTTGTCATTCTGATACCTCAATCGTTGTCGGGAATACGGCGTGCTGCTCGCGGCGTGGGCGTTTTTTGTTGTGAATTGCTACGCAATATTTAAGCGAATCAACTTGGCCAGGCTCGCTGGCCAGTCGCGGATGACTCATCACTGAAGGACGCCACTCGCCCGGCGGGTCGGCCTTCCGCCTGCCAAGCTCGCGCCACATCCAGACATATGCTTTGATCTTCTGTCCGGTCTTATTTGCTGTCGTCATCATTCGCTCCCTTCCAACACTTTTCTGCATAGGCTTCTAGAGCTTTCAAAACGTCATAGTCGAGGCAAATCCTAGTTGTATTATCTTGTGCACGCAAATCCAGAACTACATGAAAGCCGTCGAAACTCGCGTAAACACCATCACCTAGGTACGTTGGTTCCATCATTTCGCTCCTTTTTTCAGTCAAAAATCCATCCTGGACTCCCACAATCAGGGCAGAAGAATTGTATGTCGCCGTCTATAACGAGCAGTTCTTCCACCTTGCCGTGCCATCCACAGTCACAAGTAATTGTCTCTTGTGGTGCGTCGCAGGATTTTCCTAAAGACGTCCAACCTTCAGTCCCAGCCGGTTTGCCTTCTTTTAATGCTCGTCGGCTCATTTTACTCCTCGAAAACTCGGCCAGTTGAACATCAGGAATCCGCCGCTCTCCTTGATGCGATCGGTGATGCTACTGCCGGCCAGCTTTACGAACTGCGGCTTGAGGCAGTTGGCGATCAAAACCGTTGGTTTCATTAAGCCGTATCTCTTGTCGAGCACATAGGTCAAGGTCTGTGCCGCCCACGGGCTATCAGACGATTCCTGGCATTCGTCGATCACCAGCAGGTGCGGCATGGTCAGGGAGACTACGGCATCCCTCTCTGTGATCTGTGCATTGAGACCATAAGCCATTTTTATGGCCATGTGTAAATCCCTGAGCCGAATGTATCTTGCGACTTTTCTCGGCCTTCCATAAGAAAGATCCATGTCAGTCGGTTCATAATCAATGCAGGCCCGACGTATCAGCTCTACGCTCATCTGGGTCTTGCCGTTGCCCCTGGAGCCGAGCAACACGAGCATTCCATTGGCGTCAATAACCCTGCACGCCACCTTCCAGCACGCCGCCCATCTCTTGTGGGCCAGCAGGTCGACTAACTTGCAACGGCGGTGCCTCTCGTCCGCTTCACATTCGGCCCAGGCTTGAATCCTGATGTTGTTGACCTGTGCATCATGGTGTGAGATCGGGGATGTCTCCGGCGGGATCTTCGATTGTTCCAGCCCGTCCATTGCCTTCCGCACATGACGCGATAAACCGCGGGAGGTCGGCGATGAGTTTTTTGAGCGGCTTGCCTGCGTAGAATCTGTCGTGGCAGACGAGGTAGGCGTCGATGACCGCCTTCGCTTCGACGATGTCCTCCGTTCTTTGGATGAGCTGTTTGATGCAGGCTCCGTCAACTCCACTGAACGGGTACTTGCTGCCGGAGCCGACGTGGACTGCCCACTGCTCCCACCAGTAGGTTCTGATTTCGACGTGTCCCGGGGTGCCTTTTGCTTTGGCATCTGATTTTACCTTTCTTGCGTCGCCTAGAATACTGACTTCCGTGAACTTGGAATCGACCATATCGGTTACATCGAACAACGTCGGCCGTTCATCCGCCCTGCTCTTGGCCTGTCGGTAGCTCTCATAGGAGAGCCGTCGCCATTTCTTATCGACATTGACGGGCCGGTCCAGGTAGGCCGATGGCATATAGTACCTACCCTTGCTTATTTGCAGGATCCTGCACTTCACCAGCAATCTTGCCATTGACAATTTCGGCAGCGGGCTGTTGCAGATCTGGTCGACGGTGTCGGCTGTGCCGAGCACGTCAGTCATGTTCGCCCAACACCAGACTTGCAAGGCCCGCACAATCCCGCCAGCCACGAGCGAAGCACAATTTTCTTGGATGCCGTATTGCACTAGGAAGCCGGCGAGTTGGGCGGGATCGCCTTGTCGTCCGGCTTTCGCCACTAAGGGGCCTCAATTGCTGTGTGTACATCCGCGTCACTTAACTTGTCAATGAGTCCGCAAATCTCAAGGGCGTGCTGCCGAGTGGGTTCTTTGATGCTCAACAGCGTGCCGATCACGGACCAGCCGATGAGCTTATTCAAATCACCGGCACGGGCGTCAATACTGCACGCATTCAGGCGGGCGAGGGCATGAAGCCCCATCTGGCTCCTGTCATCATCGGTCGCCGGGTCGTCGGGATTCTCCAGCGCATCGAACAACTTCTCCTCTTGGTTGACCGGATCTTCGGCGGGTGGCTCCGGGTCAGGTTTGGCCTTGGCCGCTTTCTTCCTCGTTTCTGTAAGCGCTCTGCGCGACTGCTTCGCCGTCTTTTTTTTGCCTGGCTTGAGATTGTCTGTGTTGCCATCGTCGGTATCCCCCGTGATATTGAACCAGGTGTCCCGCTTGCTCATGCCGTCCTTGAGGCTGGAGTATATGCCGCGGAGGGTGACGAATTCAGCCTCGTCAGTGGCTTCAAGATTGTGACCGAGCCGTTCGATGATGTGATCGACCGTCACGCCGAACTCCCCGAAGGCCTGAACCATCTTTCTGATCCTGTCGATCAAGGGTTCGTCGCTCTGGCCGGCCAGTGTCTTTTTGCACTCCTCAACCGCACGCTCCTGGATGTCACCGGGTATCAGGGCGAGGATACAGGCACGCTTTCGACGGGCGCCCAGGTTTGCGCAGTGTTCATATATGTCCCGCGGGTCCGTCAGCTTCCTGACGCCTCCGGGTGCATTTTTGGACTTCATTTCGTGCTTGACGGTGAAGGTCTTTACGTCCCGCGTGTTGGTCTCGTAATCCCAGGCATACGACATCATCAATGTTTCGTCGTCTCGCTGTTCTATTTCCTTGACGCCCGATTCCATATTGCCCCAGTTCTGCGCCATCATCTCGGCCATACGAATCGACGAGCCCTTCACCAGCGTTCCACCCTTTTCGTAGGTATAGAACGCTGCTTCCGCCAGCCCCAGCCGTCTGCAAGCGTCCAACATCCGATTCTCGGATTGGATAATATCACGAGGGCATAACTTGGCTGATGTGATCTGGCCCTGGACCTCTTGGGCTACGCGGCCGACCTCCACGGTGACCATGGCCTGCCGGCCGGCTGGCGCGAGGTCGCGGTTGCCCGCTAGGGGCCCGCCTTGATTAAACGGTGCTAATTCTGTCATGATTTTCTCCTACATTTTGTTCGGTGTGTCTGAAACTTGGCCTTGTTTCTCCGGTTCATCGGCCACGGCCGGTTCGATCGCGTCCTCCAGTGAAGTTATGTTCTTTCGCAGCGAAAGAAGAACCGTGGCGACGGCCTGCGGTTCCATCTCCACCAGGTGGATCGTCGAGGAGACGACGACGTCCTGGATCTGAGGGAGAATCGTCAGCAGATCTCCCCACTTGTTGTTGGCGGCGGCTTGCTCAAAGATTGCTGCGAGCTCCCGGAGCCGGTCGGAATTACTGTGTAGGTTCTGTGCTAGTGTTCCCATGATTGATCCTTTCAAAGTTGCGTGATTACAGAAAAGTGATTAGAACAAGGACTGTCAGGATGAAGCCGAGCAGCATGACGCAACAGCCGCTGCCATTGGAGCCATGATAACGATCAAATCTGTGTCGACATCCACGCATTTTAATTGATCCTTTCTATTCTATGTTACTCTGAGATTTTGAGTGCCCATCGAAAATCGATTCCCATTCATTTTCATTTTTAAGAACGAAACCGTTTTTGGCCAAAACAGGAGCCTTGACCATGTGGCATTTGCGGCATCGCCTAACCCATACGCATTTAGGAGTGTTCCTGAAAATCATGCCCTCTTCCCAGTCGTGCTCGCAACCTGGAGGGTCGAGCTTGTCGGCCAATCGGTAAAACATACGACGAGCGTCCGAGTGAACATGCCGTTCAGCTTCTTCGTTCGCCACATCTCGAATGTCCTGTCCTAATCCTCTGAACGTTTCAGCCAATTCTTTAGCTTCCATCTTGATGCTCTCCTTGATAGGTGTCGCCAGGTATTAACGTATAGTCAACAGCGCCGCATGTCCGGCAATAACGCTCAAATTCCCATGTATGGCCGCACTCGATGCCCAAATCCGGGCAAACAGGTTCCATGTTGCCAAGTTTTCGGAAAACAACCTTCCACCGGCTAGGTCTAATCTTCTCGTCAAATCCAGAACGTTGAATCTGAACCTCGCCACATTTTTTGCATTGCCGCAAAAGGGTAAGGTGGCGAAACCATACTGTCTTATTCCACTTGTGCCGACACGCCATCTTCCTGCTCCTTCAGATGAGTTTGCAAACAGAACTGTCGATGCTCATCTATCCTTTTTGCGCCAATAAAGGCTGATTCCTTCTGTGCATTGATATCACCATCCGTAATAAGCATCGACTCTATGTCTGTAAACGTGTGTCCGTGGTCATAGATTAGAGAAACAGTGTCCGCCACTGCGCCCCCAAAGGCTGACCTAGCCGCCTCCTCTGAAATATCACCATCGGAAAGTGGGATGGAGAAAAAGGACTCGTATATCCGGCGTTCGCCATCCTTTAACTTGGTAAGGTGTATCCCGGAAATCTTCAAGCCTTTAGCACCAGGGACATTCTCGATCGCATCGTTTACTGCTTCTGCTGCACTACAAACATTTTTCATCTTACCCATCATTTTCTCCTTTCTGCAGATCCTCAAGTTCCTTGACTTCATCTTCTTCCAACTGAACTTCTTCGAGCCGGTGCTGGACTACGATATTTATCGCACCGGCCTCGGAAAATTGCTCTTCGAGCATATTCCTGGCCTCTGTTTTTTTACCCTTGGTATGCTGTGCGGCGTAGGCGTCCAGTGCCTTGGGCTTCGAGATGGTGCTGATCTTCGCTATCTGGGTCTCCGACAGGTGATTGCGGAGGACGGGTATCGCTTTGACAGGATCGAGCTTACCCACCTCGACACGGCGGAGAGCCAAGGCCATCCCGTCTCCTGTCGGAATCGGTCCGACCCGGGCTATAGTCTCCCGCAGCAGGGCCTTGACGTCGTCCATAACCTTTTGCAGCAATCTGGTTCTGAACATCATGTCATGGACTACCTCGCCTGCTTCGGACTCCAGCTTGCTATCCTCGGTAAGCTGGGTCAGGGCGACCTTGGCTCTCTCCAACCATCCTTCCGCGTCAGGCTTCTCGGTGCTCGTACCCATTATGCTGTCGATCGTGCTGATGACAACCAGCCTGCGCGCCTCGCATTGAGCATACAGTTCGCAGAACCTGCAATTGGACGACGGCTTGTAATCGTCCGAAGTCAGCACATTACGCAACAGATTCTGCTCCCAAAGGCGAAGGGCTCCGGCGGTGTACGGGATGATGCGGAAATACCTGTGCCTCAAGAACACCACGACCCCCGTGATACTGATATCCTCAGGCCTGTCCATGAACTCCCAGAGCAGGTGGGCATAACCGGCCATCTGCTGATGGAAACCATCGTCGATATATCCTGACTTCCAATCCAGAAATATAGCCTTGTCGGCGCCGGCCGGCGAGCACAGGTCTATTGTCCCTGAGAGTTGGGATTCGGAGTCGCCGATCTTCCAGACCTGTCCCTCGACTGAAGCCTCGTGCTGAGGCGACGGGAAGTATTGGCTGAGCTCCTCCCACGCCTCAATGGCGTAGGAGACGAGCAGCGGCACCTGTTGGGCCGACTTCTCGCTGAGTCCCGTGCGTTCGACGATCGCATCCAGGTCGTAGCCCTCTCCCTTGACGCACAGGCCGGCGGCCTCGTGGCACACGCTCCCAAGCAACGCAGCGTCACCTGCCCTGGTGCCACTGATCCTGACGACGTCGGGGCCCTCTAAGAGAACTGACGGCGGGCATGCGAACAACTGATCGAGCTCCGAGCATCTCAATTTAATCATGTTTCTCCTTCGCTGGCTTCTTTCTTTTTGTCGGTTCACAATCTGCTTTCAGGAATGCCAGCAGGTCAATCTTTTCGACCAGCCTGTTTCGCCCGAACGTTCTGCACTTCAGGTATATTCTTTGGCCATCGGACCTTCTGACGACGCCCCTTTTCGCCCACGCGAGCACGGACTCGTAGCTTACGCTTAAATTGTATATGTGCTTGATAAAACTCGGCACCTCATTGAACTTCATCGTCTTTCTCGCCGGGTGCCACGGGGGCAGTGAAGTGGTTTTGCACGCCCGCTCAGGTTGTGCCACAACGGGCCTCCTCTCGTGCGACCTCTCGCGCGACCATTCGGTCGATTGTCTTTCGGGGCAGTGTGGATGGGTAATCGCAGTTCCTTTTAAGCCACGGGATGTCATCAGCAACATGCCAGACTTGATAAAAATTCCCTACAGAGTGGGGCTTTATGAACTCGGCGATTGTGAGCAATGTCACCTTACGATCTCGCCCTCCGCGTCCGTAATTGTTGACAATCCTTACGAGAATGTAGGACCCTGACATAGTAGATGCACTCCCTATATCAAACGCCCCCAACACCTCGATCCTTGAGGAGTCGTCGATCATCCGGCGGTACCTGTTGCCTGGCGCCTGCTCGCTGACCAGGTTAATCAGTTGTGCTGTTGTCATCCGCCTGATTCTCATCGGGCTGATCCTCCTTTGGGTCTAACGGTTCTGTCTCCGGGGGCCACTCGTTCATGATGACAAGCCGTTCCGTAGCCTCGACCCAGGTGCTGCCGATGCCACGGAAGGGGTGAATAAGCACCTGCTCCCTGCCGTAAACTTCTCGTATGTCAACGATAGTGACTGGGATCTGGACCCCGAGCTTCGGTTCTGACGTAGCCCGGCTGCCATCGGGCATTGTACGAGCTATCTCTCCCTGATAGCATACCGTCAACAATGCCTTGCGGCCTACATACTTATGATATAAATGTACGACACAACTCATCTTAGGATTCCTTTCCGTCTCATATTCTTTCAATGGGACCAAAACCACCAGCACGCTTTCATTGCAAGCAGCCAAATGGTTATCACCAGCGTGGCTCCCATAAAGATTATTGAGCCAATACCTAATTTCGTCCACGTTCCAAGGTCTTCCATCTTGCACCTTCTTTCATTGCGACGTACAGAGAATCGAACTCTGCTTCGAGGGCCGCCACTCATCTTCCTTATCTGAGCACTTCTTGCGTAAACCAAGCTCCGCCTTGGCCGCACGTCGCATATTGCCGGGGGAGGCTGAGCCGACTGCGTAAACGCTATATGACAACTCAGCCTCGACGAGAAACCGTCCCTTGGGGCGGTGGAGTAAACCTTCTTGCCTCGTCGCGGTCCCCGGCAAATTGTGAGTCTGTGCCAGTTCAAACTTTTAGACGCTGGCCGTGCACAAGCCAGGCGTTGCCCGCGGAAGAGGGCTGACAGTCCCAAGCGGTATGTTGTCGGACAGCGTTTCGCACGCCGCAGACTCACATATTCTGGTTGTCAAATAGCTGCTGCGTGGCCTAGTTGCCCATAATTCTACCGATTATTTCACGGCTCCCTTCCGGGATGCCTAGGTCTTTAACGGCTGGGGCATTGCCGCACGCAGCATATTTGCAGGGGCGGGAGTCGAACCCGCGGTCTCTAGGTTATGAGTCTAGCGTGATGGCCACTTCACTACCCTGCGATATTGGCGAGACGCCCGAGGGAGCGAACGCCCCGCCGCCGGCGTAACAGGTACCGACAACGCCCGAGGGGAAACCGCCAAGAATCCACGGGACTGTCGTTGGGCCTCTATTTACCGGCATTGTCGGGCTCATGATGTATACCATGGTGGCTGCAATGATGCCTGTCAAGGAAATTTTGATTTTTTTTTCGATTCAATTAGTTTTTCCCAGGCAAGGGCCTTCGTCGCGTGGAACGCTTGAGGACACGCCGTCAGGCCGCTTGACCGCCCCGCATACCGTGCATCTCATTGGCAGCACCGTTCCCTTGTCCTGGCCCTTGTCGATCGTCCGCTGGTGCCAGTCGTGCTGTCCTGTACTCTTGAGCCATGCCAGCATCCCCTCGCCGGCGATACCCCATTCTTCCGGGATATTCCCGTCATTGGCGCGACGAATGACTTCGGCGAACCTCGCGGCGAATGCGAGAGCCAGCATCGGCGACACAAAGAATGACAGCACCGTTGCTGCGGCTTCTTTGAAGAGGTCGCTCTCCGGGCCGGCGGCTACCAATGGAAGCTCCTCAAGATCGTGAACCTCGCCGGATTCAGCCCCAAAGACCGTGTAAAGATCGTCGTCCTTCACCATCAGCACCTTGGCCTCCGGCGGGACCTTGAGGACATCCCAGGGATCCTTGGGCTTGGGAGCCGGGCGATAACCGCCTTTCATCTCGGGGCCGGTGCACTCCCTGGAGGCATTTGGATAGTTCTTGGATTCTGACGCTTCCGGTCTCCGGCACTGGGAGGCTATATTCCAGCCGCAATCTTCACATGCCGGCTGCTCACTCTCACTCTCAGCCTGGTTCCTGTACCCGGTGCAATGACGGGTGGCTGCTGGATAAGCCTCTCTTTGTGTCGCGTCCATGTTTGAACATCTGTCCACGTTCCAGCCGCACTCATTGCACGCCGGCTTAGTTTTTTTGTATTTCTTTGGCATGTTTGGTTCCTTGTTTGATTCGCACGGGCATATTCAGATCCGGGTAGTTGATAAGACTCGCGTGTTTTGCTTTCTTGATAGCGGCGTGAGCGGCAACGACGGTAAACTTCATTTTACTGTCGCGTGGAACGCTTGAAGACTCGTCTGCCATGTCAGCTATCTCCTTTTATTCCTTTGATAATCCGACCAGCCTTAGCGTTCGCATCCTCGGCGTTGTTCGGGCCGATGAAAAACATCAGGAGTAGAAACACCCACCACCAGTTTCGGCCATGCCAGAGCAGAAACACCGCCGAACTCAGCAGTGCCAACTCCATTATGGCCACATAAATGTAGTCAACTGCCTTATGGAACATTCAAATCACCTTCTTCCTCTTTATCCGCTCTCTCAATAGCAGCGTCTCTTTCCATTACAACTTTGCCGAGCTTGGCCTGAAGCTCTTCGATATACTGGCCCGCTGCCAAAGTTGTACTTTGGTGATCCTTGACAATTGCCTCCAGCCTTTCTATTTGCCAGACCGCTTCTTTCAGTTTGTTCTCGTCTGCCATCTCATTCACTTCCTTGACTAAATTACTACAAAATCAGTTTATCATCCACGACTGGCGAGATCACGATCTCATTGTCGGTTCGTTCGGCGCTTTGCAGCAGGATCAGCAGACTCCGGTACTTCTCATTGAGGGTATCGGACCAGTGTGTCAGAGTTTCCTTAAACTCGTTGCATTCAGGTATTTTCGAGTTGCCCTTGCAGCCCGCACACTTAACGATATGCAAAGCCAGCATCTTAGATGACAGGCGGTCCGCGTTTTCCCAAGCCGAGACAAGATGCAACCTGAAATCCGTGAGGAATTGGCCTGAAAGCACGGTTGCGAACTGCGGGCCGAGGTCCTCGACTTTGGTTGGATCGCACATCTTGAAGATGTCATTGATCTTGATGCCCAAGGCGAAGAAAAGTGATGCTTCCCTGGGGGCTAACGTTTCGTCATAACAGGCGTCGGTGGGATACAGCAAGGCCAGAATTTCCTTTTTCTTCGCCAGCAGCGCTTGAACTTCTTGATCCTGGGAGTTTTCGGGTATAAATATCACGATGACTCTGTCGATCGCGGGATTCTTTTCGCCTTCATCCTTGAGCCATTGGACTTCGGCATTAAGTTTGTCCGTGATCTTTGTTTCGATCGCCTGGCTCTCGGCCATATACGCATTGTGCAGTTTGTTCAGCAAGGTTGGTATAAAAAACCTAAGTAGCTTATCACTCGGAAATTGTAGGATTTCCATCTTGATCTCCTTTGAGACTTCTCCTGATAATCGCTTCAAGCACTTGTTCCAGCGCTTTCTGTTCTTCGACGGTGCAGCACAGATGCTTGAACGCCGGATTGTCTCTGAATCGGGTAGCTAAATCCCGATACACTCCGCCCAGTACAATTATAAACGTAGTTGTTACTTGGTTTTCGATCTCGATGTTGTCCATCTTAACCACCTTCTTTCGCTTTCTTTATGGCGATATTGGCGAGTTGGCGAGCGATATCCAATTGCTCACAGCCCATGCCAAGGCCACCATCCCAATCGTCTAAGGCATAGCACGCTTCCAGTAATGCAGGCATGGCCTTGATATGATTATGAACTGTGATTACATCGGGGTCGCCAAACGGCGTAGAATCCACAAGTACAGTCACGCCATTGATTGAATAACGCTCGAATATCTGGTCCTTCTGGTCCTCGATAGCGAGCACAATTTCACCATGACATTCAGTTTCCATCATTAACTTCCTTTCTTTGCGCCCGAAGGCTATTTTACGCCGCTGCAAGGAATCGAACCCTGCGGACCATTAGCGGCTGGCGAAGGGCTAATACTTGTAGATATTCAATCCAATGCGAGCATCGTTCGTGCCTGGGACTTCCACGTTGCCTTGGCTGCTGGCGATCATGATCGTTTTGCCGGACTTGCTGCGCCCGTGCTCCTTTGACATATCGACTGTAATAGTCAGTATGTTGCCGTCGTTTTTCATCTCTACATTCAACATAATTCATTCTCCTACATTGCGGTTAGTCGGCCAGTGCGCCGGAGTACACCTCCTGCAACACCGCCCGAAAGTTGTTATGATGTTTCTGCACGCATTGGAGATACGTTGCTATCGGCGTGCCGTCAAGTCCTTCGGCAAGCGCTATTCTCCACGCGGCGGCTGCGAATAGCGGGGCGAGACCTTGCGTTGTAAGATTCACTTGCACGCAACGGCTACCGAAAGCACCGCCAAACTCACCGAAAAGCGTATCCTGCGGTATGCTGGACGTGAAAATGAGGATTCTGTGCTCAGGCAACCGTTCCAGCAGTGTCAACCAGGCCTGCACCGCTTTGGGTGTCAAGCAATGGTACTCGTTCACAATCCAGACCCGCCAGGGCGAACCGCCGGCGGATAGCGTGCCATGCCCGATATTGTCGGCCAGTGTGCGAACGCGATCCACACTACACGACTCGCCGTCAATCTCCTCCACGCCGAAAAACGGATCAGCACCTAACTCAAGGGCAATCAGCTTGGCAAGTGTTGTCTTGCCGCAGCCGGTAGCGCCGTGAATAGCTATCGCTTCACCGCCGCCTTGTCCGAAGTCAGCACGGGCAAGCATTGCACGAATACGCTTGACGGCTTGGCCATTGCCGATAAACTCATTCCACGTCGTCGGTCGGTATTTTTCGTGTAGTTGCATTAGAGCATAGCCTTTGTAGTTGTTTCGCACGTGATGTTGAGATTGATTGCATTGGCCTTGACTTTGATCGGGAACATGATACTGGCCACGAGCCTTGCGATTTGACGTAACAGATTCATAACATTCTCCAGTATTGCGGGCTTGCGCCTAGTTAGTTGGCCGCTCTTTTTAGCATGGCATTGTATAAGTTCCACATCATCCGCCGGACTTCGTCTCTATCGTATTGACCGGGATGCATTAGCGCCGAAGCTTCGTCATGTCCGGGCGGGAGCATATCGGCCAGCGATTTTTCCGATGTCGGCAATATGGTTAGCCGTGGAATGATTCGGCGCACTCGCTATCACAGAATGCTTGATCCTTATCTTCTGGAGTAAACTCTTGCCCGCACCATTTACACTCGACGGGGTAAGGCTCGCCGTGTATATTAAGGTGCGAATTGGGACAGCCTGT
>SDBT01011198.1_pt1 | contig 14452 bp, 20 predicted proteins | sample 2277101 | NCBI WGS metagenome assembly SDBT01 (sample SAMN10404973, study PRJNA504765) | marine sediment metagenome | isolation source: marine sediment core GS10_PC15, 103 cmbsf | place: Arctic Ocean: Southern Knipovich Ridge | collected 2010
CTCGTAATACGTCAATTGGCTTGTCACCACTCGTTTTTCCGTATAGCTCTTCTTAATCTTCTTCTTCTCCTAGTCATAACTGAGATACAACACCTTTCCGGCCGTTCCTTTCCAGTCCTTTCCAATCCTGTCCGCTCCAGTCCTATTCTATCCTCTACAGCCTTTCCATTCCATTCCACTCCACTCCCCTCCGTTCCTGTCCAGTCCTATCCCATCCAATGCAGCCATTCCAGTGCAGCCATTCCTTTCCCGTCCTCTCCGGTCCAGTCCCTTCCTGTCCGGTCCTTTCCGGTCCAATGCATCCATTCCTTTCCCGTCCAGTCCGTTCCTTTCCGCTCCAGTCCTCTCCTATCCGATCCAATGCATCCATTCCTTTCCAATCCTGTCCGGTCCTCTCCGGTCCAGTCCCTTCCCTTCCAGTGCAGCCATTCCTTTCCGCTCCAGTCCACTCCTATCCGATCCAATGCAGCCAATACAAAAAACGAGGTATAACCCTAAAGTAGAGTTATACCCCAAAAATGAGAAGTTATCCCTTTCTCATGTCTTGCGGAGAAAGACCTTCGGGGAAAAAGCTTCCACATTCACCCTGTTTCTTTTCCGCACGCATTTCACACAAACCGATATATGCACCTGCGTACATAAAGAGATTTATGAGTTGCTCCTCACTTAGAACCATCTGATTGAACTTAATTCGCAAGCGAATCCGCCAATCAGTGAACATAGGTCTGTACCTCATAGCAGGTACTGTCTTTACACCAGACCCAATATTGACAGGTCTCTCATCCCGAGTTAATTTTTTGTATTCTAGTTTACACAGGCCACCACCATCGGAGGCAACAAAGAAAGACTTGCTGATAAGTCCAACCGTGGTATTATCCGTGATACCCGATGCTCGAATAGCGGAACAAGCGCACTTTTTAATTCCACTTGTCGGAATCCCGTAGGACGCCTTTGCATGTGGTGCAGGGTACTTGCTATCAGGCATTACGTAAAAACATCCCGCATACTCTTCTTCAGGGGTCCGTTTAACAGACTTAGCAACTTTGCCTTTACCTTTCCCATATTGCTCTGCAATTGCGTGAGCCACGCTCAATTTGTTGTTAACTAGAAGTGGGCTATCTCCAGTTAACCAGAAGTGGGCTATCCCCTGTTGTAGTTGCGGTATCTCAATACAGCTTCGCACGCTAGACTGCTTGGTATGAGAAACATCACCATTCCCACTAGTATTGCCAGTGATACGGTTCTTGCTGGGTGACGTCTTCGGACTTCTTTTTCTCTTAACGACCATTTCACGCTCCAATTTAATATAGTGGTTAAATACTAAACAGCAACAAATAAGTTCTCTTTCCTCCTTTCTACATGAGGTAAGATACAAAACCGTTCCAGCCATTCCTTTCCGCTCCGTTCCTCTCCGATCCGGTCCTATCCGGTCCCTTCCGGTCCAATGCAGCCATTCCGATCCTTTCCAATGCAGCCATTCCTTTCCGCTCCAGTCCACTCCGATCCCGTCCAATGCAGCCATTCCTTTCCGTTCCTGTCCACTCCTATCCTTTCCCATCCAATGCAGCCATTCCGGTCCCTTCCGATCCCGTCCGATCCGCTACAGCCATTCCGGTCCCGTCCTTTCCCTTCCTCTCCGATCCTGTCCCTTCCTGTCCCTTCCAGTGCAGCCATTCCTTTCCCGTCCTGTCCTTTCCCTTCCCTTCCTCTCCGGTCCATTCCCTTCCTGTCCCTTCCAATACAGCCACTCCATGTCAAAGCGTGTACGTAACTATACAGTAACCCCTTCGCTCCAGGTTTTTGGGTGGTGAATAATTTCGCAGGTCAAAGGAACGCTGATTCCTTCACCAACAGCCTCCATTATACCTCGTATCTTGCGTAGCCGCGGAATCGAGAATCTCTTAGGCTTCTTCGGGAAGTCCAACACAACCTCATCATGCACGTTCATTACCATGTGGTGGTCCTTTAGTGTCTTTAGGTATTCTCGAACTTCAATCATTGCACGTACCATAACCCAACAAGCTGTGCCCTGGATGTTGTAATTTAAGGGGGTAGTTTCGCGTAGTTGTCCCCAAGCTGTTCTACCAGCTAACAAAGGGTATCCCTGGTCGGGATCAACTGTGCTATCAGGCATGGTCTCGACATAGCCAAACTCTTCAGCATGTTCAATCCACTTTTGATTCAAAGCAGCAATTCGCAAGAACCGATCTGCAATCTGTGCCTGTGCTCCCTTTATGTGATAGGCACGATCGGCCGTTCCAAACCTTTCGATTGCACCATACTGAACAGCAAAGTTCCCATTCTTCGTCCAGCTATACTCTTGCTTGTATTTGTCCTTAAATGAAACACCCTCTTTCGTGCATCTCTTCCATTTCTGGGGATGTAAGATTGAACACACTAACAAGTGATAGGAACCGAAGAAAGGTGCTGCATCTGGCTGCTCGAATAAGCGTATCATCTCAGTCTCTCCTGCCTGGTATGCGGCTAACCTCAATTCTAGGTTGTTGTAATCAATTGCAAACCAATCACGTCCAGGCGCAGGCCCAAAGGCGTAACGAAGATTGAAGCCCTCTTTTTTTGAAATGTTTTGTTCATTGGGGTTTTTACAAGACCATCTAAGCGTAGCTGTTCCTGTCGGGTTAAGGGATGGGTAAAGCCTGCGCCAATTACTACTCTTGCCAAGAGGTAACCAGAAGGACTTGTAACTTTCCATATACTGAATAGCTGTGTCACGTTGCCCCTTGTCAAGCAGAGCAGACATAAATCGCCCGCCGTCGCTCCCTTCTAAAAGAGAGGAAGCATATTCTTCTTTTACGTCCTTGTCTAAGGACGGGACTCCAGTCTTTTTGGACTTTTTGATTGGCTCTAACTCTAAACCATCTTCACTAAACACAAAAGACAGAAGTGATTTGTTACTTCCGGACTTCGGAAGTTCGAGGAATTGACCAAGTTTCTTAGCGATGCTGTAGCAGACTTTTCCCGAAGCTTCTGACTCTCGCTTGTACTTGCTAAGCAGTTCCTCTAAGCATTTTCCATTTAGTGTGATTCCCTGTTTTTCCATTTCGTAGGGAATTGGCAACATTTTCAACTGGTGTTGGTAGATCTTCCAATGGCCTCTTTCTTTCAGAAGAGCCTCCTGCGCACGGTACAGAAGTAACGTAACAGCGCTGTCAGAATTGGCATATTCAGAACACACGGTCCACCAGGGATGAGCGCGTTTTGCGATTTCCTCGACTAGCACATCACCATGACATGCTCCGGGTTTGCAAAAACAACCTAGTGTCTTCCCATCTAACTCGTGTAAATTACGCAGCAAGGGACTTTTCAGAAGTCGTTTTCGGTATTTTTCAATTACCTCTTTTCGATTTCCATCTTCATCAATTCTGAAGGGGTTTCCCCATTTACTACCCCTGCCAATGTAGACGTCAAAAGGCTCTTTACGCTTGTTGACTACTCGGCATTCACCAGTTGGGTATTTTTCGGCCTTAGCAATGGCACGAGGGAGCCACATGTCCATTTTCCAAATTGTACCCTTAGCACTGGGCATGTCAGACCGACCAACTTTAGCGATAGCCCAATCGGGGTAAGAACTGTTTTTGCTCTGGCACATTCGTCGGGCTTTTTTGGTTGCCTCTTTTATCGCGTCCTCAAAGGGAGCAACGTTTACACCAAGATAGACCATCGCCATCGACGTAAGATCATGGGGCTGATTGCTAGCCAGGAGGTGACCAGCTAGAAGAGTGTCAACAGTCTTGGACCAATCCCACTGATTGTACTGCCAAATGGAATCTAATGCTTTTACATCAAACTTAGCATTTTGCAAAACAAGGGCATCAGCAGAATTTACTTTTTCTTCAATTTCACAAAGGTCTGGTAAGTTAATGAGCGGTTCTCGGGTTAGTGGGTCGACATCCCATTCCCAGAATTCCTGATTCCCTTCTTCGTCACATGTCGTAACTAGATAGGGTTTCGCCCCGTGATGAAAGTCGAAGCCCGTGGTTTCAGTATCTAGTGAAATCATTGGGCAAAACCTACTTTTCTTGTTTTAGAGTAAATACCGCCATATCTCTTAACTTGACAGTCGGGGAACCATTCCACATGAAGTAATCTACCATTCCACCAACTTATCTGATATGAGACAGTGTCGTTTATTTCAATAGCTGCTTGACGAATTGTTCCAAGCATCTCTTGTTTCTCTGTACTGCCTACGTAACAAGACGTACCAGGTCGAAGAATTTCGATCATTCCATTGCCTTTTGCCATTGTTGGGGTGTTTTGAATTTTGGGGGGTATTCAAGCCCATCAATCACTAATCGCCAGTCTTTCCACGGGGCAGTTGTGTTCGTTAAAACACGTTGCACGAAGATGGCTTCTCGCTCTTCTCGGGATTGGCGTTTTAAGCCAGCAGCAGTTAGCACAGTATCGCCATGCTTGAGTATAGCGACATACTTCTGTTGATAGATTTTGCCTTTTTCAAGTAGGTGTTTTAACCTACCATCATGAATGTAGTTATGGCAAAAGTGACAGAGAGGAACTGCCTCAATATAGATCATCTTGCCATTAGGGTAATCAATCTTGTATAGCTCGTGGCCCTCTAGCCAATGCTTTGACTTGGCTTGAGACTTGTGAACACCACAAGCGATACAACAATAGCTACAAGAAGCGTAGGCTTTCTTTCTGGTGGCATCCCACCAAGCTTGGCCTAGAATGACACGTGGGGCTGTCCCATGCATCGGCTGAGGTACATTGTCACTTAATAGAATCTCGGGGCGTCTTTTCCATTTCGGTTTTGACTTTTTTCTGAAACGCTTTAGACTGTCCTTTAGTGTCATTGCTTTTAGCTCTTCAATTGAAAACCTGAATAGTTACAAGGAACACACTTACGACCACTACTACTTCGACCTGTTCCGCCGCAAGCAATACACTTGACGTTTTCTGTCACATAATCCACGTATTTTGTCAATTTCTTTTTTGGTGTCTTCTTTTTCACACTTCCCTTAGAGACAACCTTTTTCTTTCTTCGTACAGGCTTTGGCATACTAGCTCTCTCTTTATAGTCTGTGGCTCGTGGTAATCAGGGGAATGACACAGCAGCCCACAATAATCTAAACAATAAAAAACCAGGTAAGAAGGAACTCATTAAGAGGTGACATAGTGAATTTCCTTAAATTAGTATAAAAAGAAAAAGAGAGTGCCAGCGAAGTCTGAAACACTGACACTCTCCCGGAGATTTTTCCCGAGCCGTTTGCGATCCTACTCGGGGAGTAGACAGAGCTACTCTCTCCTAATCTGACCCTGACCATGATTGTGTCCCTGACCGTGACCATGACCATGACCATAATCGTGATCCTGACCATGATCCTGATTGTAATCCTGATCGTGACCGTGAATATCTGTACCTAGCTTGTCGGCTTATTCGCATTTTGCTGGCCCCCAACTTTCAATTGAGGCAAGCATAATTCTCCAAATCCCTGGTAACTTTTCAGCGACTTCCCATTCTCCTGAAGCAAGTGCGCCTACTTCATACACTATTTTAGCATTTTCAATTTCAATATGGTCCGTATTGATACCAACAAGTTTTCCCGTGTAAATGTAAATACCACAGAAAAGACAAGTGTTTGTACCTAACATTGCTTCTAGTCCGCTTTCTTCAGTCTCAATCACGCGTTTCATAACTTGCTCCTTGTTGTGGTTTTGTTAGTAAAAAATGCCAGTCTCTCCTGGCTGTCAAGTCTAGATTTTGATGGCTAGTCCTCTTGCTTTTAGGCTAGAGAGGGTTTACACCAGGGCGACTTTCCTCCTACTTCCTTCAAAGGGGCCACGGAGAGACTCGAACTCTCGATTATCTGCCGATCGTGTTTCCTGGCAATGTTATTTACCAACCTACACTACATGGCCTTGTGCCGGATAGGCTCCGGCTGGCCTCGACAATAGGATTAGATGGGCACATATTCCCTCCAGGCTAGAGTCTTACTGTTTTGTCAACCCTAGCATCAAGTGGCTCTGGCAGGATTTGCACCTGCAGCACCCCCCTGGGAAAGCTCTGACACTAGAGCACTCCCACGGGGGCTCGTCTGCTAATCCCGACACAGAGTCATAACCCTAGTTAGCCCTTTCGCCCCGGAGAAAGCTAGGGACTAACTAGGTACCCCGAAGTGCGGTAGGTACTACTCCAACTCAACCAGCTTATCCCAAGAGATGCCTTTGTAGCTAGCACCAGAATCCAGGTTCTTGAGATTGACTGTTTGTTTTCCAGCAAACACTACCGTGACTTCGCAAGCGACAGGCTTACGCTTGCGTGGGGGTTTGTAACCAAACTCGTCACCCTTTTCTGGTGGTGCTTCATCATTGTCATCATCTTCACCTATTGCCTCAAGGATAGCAGTTTCAACACCCCCCCAATTAGGTAACTCGTCAGGATTGATTCCATTTTCTTCAGCTGTTGTCGTCAACCGGACTTGTGCTTCCCTATCGCCAGCATCACCCTTTTCGCCGTCGCCCGTTTGGTAGGTGTCTTCACCTGCTTCTATTTTCTCTTCAGTTTCGGGCTCTTCATCAACCTTCTCCTCGCTTCCGTCGACTACGCCATCTTCTTCAGATTCTTCATAGTCGTCAAGTCCACGATTACCATGCCAGTTCTCCCACACTCTGGTATTGGGGTAATTCTCGTTTGGATCAGAAGCGGAGGTTGAAAATTTGAAAATCAATTCTTCTTCAACAGCCAAAGCTAGCAAGTCTGACAGTTCTTTTTCTGGATCATCAGAATCAGGAATAGTTGATGGGTCCAGACCGAGCTTTTGCAATTCCATAAAAGCGGTGTCAACATTTTCACCAACAGTAACTACAGTACCATCGGCATTAGTGGTTTCACATAATGGAAGTGTCTTATTTTTACCGCACGTTGTACGTTGTCCTTCGATGTCCAAAGTTTGCGCAGGTAAATTCTGAATCTTACCATCTTGGAACACTTTAGGAACAAAGCTTGCTTGTTTGGGTTCAACAACAGCACCAGCCAAATAGAGAAATGGTTGACCAGCAGACGTAGTACCTGGCTTATACTCACCAATCTTAGCATCAATTAGCTTGGCAATGCCGTTGTTGATTCCGGGCGGAAGGTCAATAAATTGTCTTCCGTAGTCTGTCTCCTGCATTTCGTGCTTTTTCAAAGCACTATTCAACATCCCCTTGACCTTACTCTTTGCTGTCTTCGCCATCTTTCATTTCTCCAGTTTCGAGGTTAAGTAAACACACTACACACGCTGAGCTAGTTGCTTTTTTGCTTTCTTCGGTCCTCCCTTTCCTGTTTTCTCTGTTCCTTACTCTGTTCCCCCGTTGATGATTTCCATGATTTTGTCATACGTAGGATTTATGATCTCATCAGGTAAGGGTGTCCCCAGTGGAACTCGGAACTTACTTGTATACACTGGATCAGGTCCCGTTCGCAACGTATATTCTACCCCCTTTCCAGGCTTTGTACTTATGACGGTTTTCTTACCCACCTTTGTCTTCGTTATTATCGTTTTCGAGCGTATGCGTGTCTGCCCAATATAGTCAACTGCTGGATTCAACCACCCAGTAGTCGACGGACTAAGAGCACTAGCAACGTAGGGCGTTATCAAGTCACTATCACTGTCAAGATTGAATTCCCTCTCTTGCGCAACAATTACAACGTTGCATTTGAGATTGAGTAATGAACGTAAAATCTCTTTCATTTGGACAGCAACTTGTCCCCACTGTTTTCGTGTGGCAATGCCCCAACTAAGCTGTTCAGGTAATTCTGCTAAGTTCAGAATTTCCCTTAACACATAATCTTGAAGGCTAGTTGCATGATCTAAAACAACCGTTGCAAACTTCTCAGTTTCATTCTGAAGATCCACCAACTTGCGAACCTCAGAAGATTTTTCGAGATTAAATTTCTTGATAGTCTTGCGATTTGCGAAAGTATTGATTGACCTAACTTCCCCAGGTCTCGAACCACCACTACAAATTATCACGAGAATCGGTTTTGGGAATGTACTCCAAAGTCTTGTTTTGCCTGTTGCGCTTCGCCCATACAAGTTGATCTTGATTCCTTCATCTTTATCAAATCCGATAGGTGTAATTCTATCAGCTATTGAAAGCTTAGCTTGTACCCTCTTTTTCCCGACTTTCTTTTTCAAACGTGGAGTCTGTTTTCTGATTTGTGGCATATTTTTCTTTCCATAGGGGTAGTCCATCAACTCCCGATCAACGTCATCAATTATACTTGTAAAAGTCATTTTTCACTCCGATAATTCTGGGAAAAGATTCGTAACTTGCCGGAGCCCGCGTGTACTTCCTGAAAGAAGGTACTCATCAAGATCAGTGGTTCGGCTATCTGTTAGCGGGTTGAAAATCCCATAGGGTGTTCGGTAGTGAACGTAACGTACTAGGATGCCTATGCAGGCTCCTGTAACTATCTCGTACCAATCGCACAGGTGTTCCAAGCAGGGCGTCAAAAACTCACGCTTGAAATTCTCGATATCTTGGTCTGAGATAGCCACCTTCCAACGCATGAAGTAATAGTTAGGGTCATCAGCTATTATACCACCTAGACGCTTGTAGTAGTTTTCCATGGTTTCGGCTGGCTTGTTTTTGGTTGCCTTATGCGGTCGGATGCTACCTTTTCCACCTGCTAATGGTCGGCGGATTACATTGTATCTTACGCCCATAACCCTGGCTTTAGTATCTACTACAGGAAGTGGCCCTGGTCCACTTGTGTGAACTTGGTATTGCTTCAAAGCAATTAGGTAAATCATTGTCTGAAGGTCAAACGTCAATTGACGGCGCATCTGTTCTTCATTGATGTCCCCCTTCGTCTTGTTCTCCTGAAGCCAGATACCCGCGTTTTTACCCTTACCGATCAGATCAACAGAATCCCACTTTCCGCGAAGCTTTACAACTCGACCAGATGGCAGTTCGTAAGGAACACAAAACGTCTCTTCCTGGAGTAGTGGTGTTCGCTTCTTAACGTCTGGGTCATTTTTCCAGTAGTCAATATACACTGGAAATTGCGTCAAGCACACATTGTGCCACTTGGCAATCTGTTCATGCTGTAGGGGGTATCGCTTGCAAAGTTTCCGCGAATAAGTCAAAGCAACTTTTTGCCAACTCTTATTGACAGCAAAAGCCTCTTCACACTCGTGCCAAAGATTGCCATACTCAACAGCTTGCTTGAATTCATCCTGTACAGCCAAACCTTCGATCGTTGCTATCCGAAACCTTTCCTTACACACCAGAAACTTTGACAGTAGTGACTGTGTAATTCCATCAACTTCCGGCCCTTTCCAGACAGGTCCTTTTTGTTTAGATCTCTCCTTTGCTTTTCGTATTTGTTTAGTAGATCTCTCCTCTGATTTTCGTAATGCTTGGTTCAGACTCTTCTTTTTCTCAGGCATTTTTACGCCCCTTTTAGTGTTTACAGGTCGAAGTAGACGGCATTTAACGTGGAAACAGCATCAGAGAGATGTTCAATTGCTCGCTGAATCGCAAGCCCCTTTTGAACAACAGGCAGCCTCAACAAAGCAGCTGGATGGTCAAGGTGCAAAAACTCCAGACAACTTCCATAAAGCCAAGGCAAGGAATCAGTGTGTTTTTCCCCATAGAACTGGGCTTGTCCATAGACATGCTTTTGCGCAAGTTTGCCGAGCAAGACCAACAACTTAGGTTTACACAACCAAATGACTTCGTTTAGCCTCCCCTCACATGCTCTGATATATACATCACTGGGCTCTTGAACTTTGTCTTCGCCTCTTGGAATACAGCCAACCAAATTGGTGATTGCATACATACTCTTGGAGATGCCTGCTACACTGATTATACGGTCAAGCATTTTTCCAGCGGGACCACAGAAGGGCTTTCCTAGGGCATTCTCACTTAGACCGGGTGCTTCGCCTATGAACAGGATGGGCGAAGGTATCTCACCTCGTAGCAAGACTACACGTCTACGTTGTTCGTGTAACTTGCAACGTTTACAACTACCCCACTTCTTCTTGTGTTCTTGGAATGGCGTCATCTGATTCCTTTCTAGACTGTTGAATTAGGCTGATAACCACGCACACGATAAACAGAACAGAAACGACGTCAACGAAAATGGAAAATCCAACGAATAGGTTGAAAAGCATCAGATCACTACCTTTCTATTTTGTCGATTGTTTTCTCAATCTCCTTTAATGCAATTCTGGTTTCTCTAACTTATGTCATCGCCAAAGTTAGAAGCAATAGGCTTTTTTACACTGTGCTTCTTTTTCTGAGACCCCGCCGGCTCTTCTCTGAACGAAAGGGGTGGTTCGTCAAGGTAACGTAGTATATCAGAAGATGTCTCTTGGGCGATTTTCCAGAGTTTACGGAGCTTTAGTCCTTGGAGCTTTTCAGGTGGGATGGTAAACAGGCAATGTCCAAGACCCTCGTAGGCGATGTACTCAAAAAGTTCTTCTGGGGTAATCTGCCTATCAGGTAGTGGTTCAGGTGGATGAATTTTGGGAAGGCTTTGGGTAGCATCCCAAACCCACGCACCTGGTTCAGGATAGCCTATGTGCCTTTTGTGTCTAGACATTGTCAGGGTCTTCCGTCTCAAGTTTATCGCCTGTATCTTGAGGAGCACAAGCACAAGCGGGATCTCCACAGACAGGGTCTTCTGTTGCCTTGAACTGGCCACACCATTGATTCTGGTCTGGTTTAGGGAAGTGACAACAAATTTCCTTCTTATAAACGAAAAGAGTTGGTGCATTCACACGACAACCACAATCATTTTCATCAAAAAACTGGCAATTTTTGCAGCGGGTTTGTTTAGTCGGTCTGGGCATCATCTTTCTCCTGTTCTTGAGGGGGACCTTGGACCACGGCAATCATTGCATTGTAGAGGCTTGTGCGTTCCTCTGTTGCATGGAATCCACAGAAAATCTTGGCTGCTTCAAAAAGAAAACCAAAACCGATTAGGTCTTGGCAATCGGCTAACTTGACACCAGCAAATAGAAAATCATCGCGAAGAGAAGTAGAGATGTCGGCGAGTTGTCTCTGGACGTGGAGCGCGGCGAGCTTTTCTGAAAGAGAAGACATAACTGACTTGACAGCCGGTTCGTTCATCATTTTTCTCCAGTAGGTGATTGGAAGCGAGTACTTATTATAGGTGCTGACAGGAAAAACAGTTTTCGTGGAAAATTCTGTAGTGGGTGCGCAGGTAGTTGGAAGGGACCAAATTTTCCCAATTTAACCCTCCTTTACACGTAGTCGGAAATAGATTATACTGGCGTTCACGGGGCGGTCTACTACTACTAATACTACTTTAGTATTATTATTAGGGAATGCTGGAATCAGGGTTTACTTCTGTTTTCCGAGAGGATATATTCAGCGTTGTTACCAATTTTTCTCGAACCAGGGGATTGAGTCATGGCGAAGAAATCGAAGCGAACGACTAAAGTAGCAGCCAAGAAATCGACACAGGAAAAAGAGGTGCTATATCCCAAACCTGTAGTCAAAATTTGCGCCGGTGAAAAAGCATTGACGGCCGACCAAGCTAAGAAGTTGTTGGGGTGGGAAGAGACAGAGGGTGAGTTTCTTTTCAAGGATAAATATGGGAAGAAGATTATCTGTACAAACAACCTTGGCAATGTGCCGTACTCATTTGCTAACGCCGATACACTTCTCCAAGAGATTCTTCGCGGACGCTGGAAGCTGAATGGGCATAATCGAATCATCGGAAAATATGGTTCCATTTTGAACGGGCAACACACGCTTGTTGCTCTGGTTCTCGCAAACCAGAGATGGGAACTAGAGCCTGATAAATTCAGTGCTTGGGATTCTGCGCCAACAATCGAAACGTCTATTATGTTTGGCGTATCTGAAGAATCCCACGTTGTTGACACCCTAGACACGTGTAGGCCACGTAAGCTGTCAGATGTCCTCTACCGGCGACCCTACTTTATTGATTTGGGTAAGGCCGATCGTACTCGCGCTTGTCGTCTCCTGGAATACGCGGTTAAGTTTATTTGGGCTCGTACAGGCGTTGCCAACGCTAACGGAATTAGGCGTACCCATTCAGAATCCATTGATTTTTTGGAACGACACCCCCGACTAGTGCAGGCTCTTGAATTCATTTTCGATGAAGAGGGTAAGCAAAAGAAGCTCTCTCGATTTCTTCCGCAACTTGGAAAGGCTGCTGGCTTGCTCTATCTCATGGGCTCCGCAAAAACAGAGCCCCGGAAGTATCACCAATCAGATAATCCCCAAGAGGATTTGCTTAACTGGGATCTGTGGGATCAAACTTGTGATTTTTGGGCTTTGCTAGCCGGCGGTTCCAAGAGTTTCGACCCACTAAAGATTGCCCTTGGAAAACTGATTGAAGATGAAGATTCGACTAATGCGGCAAAAGTTGCTGTACTTATTAGGGGGTGGCTTTCCTTTCTTTCAGAAAAAAGCCCACGGGCCAGCGACCTGAAATTGGATTACTACACCAATCAAGACGGTATCCGAGTCTTGGCGGAATGTCCAATTGTTGGCGGGATTGATGTCGGTGATGGAGAATATGAGGGAGAACCGACTCCGCAAGATCCTACGCCCCAGGAAATAGACGCAAGAGCGTCTGAGGAGCGTGTTAAGCGTTCCGCGAAGAAAAAGGGCACCACAGCCCTTAAGAAGGCAGCTAAGAAAAAGGTCACGAAGAAGACAGCCACTAAAGCAGTGAGCAAGAAAACGACAAAAGCCTGGAAGTGGCAGCAATCGGGATGGCTAGCTGTACCCTCAAGCGATCCAATTCATGTGAAAATTATCAAGTTGGTCGGGAAAATTGCGATTGTCGAAACGTTACAGGGATTTCCCGGCTGTGGCACGACACAGAAAATTAATGTCGACCGGCTAACCAGGATGCAGCCAGGGCTCAAGCAGCCTGTTTCGACTGGCTAAATTATTCTATCAAATCTGGCGTTTTGTTTTTGGCCCCCTTTTCTGGGAGGATTTGGGGGCTATTTTTATGGAATTCCAGGTTTTCTGGGAAGTTTTAAGTCGTTGCTGTTGCTTGGGTTACGACAACACCCCCGGTTTATTCCAAAAGAATAGTTGGCCCCCGGTTTACTTCTCGCCGATAGATGATATAATAAAAGGGCAGGATGGGGATGAAACGAAACTCAAACCGGAGAGAAACGATGAAGACACTTGTATCCGCTGACCAGCAACGACATGCAAATACCATCGCCCGCAAGCATGGGCATGGGCGAGCCACTACCGTCGTATTGGGGGCAATTGATAGGGTAATTAGTCACACGCAGTATGGCTATCGCAAGTACACCACGGGCGAATACGTGCATAATGCTTACCGGAATAATTTTGGGTGGAAAAACACATACTATCAAGCCGCTGAAACTGTCGTTGAGATTGCTTCTACTTAACCAACTCAAACCGGAGAATGAGACGATGAAGACAGCAGCCCAAAGACTGTATTCTGAAATCAGAACTGGCAATTACGGACGCGACGTCAATTTTATTGCTGACGTCATTCTCACATCTGCTAGCAAGCCGACCACTAAACTGCGAAACCTGCTAGATAAGCTGTCTAGAGGCCATGACGTCAGGCGGGGAAACGGGATTGATCGCATCCGCGTGAATGGCAATCAATGTTCATTATCTTCGCTGGACCTCCAAGACTGATACTCAACCAACTCAAACCGGAGAAATGAAATGAAGACCACACAGTATTTTGTAGGCGAACGAGTTGCATTCAACTGTAGTATAGATGGCTATCGACCCCTGTTTGCCATGGTCGAAAAGATTAGCAAGACAGGTACACTAACACTGTCAACTGGTCGCCGATTTAACAAGGGTGGGAGGGAACTGAAGAGCAACTTGTGTAATTATCCGTCGGCCAAGATGATTACTGTCGAGGCTGCTGAGCGTTACCTCGCGCAAAAAGAGAAGAACAGCAAGACACAAGAGCAGGTAAGGGGAATTCAGAAATTTTTGGTCGAGCAAAAGACTGGCTACGGTGAATTTTACGTGACACCAGAAAACAAAGCCACATTACTTGCCATGGTTGAGGCTCTATCGCCCAATCAAGACTGAACTGAGAGGACGAAACGATGAGCATTGAACTCAAGGCTGGCGACACACTCCCCAACGGTGCGACAGTCCTAGCACTTGGCCCGATTGACGTGTCACCGGGCAAGCTGGATGCACAGCCCGTGTTAGCGTTGTCAGGCAAAGTAAGCACGATGCACCCCTACGCTATCTGGTGCATGACATTGGACGGCGTAACAACTCACGGTGACTATCACAGGACATTAGATACAGCACTTGTAGCGTTCAGAGAGCGCCAAGTCTAACCAACCGGCGCGACTAGTCAGCTAGTCCCCAGGTTCAAGCCCTGGCGCGCCAATACCGGGCGATTGAGACCCGGCGGAGGGGAGTTGAGACCATGATTAAGGTAAAGACCCGAAAGAGCGTC
>SDBT01011199.1_pt1 | contig 14450 bp, 10 predicted proteins | sample 2277101 | NCBI WGS metagenome assembly SDBT01 (sample SAMN10404973, study PRJNA504765) | marine sediment metagenome | isolation source: marine sediment core GS10_PC15, 103 cmbsf | place: Arctic Ocean: Southern Knipovich Ridge | collected 2010
TAGAGTGCAGATTATGGATCACGGAGCTTACTGTTGCCGCCATGAATTTCGCCACCTCAATAAACTTGGTTGAAAAATATGTACTTGGTGAAAGTGCGCTGAGTGCATGGAAACGCCGTTTCAACGTCTTCTTGAACCGAAGACTCATCCACTCGCCACCAGAAGAGTGAGAGAACCCTGAGGAGTCCACTGCCACCCTCTTGGGAAACGGTCTCTTACGAGCAAGGAGTTCGTACATGGAATGAAGAAGTTGTGTGTCCAGCCGTTTCAGAGCTGAATGAAGACGAGAACGACTCGGAGCTCTGTCAAGACCAAGGCGTTCAAGGAGGGAGGGGTTAAAGTAAATGAGCGCAACAAAGTCACGATATCCAAGACCAGAGTCGAACTTGAGTCCGAGAAGGATGAAGAGAGTAGGTAACGGGAATATGACGGGTCGACCATGACTGGACCTTCTATCAGGAACAGTATTGCAAAGGCTCATAAGCTCAGCATGCAGGAAGTGATAGCGGCGAGCTTTGGCCGCGTTGTATGATGAATCGTAGGACATGAATCAGACGATGTGGTCAATCCGCCTCTGAATTCTTGTATTATTGGACAGAGCCCCAATTCAGGAAAAGCTCAAAAGGGGGTCTTACATTTTCCCTCCGGGGGAAGTCATGTCATCCAACAATAGCGAGATTGAAAAGCGACTTTGGGAAGCTGCTGATGAGCTAAGAGCTAATTCAAATCTAACATTATGGTGAAGAGGCGAGTATCTATGAAGGTACTCGATGATTTCAAGGAGCGGATGTGATAGAAATGTCAGGTAAAGGTGCTCTTTCAGGATTCTATTATCAGATTGCTGTTGGTGTTCTCAGACTTCTTAGCATGCTTAATGAATCTGGTCCCTTCAAGATTGTATTTGAAGAAATCGATGATGACTCAGAAGACATCGTTTGTTTCTATGAAAGTTACACAGAATATGAGCAAGTGAAAAGACGAGATAATAGGAGCTGGCCCCCAAGTGCTGTAAAATCTGTAATTTCGAGGTTCTTTCAAAGGGAAATTGAATCCAAGAAAGATATTATTTTCAAATTCACTACTAATTCAATTCCTAGTGTCGAAACTGCAGAGTCAGATGTTCTCATCCGAAATATCCAAAATGGTATTACGGATTTCTCTGAATCCGAAATTCTTCATAGATTGATTCCTGATGATATAGGAACTGAGAGAAAGAAAGAGGTAATCGATAAATTAAGCATTATATGGGCTTTTTCCTATTCTCCTGATCCTAGGGACACTATTAAGGCAATTCGGGAGTTGTGTATTTCAAGAATATCCAAAGTCTGTGAACTCGACTATAAGAATGCGGAAACAATCTTCGTAAAATTGCATGAACTTGTATCTCATTACTCATCCAGTCAATTGAACTGCATCTATAGATCTGATGTTCGGGAAATATTGCCTAGGTGCTTCGCAAGAATAAACAAAGATGTACTACAAAAGATTCCAGAAGAGTGCAAAAAAATAATTGAAATACAGAATTTCGATTACCTCGAGTGTGAGCGTAAGATTATACAAAATGGCGAATTCAAAATTCCATTATATACAGAGAAAGGAAATCGTCGCATTTGTTTCTGGTTCTACGGCCCTTGTGATGATACATCCTTGGTAAGAGTTATTGAAGTCGCTACCAAAAACTTAGAAGATTTTATACACTTCATCGTACTAAGAGGTGAAGTGTCTGCGAATGTATTTCCTGTTCGGTTGCGAAAGCGAACGATTCACTGCGTTGAAGAAACAGAATTAAAATTGGAGAATTAAATTATGTCAAGGATTACTGTTCCATCTCTTGAAGAATTGATTACTGACTGTCTAGAGTTTCGACCTAAATTAAAACTAGAGCAACTAGCTAGGTGCATATGGGAGGGACAAGATGAAGTGGAAAAGCTGGAATTGAATGAGATTAAAATTGCGTTGGAGAAATTGGTTGTTCAGGGATTAATTCAATGGGATGTTGACAACGGTTGGATTTCACTTGCACTTAGAGATGATTTAGTGACAACACATAGTCGGGTGTTTCGAAAATCAAAGGTATGGGTGCTTGGACACTACCCTCGAATAAACAGCAAGCATCTCTATGAGAATCTTGAGATCCAGAACTCAATTTCAGGAGATTTTGAACATCATTTTGTTGACGTAACAAAAGAATGTATGTTGGTATGGGTATATGACTCTGTTAAATGTGAGTCATACTGGGGGGAAGAGGAATTCCGTATTTCATGTAGAATTTCAGGCTATCCTCCACATGCGTTTACAGAGTATGCAATGACTCAAACCACGTATTCTCTTGAAAAACTCTCAGAGATTCCACAAACAACATGTGCTTACCTCCTATTCAATGAGATGCGGAAGGAGCTTGCTAGGTTGTTCAATGGAATAGAAATCACAGTTGATGAATTTGAAGTATTGGAGAGCAGACAATAATGTCAGATTATGTTACGAACATTCTCAGATTCAAGGGAAAACCATTCGCTAAAGACATTCCATTATTTGTCTATCATTCAGGATCCGATGCTGATTTCTATCAAATTGGGCACACAGTACGCAATCTTCGAAGAATAGGACCCAATAAGGCACTACCAATCTTTCAGAGTGGAACTGATATTATGTCAATTCAACCGCTGGAAGATGATGACCATAAATGGTTGGAACCCTTCAGTTGTGAAGAGAAGAAAGTGAATGCTTCAACAGAATCAGATCGAAGGCTAATTCGCCAATTGATTTCTGAATCTGTAGCTGTCAAACTCAGAAATAAGCCTGAAGAAAAGTGGATTATTGGTCAAATATCCACTGAGGTTTACGAAGTAAAGCGGAAGGATGAGCTTGAGCAATTTGGACCAATCGCTGTATATCCAGGTTACCGATTTTCTGCTCTGGTGAGGGCAAACGGAGAGGCTGGATTAGTTCTCAATCCAAAGTACCGCCTTCATTCGGTATACAATTTGCGAACATTGTATCAAAGAGGGGACAAGCTTCTACGTGATATTTTCTTGGAAATTCCTTTACCTGACCAAGATCGCAGAGCTAATGTTGTTGACCTTTGCCCTTTAGAGGACTGTCCTGAGAAAGATGATCCCCTTTCTGCTTGTAGACTTGCTGGCATTGGAAACAATGCTCGTCTTGTCGGAATTCAAGAAAAGAAACCATCGGAAATACTAGTTCCAGATAGAAATTCTGGTGCGGATATTGACCTCATTGAATATCACAATACTGATGATGTTTGCATAAGGAGAGAGGATTTCATAGATAATACGTCACCTGTTGCTGAGGTGCGTTATAGGGGAAGCAAGCGATATTCTATCCCTCTTGAACGCCTGCGACTTACTCCAACATTTGATATCTTAAACGATCCTGACCGTGCTGCTGTTATGAAACGAGTGAGACCAGATCCTGGAATACGACTAAAGAGAACTAGGGCTTATTTTGGAGATTTAGGTGATATATCTCTGGGGAACTTCTTTGATCTTGAGCAGGACAGTCTTGAAGTAAAATGGTCCAGTAGGTCCAGTGAGATATACAATGTTTCCTACGAAGTTGGAGGGAACCAATCTGGTGAATATCCTGAGTTTCTAATAAAACGACATGGTCCATATGACTTAGATAATGATGAATTCAGAACAGCCAATATCGCTGTTGTTCATTCAGAATCGAGGGTGCCTGACGAAGTTAATATGATTCGTGAAGTACTTGCTTCAAATCATAGTAATGTGGCATCTATGAACCAGTATCTACGAATGAAGTGTAAAATAGTAAAAATAATCAATTTGAATTCGTCGAACTTTGACGAAACCATTAGTGTTCTATCCGACTTGAACAAAAGAATGTCCAACTTTTTGACGATAATAATATTCGGTAAGCGAGGTGACAAGAAAGTTCTTGAGCAGCTTACAGATACATTGATTATTCGACAAATACCAAAACAGGGAATAAATCAGCAAGAAATGAGATCGATGTTTGAGGATCGGAAGAGAGGATACTTCTTCAACATTTTCTTGGGCATATATGCAAAACTAGGAGGTCAACCATGGGTCTTGCAAGGCGCGAATTCTGACTTTGACAAAGTTGTAGGATTTTCTTCTCGCTATGATGATGATAATCTCACTATCTCACTATGTCAGTATTCATTCAGTGGAGAGTTCCTTACTGGTTCATGCAGAAGACTTCCTAGAGATACTACACCAGATGAGTTTCGAAACATCCTGGAAAAAAGCCTTTCTGAGAAATCACTCCTTCTTAAAACAGGCGCACTGTTATCATCTGAAGCGGAAACAATTAAAGTAGCTAAAGAAGAAGTCGAATTCAAGGTAGTAGAAATAATAGGGTCGTTTCCCATTCGCATCTATGGGACGGATGAATCTTCAAGAAAAATGCCGGAGTTGGGCAGAGGAGTTTGGCTATCTGATAGAGATGTCGCATTAGTTACTACAACAGTACCACCTCATCGTGGAACACCAAATCCACTTCATATAAGAAATGTGACTTTACATGACCATGAGTTTGATAAGTTCATACCTTTAGCATTCAGTCTAACTCAATGCCATATAGGGTATAGAGGCAGAATGATTAGATATCCAATACCTTGTCATGCATCAAGTAAAGCTCTTGCAGGTTTTGTACAACTGGGTATAGATCAATTGGACTTTGAGAGGCCTTGGTTCATATGACTGAATCGTATCTTTTTATTCCCGGGTGGAGTGCCAAGTTGGACCAAGCAAGTCTGAAGGCTTATCCTATCGAATTTCAATATTCTTACCCTTTTGAACTTCTTAGAATGTATATTCAAAATGGGGACTACAAAACATCGAAACCATTTGGATTATCAAACGGAAACGATTCTCTCTATCTTATATCAAGTGAGCCAATAGATGAAGTCAATATCCATAATAATCCCGCTACATGTAGTACTGAGAGTAGTTCAATTACTACCACCGACTGGCATGACACCTTTATCATCACTACCATTCATTCGATTCTTGAAGAGGAAGGTTATCTTCTGCCCATCAGAAATAGGAGCCTCATGGGTAAAGCAAAACAAACAATCAGTTTCGCTAAGCAGCCGATTCGCACGTTAGATGTGAGGCACAAAGGAAATGATCTAACGATTTCATGCTATGAATCCGAGTGGTTTGAAGTTCTTAGTGACAATAATGATGTCTGTATTTTACATCATCCAAAACATGAGTTCCGAGAAGACAGATTCGGATTGATGGATCCAGAACTTGTAGATTTCCTTGTAAGAGATAGATGGTCTGATGCTAAGAGAAATCCATCTTCAATTCATAAACGATATTCAAAGTTGGATTCTCTATTACAGAGAGAATGTAGTCAAGGTAAGGTAAATCTCGAAAGACTTGGTGCGTTTTCGTTCCGACAATTAAGAAAACCGTCAGTCATCTTTCCAAATGGCACGAAAGTAGATTTTAATTCTGATAGCCTAAACTACAGTGATCTTGTTTCAAGAAATATTGATTTTGAAGAAGGTCCTGAAACTATTACATTCGTAATTGATGAAACAAAGCAAGAGAATCTATCTAAATCTGAAAACGTAAGGCAATTCAAAGAAGCTTTTCAAAAAATAACTGGTCGCGAAGTATTAGATGTACCTGTAAACGACATCGAAACTATCCAAGATATTAATTCAGATGCCGCGATTATCATAATCAATGATGAGAGTCCTGGGGCTGGATTGGTTTATGATCGAATTAAGAATCATGTTGTTATACCTTCTAAGGTCATTCGAACAACGACTATAAATGGAAACAAAGGTCAGTTCAATGACCTTACACAGCTTGCATGGATGGGTCTTCGTTTTCGAACCACTCAGAAGCTTCACCACACACTCTCTTCTGAATTTGGATATTCACCCACTGCTTTGAGTCTAACATCTCATATGGGTGGGGAATTCTTAGCACTCCTTGGTGCTTCAATTATCAATGGAAAACTGGAAAGTCGAGTAACTCTATTGGAGCAAGACTATACAAAGGAGATTCCTGATTATAATACTACAGAGAAACTTCTTGGATTTCTATCTGCAAAATCAACGCACACTCCATTGATTCTTTTTTCAGACACCATTACATTGCCCCCTATTCTGAAATCATACTGTGATCGCCATGAAGCACTGGCTATAAACGTTAGACCCGTATCCGGCACAATATTGAAATCTGAATCAGATATTTTTTCAATTCCACCATCTGGATCTTTTGTACAGCTACTTCATGATACATATCTAATTCAAACAGATGGTTATCCTGATTTTGAAGGAGATGGAATACCTCGCTCAGTCCTAGTACGTCCTGTATCAGGAACCATTAAGGATATAAATTCTGTATTGGAATATATCTATGCACTAACTTTCATTCATCCAACAAGTCTGGCTAAACCAAAGTTACCATTACCGTTGCATATGGTAAGATCATTACCTTCTTCTATCAGGAAACGCTTGGAAGAGTCTTGGATTTTGGAGGGATTTCTCCAATGAAAAGAGTTCGTCTAGGAGTGACTTCAGTCACTGATTTCAGTTGTCCACGAAGGATTATTCTCTCTGCACTATTAACTGCAGCTGGAAAGAAGGCTGAGTTTAGACAATCTTCTGCAGCCCTGAAGGGAAGAATCCTCCATTATATCCTGCAACATACATTTCGATGGAATTTTGATCATGTTCGACACTTTCATCATAGTGGACTCTCAGATGTGGAATCATTAGAGAGTGCCATGCAATCTACTCTTGAATCATGGAAAAACATACTTACTACTACAGGATACAAGAATCTAGATAGACAAAGTATTCTTGATGCACTTACTTCAGCAGAAGATGATATTTTCAGTTTGAGCATGGTTTCACAGGGCGCGTTACAAACAACCGAATCATCAATAGAATCCTTAGCTGTCAGTGATGAATATAATGTAACACACAAAGTAAACGACTACATTATGTTAGTTGGAAAGGTGGACCTTCTCCTCTATAGAGATAATACTCTCGTAGTTGTTGAACTCAAGACTGGTCGCAAATATGATACTGATGAGTGGCAACTTCAGCTTTATGGAGATATGATTGCTCTGAATCATGGTTCATCAGAGGATATCAAATTGGAACTATGGTATCCAAAAATAAAGAAGGTCATCCAAGTTGAACATTCAAATGGAGCTTGTCTAAAGGATCTGGAACAAATCCTTTCAAATGTAAATGAAATCAAATTAGAAGAAGATCTGCCCAGAGCAAAGACTGGCTGGTGTGGATTTTGTAATTTATGTGAGCAGGTTGATGCTCTATTTCAAGCAAAATGATGTAGCATATTTGATCTACGGACGCTTCAGCCCTTTCAGAATTTCCTCGCCTTTCCTTTTCATAATACATTTTCCGCAGGTAACAGAAATCCAAGTATCTGATAATTCATCTTTTCCTTTCGGACGACCACTACAATATCTAGTTGTCCCATCTTCTGTGAAATGGGTCTCTCGTTTTGCATATTGTTTCTTAGTAATCTTCCAATCATCTGAAAGATTTTCATCCAACGTCATATGCAACACTCCAGTTAATCTTCTTCTCTGAGAATTCTTCTTTTTGCTAGCGAAGCAATTTTGCTTGAATCTATACTGCCGTCAGGACCGTCCTCAGATGTGACTATTTGTTCACCATAACCGCACTTTTCATACCATTGAAGTTTCTTATTCCATCTATCAACGTAATCGGGATTTGATAGCATTCCAAGATGCTCCCAATAGAATACTTTACCACGGTAGTAAATCGTGAAGTCCGGAAGTCTAAAATCATCCGGACTACTTGGATTCTCCAATCGCCTCTCATAATCATAATCAACATCTAGTCGGTGCAATGTATCCGCGACTATCACCTCTGATTTTGATCGCACCAGCTCTCCATTTGCAGTTCGATGTATTAGTCCCTCCGGGATGAATAGCATTTGCTCAGGAACTTCATCTGGCATCCCAAATAGGTTTGTCCAGCGCATAGAAGGTCCAGATTTAGTTGATTGCCGATTCTCAAGAAGCGGTCCAATGTCTTCCTGTATCAATAGTACCATTTTCTCTCTAAAACGCGTGAGTCCAGTATAGAGCAGTTCTCTTGATACGTTACCACCCTTTTTGGGTAGTATAAGGAATACTGTTTTAAATTCGCTACCTTGTGCCTTATGAACGGTCAATGCGTATGCAAGTTCCAATTCATCTGTTTGACTTCTAGAATATTTATACCATACATCGCTTTGAGAGGAATATGATACCCAAATATATTCGGATTTTCCCTTCTTCTTGGTACTGAGAACCGCTCCAACTTCACCATTTGCCACATAGCCATTGTAGCTATCTTTATCCTTTAAACCCCATTTTCGTTTGTTTACAATCTGTACGACTTTATCCAGATAAACAAGTCCACTGGGACCAAAGGGTCTTGGTTTATTCCTGAATCTCGATTGTTTTATTAACCGCCCCCTGAATGTCGTTTGAATCATTCGATTAATTTCTATTGTGCCAAAATGATGAACCCGAGTAGGAGTAAGTATCTGCCAGTTTTCAATACAACTCGTTTCTTTGTTGTTTAATCCTAGTGACTCGTTGAAAGTTTCATAATCCTCTTCATCAAAATCAAAGCCTAACTCCTCTTCAAGAACCTCAATCATCTGTTGATGAAGTTCATCAGGATTTTTCCAGTATCTAACTTTCAAGTCAGTACTCAAATCGCTCCTAGCTACTTTAGAGAGAATTTCATCATCGTCGACCATAGATGAATCAGAACGAAATGCTTGAGCGAGAGCGATTGCTTCGCTGTCAACTCCTCTGTGGCGTACTATCATGTTGAGTCGTGCGATATTCGAGTTGTACTCTTCACGGATTAACCAAGCTAATATATCTACAAATGGTCGACCCGGTCCAATTGGTGGTAGTTGATTGGGGTCTCCTACAAGTACTAATCTTCTTACTCTATCCCATTTCACTGCTTTAATCAAAGTAGCAAAGAGGTCAAGAGGTATCATTGAGGATTCATCGATAACAACTGTTCTAAATACTCCCTTTGCCTTCGTTCCCCTTGATTTCAGTGCATACGTGTCCTTGTCAATCCAATCATTCTCAAAAAGGAATTGGTGAATTGTTTTTGCTGATCTTCCCGTGGCTTGCTCTAATCTAACTCTCGCCTTTCCTGTTGGTGCGAGCAGCAATAAATCATGTTTCCCTTCTGATGATTCCAATCCCTCTATTAGAGCTTCAATAACCTTTGTTTTACCCGTTCCTGCAGAACCAGTTAGAACTGAAAATCTCTCACTAGAAATCTTTTCTAAGCTAATTTCCTTTTCAGCTCGTACAAATTTCTCATATTCATCATCCTCATCATCTCCGATAGTAACTCTGAGTATATCTTGCCAATCCACATCTAATTTATCAGCTTCAAAATTAAGAAGATCTTCAATGGTTGTACGGACCAATTCCTTCATCACTGCTAGGGATTTTAGTTCTGCAAACCAGGTTTCTTCGATATCTGTGAACACAAGTCTTTCTTCGAAGTATTCGATGTTGTCTAGTACTCGGTCTTGGTCGGTATCTATTCTTCGATCTGAAGTAACTTTTTTGCATAGGAGTTGCATGAGAGTTTCCAGCGGCATGAATGTATGCCCTTCTGAATTCGAAATATCTTGCAACGTTTCTGCTATTGCAGCACGTATCCTATTAGGATCGTTCTCATCAGTGGGAATAAATTCCTTGGATTTCTGACCTATAGAAGCTGCTGGAATTTGTCCCCTATCAATTATACCGAATCTAACTGGTTCTGACTCTACCCCCCCTCTATCCAATTCTGAAATCAAATACGGGTTCTCAATAATCATCTTATCCTTAACATCTATTCCTGCATTCTTCCTTTTGGTGGTTCCAACTATTCGTTCAACTTGAGCATCAGTTAATCCAAATTTGCAGAGTGTTTTCAGAAGCTCTTTACGTGTGTCACTCAATGTCTTCCATCTTTTCGATGCTTGTTTCCAACATCTCTTGAAAATTGATTTAGTTGTTTTTTTCTCTTCTTCAAGTACCTGTAGAGTTTCAAAAAGAGGATCGTTTCCATTTTCAATGTATTTTTGAATTCCTTCTCTTTGAAACAAATGACCTTGCCCAAAGCCTAAGTAGTTAAGAACTGAACCAATACCTGGATATAAACCGCGATTCTTCCACACCTGGTCTAAGATTGAATCAATCCACTCAAGAGCTGAATCCCAATCATAAGTAATCAAATCCTCTTCCGAGCCTCTTCGTAAACTCTCTGCTATGGCGTCCAATAGAACAACTGCCTGATCATCATCAATGTGTTCGGAAACATAGGAGAAACTTGCACGACACTCACTAGGAACTTCACATATCATTGAACTTGGATCCTCTCCTGAGTTTATGTATTCATGATATGGGAGTCTGATTCCGTCTTCAGGAAATCCATGGGTGATACATCTCGACCAAACTGGGTCATCACCAGTTCCCCTATCGCTTGGGGGATAATAATACTGATCTCCGATATTGGTGATTCTGCTGACTCCCACGATGGTTTTGGGTCCTTCATCAACACCTAGTGGATGAGGATAATCAATGTAGAAAAAGACCAATGATTTCTCTAGCTCAAAGGCTTTGAAAAAGTCACCAAGAGCTTCTTGTTGTTCTTCAGGATCAGAAATCCACGTTCTATCTGGATTGTCATGATCTAACATACGTCCGTATGGTCTTGCTGTGCAGCTTTTTGGAGGAATATTTTCTGTAAATGATGGCAACCCTCTCCACTCAACTGGATCAGTATGTGTAACTGTTATACCATGATTTGAAAATGCTGCACACTCACTTCCACAAGGCGGGATATCTATTTCAGGATCTGATAGTTTTGACCCCGCATTCTCGTCCTCATATACAATATCAATACTGTCCCGGATATATTCGTGCATCACACATGCATTGTTTCTTGATGGGTGATTGCAAATATGACCATCCCATCCACGGTCGTGCCAAGCTAATCTTATTGTTAGGTGAGTTACCAAGGAAATCCCCCAATCTGATAAAATGGAACCTCCTCATATGCATTGTTGTGATTATTGTCCGAATGGATAATTCAATTGTCATGATTCAAACACTCCAAAAGGGACTGACGATGATTGAGGGTCACTGGTTCATAACAATCGGAATGAGCCCCCATGCAGTTTTCAACACACTCTGGGCTGCATACCTAGAGCATGATTGGCATCCTGTGAAGATTACAGTCTTCAGACTCACCCCATCATCATCAAAATTGGGGATTAGAAAAAGATTAGATTCATCTTACCAAGTCTTTGAGAGATGGCACAAGAGATTTGCTGACAGGTACAATCTCCAAACCGATATCAAAGCCATCCATTGTGATGAGGAGGACTATGCAACCTATGCAAAGGAATATCGCAAAGCCCTGAGGAAAAGCGCGGATGTTCCACGAGCCATTGACATCACACCAGGGAGGAAGTTCGCTTCCGCAATTGGAATGGAGATTGGTATTGAAGAGAATGTGGACTCCATCTTCTATCTCCACCTGCTGGATGATTCATATACCGACATGCACTATCCCCAGATACCGCGGTCCTTGGTCAAGCTTGTAGATTTCAAGAAGAGGGTCAGTCCATGAGGTCTGTGGAACTATCTCCTCCTGAGCTTATCGCAGCGCTTAACTAGTTGGACCAGAACCAACGTAATAGACTCGAGATAGAAACACCATGGTCAAAGAAATCAATTATGTCGATTGATTTTGTTGAATCAACAACTATTGCGAACATATCAGTCAAATGCACTAGGTCGGACTTTCACGAAACCGCTTGCAACGAAGGTATTGACCAATCAACTATTGAATGTGCTTTCTATGCTTCAGGAATCGTGAAGCCACTCGGTTGGACTGCCCTCTTAGAAGAGATCGATGAGATACGTAGCCGTAACTTCCTTCAAGGTGACAGACCTCGGAGGATAGTGTTTGATACTGTCGCACTTAATCGACGGTACTATTCTGTTCTAGAGAATCAACTATCATCCATGTTTGGAACCAGAGCGCCAGTCGGATGGGGCGTCAGTTATTTGACTACAACTGGAATCCTGAGAGAATTAGCGAAATATGACTGGAAGTATCGACAGGAGCAGTTGGTCAAACTGTCTGAGGAACTGCAGGTGGATTGGTTTGATTGGAAGGGATTCACGAATCAGCTAATGAGCAGAGACCGCGTGTTTCGACTTGGGGATGTTGAAGGTAAGAAAATGTGCAACAATGGTCGCTGTGTTCGAGCGTCTTCTGCAGTTGGGGATGATGAGATCATCAAGTCCCTGGAGAAACACTCCCGCTATAATCGCGAAGAGATGCTTGCTGTTAGTGAGGACAGCGATTTTGTGAGCAAGTGCAAATCCTTTGAGATCAATGCCCTGCGGCTCGATCGTGGTCGATTGCCATCTGGTCCTATCAAAGCTAGATGGATTGAGGTATGTGACCTGCTGTATGTGCTTTCAGTCACATTAGGTGCTATCCGGCTTAAATGGGATGATGCTAACTGGTTACTTATTGAGGGAATTTGGAGAGGCAAGAAGGAAGAGAGTTGGAATCAGGAGCATGTACGATTGTCCACTGAAAACAAAGAATTGCTGAAATGGCTTGTCGATTTCAAGACAATAGCAGGATAACCAAGCTAGTTCTTGTGGTATACGATGGGTACCTCAGGTCTCTCCTTAGCTCTGAGAACTTTGTCTAACTCCTCTTGATTGGATGCACTGATGAAGATTCGATTTTTGTCACATTTCCAGATTCGTATTGAATCATCCAATCCCTCGATTTTGTGTGGTTTGCATTTCTTTGGTAACTGTCGAGGTTGTGTAGTCCAGGAATAGACTACTTGATGAGCATCATTCACAATAGGGAAATCAGGTCTGAATCTTTCTAGAGATGCAAGATTTCCCACTACCTGTTCCCCAAGTGGAATCGTTTTAGATTCCACAACTTCATGTTTCTCAAAATCACGATCATCGAGAACAAGGTAGGTCCCTAGATACTCTCCTAGTTTCTTGGACAGTGAGTATTCCCAATTTGCATTGTCCCACCAATGGTTTAGCATTTTGAGTATTTGTGTAGCGTCTGACCCATTAAGTAACAGACCTACTTCAAATCCCTCTTGAAGACTGATTTTCTCAAGGTTTGCCGTCATTAGGAGCGCTTCTAAGCCACGATCCGTTTTAGTACAGATGACCTTCGCATGAAGATAATCAAGTCCTCTAACTTCTGCTCCTTTCTTCTTCAGTTCATGGAGTACTGATGTTGTCTTTGGTCGCTGTCTAACCAACAGCTTGACCTTCTTCCTCTCTGTTGATGACGCTAGAGTTTTGAAGATGGAATCATCATCTGATATTCCATACGTTGAGATAAAGATATCCTCCTGGCTTTCTTGAAGAAGGCGTTTAATCTCCTTTCGTAGAGTTGTTGACCTGTTAGGATATGTAATGACAAAATACTGAAGGTTCTTTATCGTGCTAGTGATCTCATTTGAAACAGATGGAATTATGTCGCGAGCGTCAGATAGCAAACTTGGTTGTAGCAGCTCCCTCTCACCAAGTCCCCACCAAGCTGCTGAGAAAATGCTGAATAGTTCATCTATCTGAGGGTCATCGAGTATGACTCCTAGTTCCGGATGAAGAAATGCTTCTGTGGTGAAATTCGCTGTTGATAACAAGCCCTGCTTATTTTGACTATTCGGATCTGCTAGTATAAACTTAGCATGAACTTGCGCATCTCGAAGAAGAGTCTTTGAACAGAGGGAATTGAGCATCTTCTCGTGATCTATTTGCATCTTCTTCTTCCATTCTTCTTCTTTGTTGGTGTCTTTAGCAATTCGATCCTTTGAGGCAGTGAGTATGTATACACGGACTCCTCTGTCAGACGCCTCAAGAATGGCTTTCAACAAGTCTTTGTCACTGATGAGAAATGAGCAGATTGTGAGAATTTCTTCTGCTTCTTTGATTATTTCAAGAACCATTGGTTTGAGAGAACCTCCTCCCTCACCTCCAGAACGAATCGGATTGGTAGTATCTTTTTCCCACGAACCAGTTTCACGAGAGAACCAAGCTGGGTCTATTTCTCTATCTCTCTGATCAACAGAGAACTGCTGCTCAATTATGAATGGATTACTCATTTTACATCACCCAATGAGAGGTCAAGAGCTGTCTGAAGTAACCAAGCTTTGGTAGTATCACCACTTCGAAAGAGGTCTTGTGCCAGACTCTCTTGATTAGGTTCGTCTATGAGGAAGTTGTCAGGGAATTTCGTTCCTACTTTCGATACATGTTCTTGAAACATTGATTGTTGCAGATACTTGTTTGGAAGTTGATCAATAAGAAGCCAATCGAACCACGCTTGCGCATCGATAAGGGTC
>SDBT01011200.1_pt1 | contig 14449 bp, 8 predicted proteins | sample 2277101 | NCBI WGS metagenome assembly SDBT01 (sample SAMN10404973, study PRJNA504765) | marine sediment metagenome | isolation source: marine sediment core GS10_PC15, 103 cmbsf | place: Arctic Ocean: Southern Knipovich Ridge | collected 2010
GGCCGAGGTGGAGGCCATCCGCTCCGTGGTGGACCGCAGCGGGGAAGTGATGGACTCCGCCTCCGAAACCCTCGCCCGCACGCGGCAAACCATCGAGAACACGCGACGGAAGATCCACGAGACAATCTACGGCTATCTCCGCCGTCCCGAGGTCAGCCGGATCCTCCAGAACCCCGTCGTGACGCTGCACGAGGACCGCTTCGTCCTGCCGGTCAAGGCCGAACGCCGCCACGAACTGCCGGGCGTGGTTCACCGCGCCAGCCATACCGGGGCGACGCTCTTCGTCGAGCCCAGCGAGTCGGTCGAGATGAACAACCAGTTGGCGGAACTCGCCTACGAGGAGCGACGGGAGGTAGCCAGGCTGCTCAGCGAGTTGGGCATCCGCGTCCACGCACGCCAGCAGGAGATTCTCGCTTCGCTTCGGATACTGGCGCAGATCGACCTGGTCGCCGCCAAGGCGCAGTACGCGTGCGAGTTCGACTTCACGGCCCCGGAGATCACCGAGCGCGGGACGCTGTCGCTCCACCGCGTGCGCCACCCGCTGCTGATCGAGCAGGTCTACCAGCTCCAGACCGGCGGCGCGCCCGCCGAGCGCATCGCCGAGGTGGTGCCGATCGACGTGCGATGCGGGTCGGACTTCGACGTGCTGATCCTGACCGGCTCCAACACGGGCGGCAAGACCGTCACGCTCAAGACCGTGGGGCTGGTGGCGGTGATGGCGCAGTCGGGCCTGCATATCCCCGCCCACCGGGGCTCTTCGCTTCCGCTGTTTCGGGACGTGCTGCTGGACGTGGGCGACGAGCAATCGCTCCAGCAGTCGCTGTCCACCTTCGGGGCGCATATCCGGCGGGTGCGGAACATTCTCCGCAAGGCCGACCGGTACAGCCTGGTCCTGCTGGACGAACTCGGCAGCGGAACCGACCCGGACGAGGGGGCCGCCATCGGCCAGGCCGTGCTGGACGAGCTGCGGCGCGTCGGGTGCCTGGCCATGATCACCACGCACCTGAGCGTCCTCAAGGCCTACGCCATCAACCACGACCGGGTGGACAACGCCTCGGTCGAGTTCGACACGCAAACGCTCCGTCCGACCTACCACCTGCGGATCGGCGAGCCGGGCGAGAGCCACGCCATCACCGTTGCCGCGGCCATCGGCATGCCCCGCCGGGTCATCGCCACGGCCCGGAAACTGACTGAAAGCGCCGGCGGCGCGTTCCGCCGGGCGATCCGCGCCACCCGGGCGACGCGCCGGGCGTCGGAGCAGGCGCGCTCGGAGGCGCACTTGGCGCAGCTGGCGGCCGAGGACGCCCAGGAGCAGCACGCGGAGAAACTCGGCGAACTGCACCGCCTCCAGGGGCGGTTCGAGAGCTGGCTGGCGTCGCTGGCGGAACTCAAGCCCGGCGACGAGGTGCCGGTCCCGAATTTCAGCAAGCCCGGGCGACTGGTGCGGGTGCAGTTCAACAAGCAGATCGCCGTGGTGGACGTGGACAACGTGCAGATCGAGGTGCCGCTGGCGGAACTCATGCCGGACCTGGGCCAGAGCGGGGTGCGGGCCGAGATGGCCACGCTGCGTGAGCAGATTCTCGCCCAGGCCCGCCAGGCCGAGGGCGTCCGCCACGAGGCCGAGCGGCTGCAGAAGCAATACCAGCTCTCGCTATCCCACCAGCGGTCCCGCCAGCATCAGTTCGACCAGTGGCTCAGCCGGCTGGGCCAGACGAAAGTCGGCGACGTGGTGCCCATCGCCCGCCCGCCGGGCGAGGGCAGGGTCAAGGAACTCGACTTCCTTTCGGCGCAGGCCAAGGTCGAGACGGCCAAGGGGGAACTGACGGTCCGCCTGCAGGAACTGTTCCCCCAGACGGGCCCGTTCGCCGTCAAGGCCAAGCCCGCCCCGGCCAGCCGCCGCAAGCCCCCCGCCAAGGACGCTCGCCCGATGCCACGCCGCAGCGCCGACAGCAAGGCCGCCCGGTCCAACCGACAGGCCGTGCTCAAGACCCCGCCCGGGGAGAAGCTCTACGTCGTGCCGTTCCACAAGCGCGCGACCCTGATCCGGTTCGATCACGACAAGGACCAGGCCGTCGTCCAGGCGGGCGCGTTCGAGATGCAGATCCCCATTGCCGATCTGGAGCCGATCCGGGATATGAAGTAGCCCCCCCCCGAACGGGTCAGGTCTTGACGGAATCAACCATGACCACGGCGATGGGCCCGAAGATCAGCGCCGGCAGCCAGGCCGCCACCACCGGCTGGAAGGCGATGTTCCGCGTCAGGTAGACGAACACGAAGAACCCTCCCCCCATCAGCACGGCCAGGCCGGCCGAGGACTTGAGGTTCCGCTCGCGGGAGAGGATGAACGGCGTTACCAGCAGCAAGAGCAGCACGTTATTGAGGAAATCGGCGAAGCGTGTCTGTCGCAGCAGCACGGCCCGCCGGCGATCCGGCGCCCGCTTCATGCGAAGCAACTCGGTGATCTCCCTGGTGGACATGTACTGCACCCAGTTGCTGGATTCGCGTAGTGACAGGCCCTCCGGGTCCAGGTCGGACTCGGCCACCAGCCGCCCCTCCGTCAGCACCCAGCCCACATGGCCGGGCTTGCCCCCGCGGGCCAGTACGAACCGGGCCTCGGCCGCGACGATCTCCACGGCCGGCTTGTTGTCGGAGTCCGCGCCGAACTGGAAACGCACGTCCTGGAGTACGTCGATGCCGATTCGCTCCCGGCCTTCGGCGTCCTGCAGGCGGGTCAGCACAGCCCGACCGGCGCGGATCGTCATGTAGTTGCGGCTGTCGTGGACCTTCACACCGCGAATGGCCGTGGCATTCCGCCAGTCGACCCCCGCGTTCGCCTTTTCCTTCCGGACCTCGGCCAGAATCTTTTCCGGACCGACCATGCTGGGAACGAAATCGGTCTTCGCCGCCTGCTCGCAGGCTCGCATCTGCACACGCGGGAGGTGGATCTTCTCGTCTTCCTCGTCCAGCCTTCCCGGCAGGAAGGTCCATTCCTTGCGACGCTCGTCATAGACGGCCTTGGGCGAGGTGACTTGACCGACGAATTCACCCTGCGCGTCCCGAAGGATCAGCCACGGGTTGTACATCCAGGCCTGGCTGCCGGCCTCGCCGGCGGGATGAAGCTCCGAGGAGAACAGGCAGCTTCCGTTCTGGTCGGTGGGCACCTTGACCGTGAAGCTCTCCTTGCCGGCCGATTCGTCGCGGTCACGGATCAGCCGGTACTTGTTCGGCGGAATGACCAGCTCCGTGTCCAGAACGATCAGGAAGTTCATGGCGATGGCGCAGATGACGATGGGCATGAGCACCCGCCGCAGCGACACCCCGCTGGCCAGAATGGCCGTCAGCTCGTTCGTGTGGTTCATCCACGCCAGCGTGAAGCCGGCCGCCAGCACCACGATCACTCCCCCCAGCTCACGGAAATACAGGATCGACTGGACGCTGTAGTAGGTGGCGATGTTCCGCATCACCTCCCAGAACGTCTTGGCTTGGTCGGCCTTGGTGAACTCGTCGATGTTGACGAACAGGTCCGTCACCATTCGCAGGCTCATCAACACGAGAAAGCACATCAGCACGCTGATGAGGAAGCTCTTGACGACATATCGGTCCAGCGTCTTCATGTTGCGTTCATCGCCTCATGGGCACGACGTAAATGTACGCGGTCACGGCCGCCATGACGGCAACGCCCGCCCAGATCACCACGGCGCCGTAGGCCTGGCCCATGCCCGCCGAGGCGATTAGTTGCTTGCCCATCAACAGCACCACGATTACCACCGAGGCCGGCACCGCCGAGATCGCCATCGCGCCGAGCACCTGCCCGCCGCGGAGGATCAGCCCCATGGCCGCGCCGATCATGACCATCAGCATGCAGCAGACGCCGTAAGCGATCCGCCAGTGCATCTCGGCGGCCGCCTTGCGAAGCAGCCGCGGCAGCGTCTCCGTGTTCAGTTTCTTGATCAGTTTCTCGACCTTGGGCGGCACGTCGTGGGGAGCCTTGCCCTCCACCACCTCGTCCAGGCGGAGGGCTCTGGACTGGGCGATGATGTCGGCGGGAATGGCGTACGGGCCACGGACCAGCGTCGTGTGGCCGGCGCCGGCCTCCCTTGCAGAGCCGGACACACGGGCAAACTTCAGTAGCAGCTTGACGACCATCTTTTGCGCCTCGTCGTCCCACTTGGCCCGGACGGTGGCGCTGACGGACCGCTTGTGCTCCCGCATCACGCCGTCGACCTCGTGAACCTGCAGGACCACCACGTCGGCGCCGTTGGTCGCGCCCGAAGCCCGCGGCGAGGAGAGCACGACCCCCTTACTCTCCTCGTCGAGTTCGGCGTGCGGGGCCTGGAGCAGGATCCACCCGGGCTTCGACCCGCTCGACGACCCCGACAGTTCGGTCAGCCGGCTGTAGGAGCCGCCGGTGTTGATGGAGTCGATCAGGTCCCGATAGAACTGCTGGGCGCACATCTCCTGCCGGATCACCTCGGTCTCCCTCCGGATGGACTCGCTGCTCCTGGGGCGGGTCCACGTCCGCCAGAGCCTGCCCCAATCGTAGAATTGCGGGTCATCGTCGAACGGGCCGGTCAGGTTGGCCCGCCGCAAGCGCATGAGATCCTGCTCGCCCAGCAACAGTCCGTTCTGGCGGACGGGGTAATTATCCTTGCTGGTGAAGTCGAGGAACACCTGTCCGTCGCGCTCGATGAAATCCGGCTTGACGGCGCGGGCGACCAGGGCCATGGCATCCTTGGGGTCCTTGCGGTTGAGCACGATCACGCCGTGCATCCAGTTGGTTTCGGTATTGACGCTGTCGGCGTGAATGAGCAGTCGGCTTCTCGGCGGCTCGATATAGCCGCGGGTCATCAGTTGATGGTGGGCCACTTGGCGGAGGTTGGCCTTGAGGCTCTTCTGGGAAGCCCCCAGCAACTGCGGGGCCACCCACAGGCTCAGCGCCAACGTCACCACGGACACGATCGCGCCCAGCCAGATGGCCGGCCGCAGCAGCGACAGCGTGCACAGGCCGCTGGCCCGGCTTGCCAGTAACTCGTTGTCCTGGCTGAAGCGGCCGTAGACGAAGGTGGCCGCGAACAAGGCCGCCACCGGCAGCGTCAGCGAGAACATCACCGGCATCAGGTAGCCGAACAGCCTCAGCGCCTGCGGGCCGGAGAGCCCCTGCTCGCGCAGCGGCTCGATGACGCCAAGGAAGGTCATCATGATGGTGATGACCACCGTGGCCAGGCCGCCGATCTTGGCCAAGTCCTTGGCCAGATACGTTCTCAGGATTCGGAGCACATGGCCTCCGCCGCCCGTGGGGCCGCCGGCCCGACCGTCCTACCGTCGCTTTCCGGCAGCCGATCGGCCTGACCGGGGTACGCCCGGCCTCGACAGACGTCCCATCCTCAGGCAGATTCACGGACATCGCAGCATTTCACGAGGATGTAAGCGGACATTGTCCGGTTCGGCCCGGCGGCATGTCAAGGCTTTCCACTTGACGGAGCGGCGGGCAGCGGGACAATGACCCTCACCAGCGGGGTATGCGATGCTTTCCAGCTTGGCGACAATAGCAAGGTCCACCGTAAGCCTCATTTGGCCAGAGACTTGTGCTGGCTGCGGCACGAACGCCGCCACCGTCGGGGGCCTGTGCTCGCCATGCGGGCGCCGGCTGCTGGCACTGGCGATGTTGGACTACTGCCCCCGCTGCGCCGCCACCGTCGGACCGGCCCTGCGCGCGGACGAAAGCGGCTGCAGCGCCTGTCCCCCGGTCGCCCCGAGGTTCGCCCAAGTGGTCCGCCTGGCCCCCTACGCCGGGGCCCTCCGCCAGTCCATCCACCGCATGAAGTACCGCCGAGGGCGGGGCGTCTCCCGGCGGCTTTGCCGGCTGCTGGCCCAGGCCGTGGCCACCCGGTGCGACGTGGACGGCTTCGACGTGATCCTCCCGGTGCCGATGTACTGGCTCCGCCGGCTGACGCGGGGCTGGAACCACTCGGCCGGCATCGCCGCGGTCCTGGCCTCCCACCTCGGCGTTCCGCTGGGCGGCGAACTGGTACGGGTGCGGAACACGCCTCCGCAAGTTCACCTGGCCGCGTCCAAGCGGGCGGCGAACGTCCGGGGCGCCTTCGCGGTGGACCGGCCCGGCGGCATCGAGGGCGCCCACCTGCTGCTGGTGGACGACGTGATCACCACCGGCGCCACCGCCAACGAGGCGGCCCGGACCTTGCGCCAGGCCGGGGCCAGCGCCGTGACGGTGGCCGTGCTCGCCAAGAGCGAACCACCCACCGCCTACTCGCATCAATTGATGCAATAGGTTCGGGATTTCGCCTCCGCCCTCTCGCGGCCCGGGGCAAAATCCATTACATTCTCGGCGTTGGACCGCACACACAGCTTCGACATGAGCTCGAACAACACAGAAGAACGGATCGTCCAGCCTTCGCACCTGGCGCGATGGCGCACCGTCGCCGTGGCGGCGCTGATCGTGCTGGGGGCCCTGCTGGCCTGCAACAAGGTCTGGACCTTCGACGCCTTCTGGCATCTCAAGAGCGGCCAGTGGATGTGGGAGAACTCCCAGATCCTCCGGCACGACCCGTTCAGCGTCCCCGAAAACGGCGACGCCCCGCAACGATGGGTGAACGTCCACTGGCTGTTCCAGTGCCTCGCAGCCGGTGTGCACTGGCTGGGCGGGTTCGCCGGCCTGGTGGTCTGGAAGATGGGCGTGCTCGCGGGCGTGATGGCCGTGCTGGCCGTGGGACTCCGCAAGCGGGTCGGCCCGGCGTGTCTGATGCTCGTCGGCCTGGCCATCATGCTGGGTATCGAAAGACGGGTGCGCGTCCGGCCCGAGGCCGTCACCTTCCTGCTGCTGGCGGCGACACTGGTGCTGGTCGAGTCCGTCCGCCGGGGCGCTTCGACGCGCCGGCTGTGGTGGCTGACGCCGATCACGGTCGTGTGGGTCAACATGCACGGCGTCTACATCGTCGGGTTGATGGCAGCCTGGGCGGCCTTCGGCGGGGCGTGGCTGGACCGGCTGGCCAAGCGAGACACCGCCGGCAACCTGGCCACACGGCGAGCCCTGCCGGCGATGATCGCCTGCACGGCCGCCCCACTGCTCATCACCCCCTGGCCCGTGGCTGCGGCGCTGCACCCGCTGGTGCTGATGACGCGACTGGCCGGCGAGAAGAGCTTCTACAGCTTCGGCGTCCAGGAGCTGCGACCGACCTACCTGATGAGCCCGTTTTCGACGGCGCCATTGACCATCGCATTGGTCCTGGCCGTGGCGGCGGTGGCGATGATCCTGGCCGTGGCCGTCGCCGAGACGGCGCGAGGCGACAGACGCTCGGTCGCCGCCGGACACCTGGGGTGGCTGGCGATGTTCGGCGTCCTGGCCGTTCTGGCCGTGCGGAACGTGGCGCTGTTCGTCATCCCGGCGGGTTTCCTGCTGGCGATCTACGCGGGGCGGTATGGCCTGCTGATGGCCCGGCCCGACCGCCGCCGCGCCGCTGTCGCCCTGGCCGCACGCATCGTGATGCTGCTGGTCTTCGCCACCACGGGCATTGCCTACGCCACCGAAGCCGTCTATCGCTGGCAACGGCGGGAGGGCAACCGCTTCGGGTTCGGCCTGAATGAGGACATCCACCCCATCCGCATGGCCAAGTGGCTAGGGCGGTCCGAACTTACCGGCGACATTCTGCCGCTGAACTTCGGCAACGGAGGCACGTTCATCTACTACAGCAGCCCGCGGCGGAAGGTCTGGATGGACGGCCGGCTGGAGGTCCACTCGTTCGAGCGGTTCGCCCGACTGTATGACTATCGCATGAAGCTGCTGTCCAGCCGTCAGGCCAACGACCCCCAGCAGACCCCGCTGCCGCCGACGGTCCGTTTCATCGTGGTCGAGGCGGGGGACACCAAACGGATCGAGGCCCTCAGCGAGGCGGCCCGGTTCCGGCTGGTTTATGTGGACCGGACGGCCGTCTGCTTCGCACGGACGGACTTCGATGAGGCCGCGCTTCCCCCGGCCAACCTGCGGGAGTTCGACCGTCCGTTGGCGCCCGCCGGCAGGGCCGACCTGCTGGACGTCGCGACCTCCCGCGCGTGGTGGCGGCAGAACGTCCCGCCGGCGCACTGGAAGATGGGCACCATCCTGTATTACATGGGCTTTGACCGGCTGGCCGCACGCTACTACGCGGCGGCGGATCGACTGGCACTCGTCGAGCCCGTCCTGCGGCTGGGCATGCTCGCCCGCGCGCACCTGCGGTTGGCCGAATACGAATCCATCGATCCGGGAATGGACCTGCCCGTCGATCCCAACCTGACCCGCGCCTTGGCCCTGTGCGAGGAGATGGACCTGTCCGACCTGGCCGACGAGAACGCTCAGACGTTCGCGCTGGTCAAGATCCGGGCCTTGATCTTCGGGCGACAGATCGACGCGGCCGATCGGGCCATGGCCGATTACCTCGACCATCTGCCGATCCCCCGCCGCTGGAACCCCCCGGCGGACGCCCTCGCTCTGCGCGACGCCATCACCGTCGCTTACGACAGGTCGCGGCGGCGCCGCAAGGAGTTCGACCTGACCGGCATGGACCCGGCCATGCGAGCGCTGCTGCTGTTGCGAAGGAACGTCGGCTTGATCGACCGGGCGATCGCGGAACTCCGGGCACAGACGGACCCTCCCCGTCAGGCGCAGCTGCTGCTGGGGGACCTGTACCTGCGCAAGGGGCAGGTCGCCAAGGCCCGGCAAACCTACGACGGGGCGCCCGAGGGCAGCCGGTGGGACATCCGGATGCGGCTGGGCCTGTGCGACTGGGCCGGCGGGGATTTCGCCGGGGCCATTGCGAAGTTGACCGAAGCGGCCCGGGACAACCCCAAGTCCCCCGCCCCCGCTCTGTACCTGTCGCTGCTCCGGGAGCAATTGGGCGACTACCCCGCCGCCGCCGACGCGCTGCGGGCTTACCGCGGGGGCGACGCGCCGGACGCGGAGCGGGTCCACCGGCAGTTGGCCAAAGTGGCGGCCCGGCTGAAGATTCGAGGCGTGGACGTCCCGCCCCTGGGCGGCGCGCCCGCCAAGCCGGCCGGTTGAGGACGATCGGTAATGCCGTCCGCTGCGGCGGCATTCATATAATGACTAGTCGAGGACCAAGGCCATGAAAGGGATCTGCCTGACATTCCTGTTGGCGCCGCTGATGGTGGCGGCCGGCGCCTCGCCTGCCGCCCAGCCGGCGTCCCAGCCCGCAACGGTGGAACTGGGCCCCAGGTACACCGACGTGCTTCGCGGGTTCTCGCTTCGGCCGCTCACCGGGACCGAGCGCCTGCGCCGGACGGCCTCGCGCCGGCTGGTCCTCTGGGTCCGCCGCGATAAAAAAACCGCCGCCATCCGCTGGTCCCTGGATGTGCTCCAAGCCCGCCAGAAGCCCAGCGAACTGCCCCTGGCCGACTACGCCAAGGCCATGGCCGCGGAACTGGCCAGGAGCAACAACTTCCACGTCGAGTCCACCCAAATCGCCACCATCGCAGGCAAACCGGCCATGCACTTCCGCGGCATCTGGCGAGGGACGCTGCATCTGTGGCGGCGGCAGTGCTGGGTGCAACTGGCCCCGGGCGAGTTCCTGGTCGTCAACCTGGCCGGTCCCGTCACCGATAAGGACGCGTTGGACGCCTCCATGACGGCGGTCCTCAAGAGCCTCCGGCTGTTCGACCCAAAGGCCGCCCGCGAAGAGCGCCGCAAGAACCTCCTGCGCGGCGCCGAACTGCTCAAGCAGTTCAACGACGACGCCCTCCTGGCCCTGCCGGGCAACCAGATCCACTACTTCCGCGTCTCGCTGAAGGGTAAGCCCATCGGGTTCTTCCGGATCGCCGAGTCGCTCACGCAGCGGGACAACGTCATCGGCCTGCAAGTGGTCCGCGGCGGGTTCATGGAGATCAAGGGCGCGCCCAGGCAACTGACTCGCGAGGACCTGTTCGCCACCGCGGATCGAAAGTCCGAACAGTGGCAGCGGCTGGACGAAACCGCCGGGGGAGTGATCGTCAACGACGGCCTCAAGCAGAACGATCTGCTGGTCATGCAGACCACCGTGCCTCCCAAGCCGCGCGAGACCCGACAGAAGGAAGTGCCAAAGTCGATCCGGGACGGGTATCTGCCCCAGGCGCTTGCCGCGGTGCTGCCGCGGCTGATCGACCGGTCCAAAGCCGGGGCATACGCGTTTGCGGTGTACAATCCCGCCAGCAACGACTTCGACATGCGGACGATCTCCGTGGTCGGCCCCGAGGAGATTACGCTGGCCGGGAGCAAGCGTCGGTCCGTACGGCTGACCGACCAGACCGCCTTCGATGCCGAGCCGGTAGACCTCTGGGTCGACGAGAGAGGCGGAGTGCTGCGAATGGCCTCCCCCGGGGGCCTGGCCATGGAACGCGTGGACCGCCAGACGATCATCCGCCAGTACGCCGCCGAGCTGCTGGAGCTGGACAAACTCAAGGACGCGCTGAAGGATCCGAATAAATACCGCCTGCCCCGTGGGGACTAGGCCGTAACGGAAGGAACTCAGGTATGCCGGAGCAGGACATCTATGACACGATCATCGTCGGGGCCGGTCCAGCCGGGTTTGCGGCCGCACTGTACACCACGCGGGATCGATACACGACTCTCATCCTCGATAAGGCCGGGCTGCCGGGCGGGCAGATCCTCCTGACCGAGCGGGTCGAGAATTACCCCGGGTACGAGTTGATCAGCGGCCCGGACCTCATCGACAACATGCACAAGCAGGTGACCAACTTCGGCGGGAAGGTCACCACCGGCGCAGGCGCCACCGCCCTGCGGCGGCGCGAGGACGGCATCCTGGCGGTCGAGGTCAATGACGGAGAGCAGACCTACCTGGGCCGGACCGTCATCCTCTCCCCCGGCAGCGACTATCGCCGCCTCGGCGTGCCCGGCGAGGACCAGCTGCGTCAGGCCACCCGCGTGTCCTACTGCGCGACCTGCGATGGGGCCTTCTACAAGGACAAGCACGTGCTGACGGTCGGCGGCGGCAACACCGCCGTGGAGGACACGCTCTATCTGGCGGAGCGGTTCGCCGCCAAGGTCACGATGATCCACCGCCGCGAGGAGTTCCGCGCCCAGAAGATTCTGGTGGAGGAGCTCTACGACAAGGCCGGCCCGCACAACATCGATATCCGGCTGCCGTACGTCATGGAGGCCATCGTGGGCAACCAGGACGCCTCCCAGATCGACCACGTCGTCATTCGCAACGTCGATACCGGCCAGACCGAGCGGGTGGAGGTGGACGGCGTATTCATCTTCGTGGGCATGGTGCCGAACACGAAATGGCTCGCCGGGGCGGTGGAGATGACGGAGGAGGGATACGTCAAGTGCAACTGCCTGACGTTGCAGACGTCGATGCCGGGCGTCTACGTGGCGGGCGACTGCCGGACCGGGGCGGCGATGCAGTTGGCCACCGCCTGCGCCGATGGCGTCCTGGCCGCCATGATGCTCAAACAGTACTTCCGGGACCCCGCTGCCTGGCTGGCGGAGTCGTTGGAAGGCCTGGGCGGAACCGGGTGGTAGCGGGTCCGGGAGAGTGCGTCAGGCGGCCCGCGAGGAGCCCAGGCGTTTCCTTGCCCTGGGGCAGGCCGGCACACGAACGACACGACCGCAACTGCAGCACCGCACCCGCTGGCCCCCATAGTTCAGCGGAACGGTAAGAACGATCCCGCACTGGCGGTTCAAACACTTAAATCGGATAGAAGCCACTGATTGTCCTCCGTTACTATCTCTCGGCCGGCTGGGCCGGGGGCTTGACCGACGGTAATGGCCGCAGCAATTTCATCGCACAAACAGTTCCGTCTGTGCGGATTGCACGGCGTGGGAGACGGGACGGACCGAGTCATGATGAAGTGCCGCCTGTTGAGCGTGGACGTGGACGGGACGCTTTTCAACAGCGGCCGGTTGGACGGCGAGGACGTCGCCGCTCTCCGGACCGCCGCCGAAGCGGGGATATTGGTCTGCCTTTGCACCGGCCGCTCGTGGCCGGAGGTCAAGCCCATCTGGCAGGACCTGGCCATGCCGGCCCCGCACGGACCCGTAATCTGCGTCGGCGGGGCCCTGGTGGCTGACGCGGACGCCGGCCGGACGCTCTACAGCCGGGCGTTCGACCGTCCCACCGTCGCCGATCTGGCCGACGCCATGCGCCGGCGAGGGTACCCCGTCATGGCCCTGGTGGACGCCTGGCGCGAGGGATTCGACTATCTCATGCTCGGCCCATACGAGGACCGGCCCCTGTACCGCCGATTCTTAGATCAGTGGCATCCGCGGGTCCGGGGGGTCGACAGCCTCGCCGACGACCGCCTCCCGCCGGTATTGAGGCTCAGCCTGCTGGCCGAAGCCGACGCCGCGGCCGACCTGGCCCGGCTGCTGGGTGAGCAACTCCGCGGGCGGATCGAGCTGCAGGCCATCCACCTGCACCACAGCGACCTCCACATCGTCGAGGCCTTCCGCGCAGGCACGAACAAGTTCACGGCCATGGGGTACGTGGGACAGGGCTGCCACATCCCCCCCTCGCAGATGGCCGCCATCGGCGACGATCTCAACGACCTGGCGATGCTGCGAGGGGCGGGCATTTCCGCCACCCTCGCCGACGCCCCCCAGCCACTGCGCGAGGCCGCCGACATGGTCCTCGCGCCCCGGGGCGGAGCGCCTGTAGCCCAATTTGTCCGCGTCCTGCTGGGCGCCGGCCCGTGAGCTATGGCGAGACCTTCCACAGCAGCATCAGCCTGGGCGTCTGGATCTCGTCGAGGACCTCCGTGGCCAGGCCGGACTCCGCGCCCAGCAAGCTGGGCCTGAGCAGGACGCCCGTGCGCATCTGGTAGCGGACGACCTTCGGCTTGACGAGATTAGCCCGTCGCGCGGCCTCGTCCAGGGCGTCAGAGAGGTACCCGATACTGTCCACGAGCCCGAGTTCCTTGGCCTTGTCGGCCGGATAGATGCGCCCGTTGAACGGCTCGGTCTCTTCGACGGTGAATTCCTTACCATCGGCGCCGGTGTAGGTGTTCTGGGCGGTCCGGATCGTAAGCCGGGCGCCGCGCTCGGTCCGGACGATCCCCTCGAACCGCTCGTGCGCGGAGTTCAAGGCCTCCTGCACTTCGGCCATCTGGTAGCCGGCGGCGTCCTCGAAGAGGTTGGGCGAGGCCTTCCAGGCCCGCGCCTGGGCTGACCGGACCACCATCATCTTCACGCCGATCATCTCCAGCGTGCCCTTGAAGACGGGCCAACTGGCGATGACGCCGATGCTCCCCGTAACGGTGGTCGGCTCGGCGTAGATATGGTCGGCCGGCGCCGAGATGTAGTATCCGCCGCTGGCGGCCACGCCGCCCATGGACACGACCAATGTCTTGCCGTGCCGCTCCTTGAGGTCCTTCAAGAGGTGGTATATCTGGTCGCACGATGAGACCACCCCGCCCGGAGATTCCACCCGCAGCACCACCGCCCGGACGTTGTCGTCTGTCGCCACCTCGCGGCAGAACGCGTCGATGATCGCAACCTGCTGGCCTCGGATGACGTTGTTGATCTGCACCAGGGCGATCACCTGGTCGCTATCCCCCTTGCGAATGACCGCCTTGTCCAGCCCGCCGCGAAACCCCATCTTCATCGTGGCCGCCAGCATGCCCCCCAGCAGCACGTTGACCACCAGCGAGCCGAGCAGCACGATCACCACCAGAGACAGGAGGATTCGCTTTGCCGCCGACTTGCGAGGCGGCGGGGGCCATTCCGGCAGCGCCATCGCGACGGCGGGTGCGGCCGGCGGCGGGGTCCCCGTGGGCGCGGCAGCCGGAGTTTCGCCGGCAGACGGAACGTCTCCGACAGGAGGAATCGAAGAATCGGACATGGTCTTCTCCCGTTTGTGCCGGCCCCCGCCAGCGGGCATTCGCGAGACGGCTGACCGGCTCAGAACCCTCCCCCGCATCGTCCCGCTGTCGCTGCGCGAACGGGGCGGGGAAGCTCACATGGCTAAGTCTAGGCCTTGGCCTGCGCGCTGTCACGACTTTCCTGGCAGAGACGTGGAAACGGGGCGCCCGGGCCATGCGGAGCAGGCGTTGGGCGTGGGCTGGGCGGGTCAGTCCCGGGCCTTGGCGGCCACAGCCCGGTCGTTGACGATGATGAGCAACTGCCGGTTGATGCCCCCGGCCTGGTTGAGGTACCGCGCCATTCTGAAATGTTGCTGCATCGGCGCCGGCGTCGTCGGCGGCGTTGCCGGCCGGCTCGTGGGCCCCACCGGCGCGGACGGCGCCGGCTGGATGAGCTGTTCGATCGCGGCGAACTGCTCCTTGGTGGCCGCGACGACGAGCTGGTTGGAGGCGACCTCGGCATCGAACCGCGGGCGCTGTCGCGCGCCGTCCTGGGAGAACACCCCGTTCAGCGTTATCGCCACCTGGCGGGCGTCCGCGTTGGTCAGCTTGAAGTTGCGGACCTCCACGTTCAGCTTCTCGC
>SDBT01011201.1_pt1 | contig 14448 bp, 18 predicted proteins | sample 2277101 | NCBI WGS metagenome assembly SDBT01 (sample SAMN10404973, study PRJNA504765) | marine sediment metagenome | isolation source: marine sediment core GS10_PC15, 103 cmbsf | place: Arctic Ocean: Southern Knipovich Ridge | collected 2010
AGTGAGCATTATGATTGGGACTTCTGAAGATCGACGTATCTGGCGGCATACTTCCAGTCCGTCAATCTCGGGAAGCATAAGGTCAAGCACAATCAGGTCCGGTTTTTCTCGCTGGAAGACCTCTAGGGCTTGGCGACCGTTGTTTGCTTCCAGTACCTGGTATCCTTCGCGCTCAAGATAGGCCTGCACGGTGCTTACTATCTTCGGTTCATCATCCACGACCAGGATTTTGCCTTTAGACATGTGCTACCCTTCTGGTTCTTAGTATACGTTAGTTCAATAGTATTACGCAAAAGCTGAGGCGACGAAACTCTTCTCATCGCCTCAACTTCAATGCAATCGAGCGCTAGGATTACCAGCCGCCCATCATACCGCCGCCCATGCCGCCGCCCCAGCCACCGAAGCTGTTCATCATGTTGTTCCAGCCTTGGCTGAAGCTCCGGCCCCAGTTGCCCATTATTCCGCCGAAGTCACGACTAGCACTGGGGACGTCATCGAGGTCATAGCCTTGATTGCCGTAGCTGTCCCAGTCATCCATCATGCCACCTTGACCGCTTGATTCGTATCCCCAGCCTCCCATCATCTGATTACAGTCCTCCTGCATCTCAGAGTAGTCACCGCTTCCTCCTGAGCTGGAGAGGTCTTGATTTACCAGGGTGCGGGCATGCTCCTGGGCCTCGATAAGGAGGGCATCTGCCTGCTCCTGGGTAAGATAGCCGTATCGCATCTGTAGTTTAAGCTGTTCGGTATAGGGAGCGACGATGGCCGCTATCACGGTATCTTCTGGTATGTTTTGCTCCTGTGCTATTTCGGCCAGGGTTTCACCACTTTGCAAATGGCTGCTCAATTCCTCAGGGGTTAACCCGAGAGTCTGAGCCAGCCTGACCAGGGTAGGCGAATCGAGATAGACACCACTGTAACCAGCAGCGGTGCTATCATCGGGACCGTGTGCCAATACCGAGGCGGCGGAGCCAGCTACCAACAGTACCAGGGTCACAATGACCAGTCCGATCAATCTAATTTTCTTCATTACCATTCCTCCTTATTTCTGCTTTATTTCGTTTAGTCAAGCCTTGTGGTCGTAATTCAATTTCAATACCCGTACCTCCTTTCCAACTACCAGAATAGCAAACAGATGTGAAGAAACCGTGAAGACAGGAGAAAGATATTATGTAGTTTTAATGTTTTTTTTCTGAAGTTCGGAGTGAGTCACCGCAATGATGCTGTGTAGACCGTCATTGTTCTGGGTGACTATCAAAAGAAGATACTCGAGGCTCGCAGTAAACTGGAAAAAGCCTATGATGATGTTAATAACCAACGGGAGCGCTTAAAGACAAGCCTAGAACGCCTGAAGCAGCAGCATCGTTGGGGACATATGTCGAATCAGGAGTATTTGAATGAGTACCAGGAGACGGAAGCACAGATACAGCAACTCACACCTAGTAAAAACAAAGCTGACGAACTTCAGAAATTGGCCCACTTCCTAGCAAATGTCACTGATGCATGGCGGGAGGCCAATCAAGAACAGAGGAATAAACTAGCCAGAGTACTTTTTGAAGAAATTAGGCTAGATAGCGGAGGTAAAGTAGTTGCTGTAAAGCCGAGACCGGAGATGGAGCCGTTCTTCAGGTTATCCTAATGAGTGTCACACCAAAGATATTTGGATGCGACCCCGGGGGGATTCGAACCCCCGATCTCCACCGTGACAGGGTGGCATGTTAGGCCGCTACACCACGGGGCCATCACATGACTGATAAGGCTTTGTCAGTCATGAAATCCAAGATAGAGTCTAACAAGTGCGGCGACTTTGTGTCAAGTTAACCTCAAGTGGGTTTTTATTAATTAACGCATTGTTTGCATCTCTGGTATGTGTTATAATGTCAGAAACTTTTGAGGGAAGCCAGTGACGCCAAGAAAAATATTGAAAAAGGTTTTGAAACCAGAGGTTGAGAAAGACGATAAACTTAGAAATTATGAACTAATATTAATTATTAAACCGGAGATTGCGGAAGAAAAATTTGATGCCGCCCTAAATAGCATCAGTCAGTTGGTTGCTAAGGGAGAAGGCACTTTAAATGAAATGGAAAAGTGGGGGAAAAGGGCGCTAGCTTATCCAATCGGGCATTTTGTAGAAGGCAATTATGTGCTGACTCGGTTTACACTGAAGCCAGCATTGTGCCGGGAACTTGAAGCAAGCTTGCAGGTTTCTGAAGACGTGCTACGCTATTTGCTAATCAGAACTGAATAGTTACTTAGAGTGCGCCTGTTTCCCGACATGTTTTTTTTGTGAGGAGGTGATAAGGAGGTTTCAGGGCAATGGCGAGTTTGAATAAAGTGATGATTATTGGTAATGTTGGCAATGACCCAGAGATGCGTTTTACCCCAAACGGTAATCCGGTGACTTCATTCCCGGTAGCGACAAACCACATCTATACCACCCCGGAGGGGGAACGAAAACAGGAGACGGAGTGGTTCAATGTTGTAGCCTGGGGGAGGCTGGCGGAGCAATGTAACCAGTTTTTAACCAAAGGGCGTCTTGTCTATGCTGAAGGCAGGTTACGCACCCATAGCTGGGAGACGCAGGATGGACAGAAACATTATCGGACTGAAGTAATCGCCAACCGGGTAACCTTCCTTGACAGGCAGGCAGCGGCAGCTTTACCTGAGGATAAGACTGGAGAAAGTGAAGTTAGTGAAATCGAGCCTGAAGATATTCCGTTTTAAAACCGGAATTTTAGAAGTTGAATAGGAGGCAGAAAAGCTAGAAGGCGTGAAGAATAGAAGAAGTAGTCAAAAGAGTACCAGAACTGGTCGCCGTAGATATGTTCCCAGACGAAGGATATGTTCCTTTTGTGTTGAGAAGACAAGAAAAATAGATTACAAGGAGCCTTCCAAATTAGCCGCTTTCATATCCGACCGGGGAAAAATACAACCGCGTCGCAAAACTGGCACTTGTGCCAGACACCAGCGTATCTTAGCTCTGGCGATAAAAAGAGCGCGGCACTTGGCATTGCTGCCATATGTGCCAGCTCATATCTATAAGATGAAGTCCGCCATCGGGGTTAACTAATATAACAGGGATCACATAACTCCCCAGGAAGCAAAGCAATTAGCATTAATTAAGGGTCAAGCGTTAGTTCAGAGTCGATAAAATCATATTCTAGGAGGGCTTTAAGGGTTGGAAATATTGCGTGTTAACATGTCCGAACTGAAGGTAACTCATGAAGATTTACCTGAAGAGTGGAAACTGATTGGCGGCAGAGGTTTAATTGCCAAAATAATGAATGAAGAGGTACCTCCTGATACCGACCCGCTTGGTCCGAATAATAAACTCATCATCGCTGGCGGTCCTCTGGCCGGGACAATAGGTCCTCAACTGGGGAGAACCTCAGTTGGCGCTAAAAGTCCTCTAACCCTAGGGATTAAAGAGGCTAACGCTGGCGGTCCAGCGGCACAGAAGCTGGATAAACTGGGCATACGGGCAATTGTGGTTGAGGGCACTCCCAAGGAAGACAAATTATACCTTCTGAAAATCAATAAAGAAGGGGCTTCTCTGGAGCCAGCCGACAAATATCGAGGGATGAAGAATTATCAGTTGGCTGAAGAGTTACATAAGAAATATGGTGACAAGCCAACCCTTATTTCCATTGGCATTGCCGGTGAGAGGAAATATAAATCAGCTACGGTTGCTATAACTGACATTTACGGAGATCCGTCACGAAATGCTGGCAGGGGTGGTATGGGAGCTGTTATGGGTTCTAAAGGACTTAAAGCAATTGTCATTGACGACTTAGGGACTCCGGCTGTTGAAATTGCTAATAAGGCTCAGTTTAGAGATGTAGTTAAAGACTGGGTGGACATTTTACTTAATAAAGACATTAGTTGCGGTCTTTTTCATAAGTTTGGTACCCCGCTGGCAGTAGCTCCTTTGAGCTATCAGGGGACCATGCCCTACAAGAATTATACTTCAGGCAGACCTGAAGGTTTCCGGGAGGTTAGTGGCGAGTCAATCAAAGACAATGTCTGGGCACGCGGTGGCAAGATGCACGGTTGCATGCCCGGGTGCGTTGTTCAGTGCTCCATTATCTACCACGACGCCAATGGCAAATGGATGTGTTCCGCTTATGAGTATGAGGGAATCGGTTTACTGGGGACCAATCTGGGTATTGCTGACCCTGATACCATCGGACGACTCAAGTTTATCTGCGATGATTTAGGCATTGACATTATTGAAATCGGCAGCGCCTTAGGTGTTGCCGCTAGTGCTGGCAAAATGGAAATGGGCAGTGAAGAAGGGGCAACAAAACTGCTTGAGGAAATAGAGCAGGGCACTGAATTTGGCAATACTTTAGCTAACGGTGTAGTCTCTACTGCTAAATCCTTAAATATTAGCCGAATTCCAGCCTTCAAAGGACAGGCAATTCCAGCTCATGATGGTCGGGCAGCTAAAGGGATTGGAGTTACCTATGCCACCAGTCCGATGGGGGCTGACCATACGGCCGGGCTTACCTACCGGATTGCTACCCAGAAGACAGGGCAGATAACCAACTCAATGAGGTTTCAGGTACAGGCGGCAACCTGGGATACCCTGGGCTACTGTCTCAACTCTGTCCCTGGTGGGCAGTATTCAACCTACCAGTTCTTGGCGGACATGATTAATGCTCGCTACGGATTAAACTTGACCGATGATGATATGGTTGAAATCGGCAAAGAGTGTCTGAAAGATGAGTTGAAATTCAACCAGGGGGCGGAATTTTCTAAAATCTGGGAGCCTTACCCGCAATACTTTCGTAGTGAAGCTTTACCACCGACCGGTAGTGTCTTTGATGTTGAAGATGCTGAACTAGAGAGCATGTGGGATAGACTGGACGCTTTTAAGGAACCGAAGAAAATTTGGGAGGTTCGTTTCAGCCCACTGCCACCAATTCTATTCGGGGTTGGTGTTGTTGGGAGGGTCGGTGAGCGGGCTAAGGCACTCAAAATGAACAAAGCCCTGTTTCTGGCCGGTCCGGTGATGAAGAGAATCGGGCTCACCGATGAGGTTCAGGGAATCCTGGAGAGAAGTGGCGTTAGCTCAGTTGTCTTTTCTGAAATTGAACCTGACCCACCGATTGAAGAAGTAGATAAAGCCTCTCAACTCTACTTAAGTGAGGGTTGCGATGGGATAATTGCCATGGGTGGCGGCAGTTCCCTTGATGCCGCTAAAGGAGTGGCGGTAAAAGTTTCACATTCCGGCCCGATAACTGAGTACGATTCCATGGTTGGTGGTGCCGGCAAAATTAAGGCAACAATGCCACCAATAATGTGTATCCCGACCACGGCTGGCACCGGGAGTGAAGTCAATCAATACGCCGTGATTACCGACAAGAAAAGAGATGTTAAGTTCATCATCATGAGCGACCGCCTAATTCCAAAACTGGCAGTGGTTGACCCGGGACTTTGTCGGACCATGCCTAAAGGGTTGACTGCTGAGACCGGGATTGACGCCCTGGCGCATTGTATCGAGGGGTATGTGGGTAATATTATTCCCTATCATCCCTATTATTCAGCCCTGGCGCTCTATGGTGTTAAGCTGGTTGGCAGGAGCTTGAGAAAGGCTTACGACACACCGGAGAATATTGATGCCAGAGTAGACATGTCTATGGCCGCTATTAACGGTGGTGTTTGTTTCTCCAAAGGCCTCGGCATCGGTCATGCCATAGGGCATGTTCTCGGCGCCCATTATCATATTTCCCATGGCAAGGCACTGGCGGTTAGTCTCCTGTGTTTTGCCCGGGGTAACGAAAAAGCCTGTAAAGAAGAATTTGAGGATTTAGCCTGGACACTCGACCGCTCAACTGATTTGGAGACGGCGCTAATAAAACTTTACCAGGATTTAAATATGCCTACCAGGCTAAGGGACTTTAATATTCCTGAAACTGACCTGGCCAAGATTGCCTTTGATGTTACTAAAGATGTACCCAATATGGTTGGCAATCCAATGCCAGTGGAAGAGCAGGAGATTTTAAGGCTACTTAAAGAGTTCTATTAATTTGATGGCCGGGGCATTAAGGAGATTAAGTGCCAAAAAGAACTTATCAACCAAAAAGGATTCCCCGAAAGCGCAAACATGGCTTTCGGGACAGAATGAGCAGTCGTAGCGGACGGGCTATCCTCAAAGCCAGACGCCTTAAGGGTCGCAGGAGACTGGTTGTAGTATAATATTAGAGTCAATATCGGTTGAGGCGGGGGTAATGAGGAGCGAGAAATATCTTAACCGGCCAAAGCAGTATCAGCTGGTTTATGAAAAGGGTAGCTCACTGGCGAATAATCTTCTGGTGGTGAAGGTCTTGCCAAATTGTCTTGGTTTAACCAGATATGGGTTTTCGGTTAGCCGCAAGGTAGGTGGAGCAGTGACCAGAAACAGGGTAAAACGTCTGTTGCGTGAAATTTTAAGAATAGTGCCACTCAAACCAGGGTGGGATATAGTATTTATCGCCCGACCACGGACGGCTCAAGCTGCATACTGGGAACTGGAAGGGTCGGTTGAGAGCCTGCTATCTCGAGCCAGATTACAGGAAAGGAAAGATGAAACGGTTAGCCTTAAAACTAATTAAGCTCTATCAATTAACCATCTCACAGGTAACGCCAAAATCATGTCGTTTTATCCCCAGCTGTTCGCAATATACCTATGAAGCGGTCGCTAAATTCGGCTTCCTTAAGGGAGTATACTTAGGAGTAAAGCGGTTGACTCGTTGTCATCCCCTTCACCAGGGTGGTTATGACCCGGTACCTTAGGAAAAAGACTAACTGGAATATAGGAAAGTTGATGTGGTTTAGATACAACAAAAGATTCGTAGCTAAGATTTTGGTCCTGCTGGTTATATTTATCTTAAGTGGTGTGGTTGGAGCGGGATGTACTGGTCAAATAGCTAGGGGTTGGTCTGGCGGGGTGGTCGCTGATGGAACCCTGTATGTTGGTTCAATGGATGGAGAACTCCTGGCTGTAAATGTTGCTGATGGCAGCCGCCCCTGGACAATGCCCCTTGAGACTGAAAAGAAAGGCGGCGGGGCTTGTGCGGCACCAGCGACACCTCCGGCAATTTATGGGACACCCGCTGTCGGCGAAGGGCTGGTTTTTGTTGCCAGCTACAGTGGTAAGATTTATGCCTATAACTCCACCTCGGGAGCATTGAGATGGGTTTACCCCCGAATCGGCGACTTTGACGTCCCCGTTATTGGTGGACCAGTAGTATCCGGAGGGGTAGTTTACATCGGTGTTGCCGATGGTAAAGTCTACGCCCTCAATGCCACTACCGGGGATAAGATGTGGGAGTTTCAAACTGGAGATAAAATCTGGTCAAGTCCAGCGATTCTGGATAACATCTTATTTATCGCCTCATTTGATAAAAAGCTATATGCCGTTGAGACTGCGAGCGGTGCTAAAATATGGGAGTTTGAGACCAGTGGTGTCCTTATAGCTGAACCATTGGTCCATAATGGCGTAGTCTATGTTGGTTCCTTTGATCGGTATCTCTATGCCCTGGATGCTGCCAGTGGTAATCTTAAATGGGAATTTATGGGTGAGAAAGGGTTTTGGGTCAAACCGGTGGTCTTAAATGACGTTATCTATGCTCCTTCTCTTGATGGTAAGGTCTATGCCATAGATGCCCAAAATGGAAATAAAATAGTTGAATTTAATCTCGATAGCCCGGTTTCTTCATCACCAGTTCTGGTTGGCGAGTTAGTTATTGTAGCTACTCAAAATGGTCAGGTCTACGCTATAGATACAACCAGTAACGAACAAAGGCAGCTGGCTGACCTTAGAGAGCTGGCAAATCGAACCAAGCTAACTATAAATGCGCCTCTAACTGAAGACAATGGAAGCATTTTTGTTCACACCCAAGGATATGAAGCGATCTACGCCTTAAATGCTGAGACAGGGGTACAATTATGGTCTCCAATTATACTAGACTGAGTGAGGTATTCTGTTGGACGTAGGAGCATTCTGGGACTTAATTATTCTTGAGCCGATGATAAATACTGTCATCGTGCTCTCGAGTTATCTATTGGATAGCTTCGGGTTGACGATTATCATTTTGACTATTGTCGTTCGGGCTGTGATGTACCCCCTGACAATAAAGCAACTCCATGCTACCAAGGCAATGCAATCAATCCAGCCGAAAATATCTGAACTCCAGAAAAAATATGGTAAAGATAGGAAAAAGCTGGGTCAAGAGCAGATGAAGCTCTATAAAGAGTCCGGGTTAAACCCGATGGGTTGTATGGTGCCGATGCTGATCCAGATGCCAATCTGGATTGCCCTCTACCAGTCAATCATCCGGGTTTTAGCCGTTAGTCCCGAGGATTTTCTTGGTCTCTCGCGATATCTTTACGCCTGGCCTCAAATCTATTCTTTATTACCCTTAAATGAAGAATTCCTTGGGCTGGATCTGGCTGTGCCAAATCTAATCTTCCCATTTTTGGTTGGTGGCTCCATGTGGGTACAGCAAAAAATGATGATGTCTAAAAGTGCTGACCCAAAACAGCAGCAACAGGCTCAGTTGATGCTCTGGATGATGCCACTGATGTTTGCCTTCCTCACCTTGCAATTTCCCAGCGGTCTGGCACTTTACTGGATTACTTCAAATGTCATTAGTGTTGTGATGCAATATTTTGTTACTGGTTGGGGAGGACTAGCTAGGTCGGCACCGAAAAAGCAGACCACGAGAGGGAGAGATCGAAAGCTGATGAAACAAATCACCGGGGCAGAGTCAGGGACAGCCGATATCGTTCAAGCTGATATTGAACCGATTTCTGCCGAGGAAGAGGGCACAGATGAAAGAACTGGAAGTGAACGGCCGGACCGTGGAGGAGGCTATCCAGCACGCCTTAGTCGAGCTAGACACCAGTCGAGAAAAAGTAGAGGTCACCGTCCTAAAAGAGGGTAAGTCTGGCATTCTAGGCATGGGGGCTGAGGAAGCCAAAATTAAAGTCAGACCACTGGTGGGCATAGTTGAAAATGAAAACAGTATTGTTCAGATAGCTGAAGATGCCCTGAAAACTCTTCTGGACAAAATGAATGTTGAGGCATTGATAGAGTCAGAAATTCCAAGCGAGAGCAGTGAAGAAACACCGATTGCCGTTACCTTTAACCTAAAAGGTGATGACCTCGGTATTCTAATCGGACGGCGTGGACAGACTCTAGCCTGTCTACAGTTTATTGTAAGACAGATTGTGACGCATAAAATCAAGTCTTGGGTACCAATCAATATTGATATTGAGGGATATAAAAAGCGTCACTTTCAATCACTTGAAGCCCTGGCCTTTCGCATCGCTGAGCAGGTAAAGGCTCAAAGAACCCCGTTTACCCTAAGACCCATGCCCGCTTTTGACCGACGCATCATCCACCTCACCCTGGCTGAATATCCTGAGGTTACTACTGAAAGTACCGGGGAGGGTGAAACCCGCAGAGTGGTTATCTCGCCCAAGAAGGTTTAGCCTTTTGCTGCAGATGCCCGGCTAAATCCGGTATCAATAAATCGTGGTTGATAAGTCAAAGCACCGATTTTGGGTTCTGCCCAGATGTTATCGTAAACATCTTGACAGAACCTTTTTGTTTTTAGGAATAGAAATACAAAAAGAAGGTGATTAAAATGATGGAGTGTTTAAGTAATTGGATAAATGATTTTACGGCTGCACCTATAGAATTAGTAGTCGTATGCGGGATTATATGGATTATGGTTTTGTTTATTTGTTTCCAAGAATATAAAAACTACCGCTTGAAAAAGGAAATAAAGAAACTGAAGGGAGAAAATGAATCAACGGGCGAAAAAACGGAAATACCCTATAATTAAGCATAAAATCCACACCGCTGAACCAATATTACCCCAAAGCTGGCTTTCAATAGTGGTATTGATAATAATGACACCAATAATACAAGCTATGGATAGTATTATAGCCGTAGCCCATTTAGTCATAGTAAATACCTCATTAAAATCTTGGGTAGAGTTTATATCGCAAACTACATGTTGTCAACCACGAATTGTTAAATAGTTAAAGGTCGACTATCCTCTTACTTAAAAAGAGTAGGGGGATAGAAAATGCAGGACAAAGAAATCATCTGGATTGATGGATGGGGGAATTCAAGAATGGTAACAAGATATACGATAGATAGTCTAGCCTGTAAATACTGCGGGTCTAAAAACATTGTGAAATATGGGACTTATCACGGCTCGCAACGCTGGTGGTGCAAGAAGTGTAAGAGGAAGTTTGCGGATGCCGATACACTTTACAAGATGAAAACGCCCATAAACCAGATAGGCGGTGCTTTGTCCATGTATTATCGGGGTATGTCGCTGGATGACATAGGCGAGCATCTGGAACAGCAATACGGTAACAAATTAACCGATGCTGGCATCTATAACTGGGTCATTCGCTTCTCTAAAAATGCTGTAAATGAAGCCAAAGCCTATAAACCAAACGTGGGTGACGTTTGGATTGCTGATGAAACCGTGTTAAAAATCGGGGGCAGGAATATCTGGTTCTGGGACTTGATAGATACCAAGACCAGATTTTTACTGGCTTCGCACATCTCGCAGAGGCGCACCACAAACGATGCCAAGATACTTGCGGAGAAAGCGCATGATAGAGCGGGCAAAAGCCCTAGATTTATCATCACGGACAAACTACAAGCCTACCTAGACGCCTTCGAGCAGGTTTGGGGTGCTGATACAGTTCACCTGCAATCATTGGGTTTTTCTTCACCGCACCTTAACACAAACCTGATTGAGCGATTTCATAGCACCCTTAAGCAACGCACAAAAGTCATCAGGGGTTTCAAAAATGCCAAGACAGCGAGGCTTATTCTGGATGGCTGGCTCGTGCATTATAATTTCTTCAGACCTCATGAAGCGTTAAAGGACAGGACGCCTGCCGAGGTAGCGGGGATAAAGTTTGCATATAAAGACTGGCAGGATATGGTGAGGGGTGAAGGGAAGAAGCCATCACAGGTAGTAGAGGATGATAAACCACAGCCTAAATTACAACAGGTTCGTGCCAGCCCAGTTTATTATCCAAGGCGTATTCGCAGGGTAAAGCTAAGAAAGTCAAAAGTTAAAAGGACAAAGCGAGTAGAGCATATTGAACCTAAAGCGATGATGGTTAGAATACCAAGGTAGGTGGGTAAGTGTGGTAAAATCCATACTAAAACGAATACGGATTCAGATATAGTCACAGGAAAGACGAACAGCCTATGTTCCTTTCGATGTTGAATCAAGTTGTTCGCCATGCTTCGGAGAAGGCTTTGGTGTCCTAGCCACTTTCTTAAGTGCTGAAAACACTTCTATCTTAGTAGCGCCTGGGTCACAATCTTCTAGGTATTTCGAGGTTAGAGATGATTTATTGCTGTGTTTCTCTTGTGTCTGCCCATGATTATTAGTGGACATATGGTTTCTCTTCCTCCCCTTCCTTTTCTTTGCGAAATTTGGTCTTAGAAGATTGCTTTTTGTCTTCCGAATCAACTGGTCGTCCCACTTGCCACCTAGCGAGAATCTCTTCTATCAATGCCTTATGCCAGTCTTTATTAAAGGTATTAGGTCTTTCATCAAGTTTAATCATTTGTTTCATCCTTTCCCTTCTTCTTTTCCTTCTTCTTTTCCTTCTTCTCAAAAGGTAATGCTTTTATAAGCTCATCCATATCTTTACGACAAGCCTCTTCAACTGAATCGTGCTTGTCATACAGTTTTTGAAGTTCTAACATTTGCGCAGAAGTTAGATTTTGAATTCCTCGCTCACCCACGATGCTCATATCTGTAAACTTTCTCCCGACTCCAGGCGCTAACTCTGCTCTCTTCTTTGCTTCATAAACCAAGTACAGTGCTTTGTTAAGTGAAACCGTAATATTATAGTCATTAACGATAAGAGCATTCTCCGCATGCCTTTCGCCTGAACCGATTGCACAATATCCAACTGAATCGAAACACTCTGAAGAACCAGGGTCAAATATGCAGTGAATATGACCACCAGTATTATCTAAACCTGCAACCAATAATCGTAAACCAGCTCGCCCCCCAAGTATCGCTCCTTCAAGCTGGTGTCCAAGCCGTATAACTAATGTGCTATCAAGAGACCTCTGATTCTCAATAAAATAATTTACGGATAAACCAAGAGGTCGAAAGTACTGCTCTTCCGCTCTTTGCAATCTCATTGAGACATAGTTCTTCTTCAGTTCTTGAACTATTGCAGTTATGGGCGGTGATGGCACTCCTGAAAACTTAATTTTAATTGATTGGAATAACTCATTTGGAATTAAGGCATGACCAGCAGTTAATGCAATACAATTTCTCGTCAACTGTGAGATTTTTGAGAAGGCGGCTTGCTCGAATTCAGTGTCTCCCGCCGTGACCATGCGGTCGGCTATTGCAACGATGTTTGCCGCAATGCCGTTCTGAGATGAACATACGCCCACAATACATATGGTCACTTTAACCGCTCCCATTGCCTTTCTGAGCGCCTTACTGTATTATCATAACATAGATTTGTCAATACTGTCTACTTCAAGCTTTTTTTAGCCCTCAGTTTTTGCCAGTGCTACGTGCTTTTAAGGGAACATCACCTAATTATATTCTACCAGCACCAAATGTGCCAATGAACAACAGAATAGCTACTTCATACACCTTTTGCCAAGCCTCAAGCTCCCCAACATGGCAGGAAACAAAGCCTCTTTTGAATTCCGAGTTACAGCAAGTGCGGAGACTTAATACTAATCGCAATTACCAACATTTTGCTTGGCTCTGCATTCATTGCAAAGCTCTTCGCCCACTGGCTTGTCGGTGCGTTCAATATAGTCGCTTGTTGGCCAATTAGAACAATTGGTGCAAAAATGCCAGCGGTCTATCCCCTTTTTCTTGCGATAAACATTAGCTATAATACACCTCCTTCAAGGAGTAGGGATAATGATTATAGCACTACGCAAGCAAATGTCAATAGCGGAGAACTCTCCTATGTTATAATACCTTATCCTTTTTGGAGGGGATTATTATGGTCAAATTTAAATCTAACTTTTCGTTTGATGATAGCAAATTGAAAAGACTCCAACTGAAAGTCAAAGAATTACATGGACAAAGGAATGTTCCATTACCAGAATTAATGCCTGACAATTTCATTCGGAAATACACGGACTTTCAAACCCTCCAAGCAATGCTTGACGCAAGCGGCATCGAAAATTTGGAGGAAATTGGCAATGAAAAGTTCTCTAAATTTATTTCTACTCGTACTGGATTCAGCACTTGGGAAGAAATGATAGAAGTGGCTACTGCTGAATATGCTAAGCGCAAGTTGAGCCTCTAGTTCTTTCCTTACCAACTGCTTTATAGCCTCAGTATCTATCCTGTCTCCTACCTACCTTCATGGGATAGTTACCTTATCTATTACTAATATTATACAGATTATTCTTTATACACGTTCGCAACAAATCATAATAGGTGTTGTCAACATATACCAAGTGGTAGAATGGTAGCATCCTTTTGTGGGGGTGTGCTATGGTCAGATGTGCAGATTGTGGTTTCTTGGCGGTTAAGAATTTGACGACTCGTGCATTAGAAGAAGTAGAAGAAGGCTTTCGGAAACGTGGGGTAATTCCACTTTCAGAAGTTCGTCCATCATATGGGCGACACGAAGACCTACCACTATGTTTTGTAGGGCGACACGAAGACCTACCACTATGTTTTGTAGGGCGTCATGACCTTCAGTGGGAGATTAAAAGTACAGGCAAACAAGACAAGACGGTTGTTATAACAGTCATCAATGATGAAAGGCAATGTGGCGAGGCATTTACAGAATGGAAATTAGGATTCACGCCAAAGGAACACAGGGAAATGTTAGATAGGGCAGAATGGTTGAAATGGCAAGAGCGTCAACGTAGGGATGATAAACGTTGGCGAGTTATTGAACTTATTGTTATTGGGGTTATAACAGTTATTATTGCGGGTGGATTTACTATTTTGGGTGCTTTCATAGAGCGTGGTTCTTTGTTTCCATAAGTTCCTGATATGTTAGGTTTTCAGACTAGGGAGGTTTTGATATGTTGAAGTGGCTACGGGAACACTTACGAATCATACTTATTATCTATACTGTAGGGGCGGGGTGCATTACGGTGACGGCGATAGTGTTTTTGTTCAAGTATGGTCTTGATAGCATTTTCCTTCTCTTTGTTGGATTATTTCAACTCTTCGTCGGGATTTGGATACTCAAGAGACTAGGGAAGGGGCTTTTAGGCTGAAATCTTAGGCAGGATAATTCTCTCGGGGAGATGGAAGAAGCATTAAGGTTTTTAGGAGGTTGAAATGAAACTACTAAAAGCATTAGTGTGGGTCATATTTGTTATCATAATGGTATTCATTTTTAGATACGCTTGTTCAGGAGGTGAGCCTGATATTGCCGAAGCACCTGTACGTATTCTCACCTTTC
>SDBT01011202.1_pt1 | contig 14448 bp, 16 predicted proteins | sample 2277101 | NCBI WGS metagenome assembly SDBT01 (sample SAMN10404973, study PRJNA504765) | marine sediment metagenome | isolation source: marine sediment core GS10_PC15, 103 cmbsf | place: Arctic Ocean: Southern Knipovich Ridge | collected 2010
GATAATGAAGACGAACTTGAATATATAATTAAGTTGATAGAAAAAGATAAATTAAAAGATAAAGTAAAGATATGCATAAGGATAAATTCTGATGAGGAATTGATGCAGAGGTGGTCTAAGTTTGGAATTAAGCTTAGGAGTCTAAAAGATGTTATTAGTAAAGTAAAAAATAAAAATTTAAAGTTAGTAGGCATACATTTCCATTGTTCATGGAATGATACTCCAGAAAGGCATTGTAAGAACATACAACTTATTGGAACCTATCTAAAAAATAATTTTTCTAAGGAATTCTTATCCAAACTGGAATTCTTTGACCTTGGCGGAGGAATCTATCCTAAAGACCAGGCGACTTTATTGAGATTCAGCTATAAATCAGATCTAACCGAAATGATTAAAGATTATTCAGATAAAAAAGCTAAATTTGACCCGCATAAATTTTATATCGATGAAGTTGACCCATTACACAAATTTGCAAAAGATATTTCAATCTGTCTCCAAAAATATATCTTCATTTTTAATAAAAAAATAAAAATCTATTTTGAGCCAGGAAGATATCTAAATACAAATTCAACAATAATCCTTCTTAAGGTCATTGCTGAAAAAGAAAATAGCGTAATTAGTGACGGCGGAATAAACCTAACAGGTGGATTTGAATTTTCAGAATATCTTTTTGCTCCGATTGTTAACTTATCTAATCCTGCATTTAGGTTAAATAAAAAAATAATCTATGGCCCTTTATGCACGCCAAATGACTTATGGGGTTATTCTTTTTTTGGAAAAGATATAAAGAAAAATGATATTTTAGCAATTCTTAACCAGGGTTCCTATAATTTTTCAAGAGCCTGGCGTTTTCTAAAAGGAACAGCACCTTATATAATTATTAAAAAAAATAAATTAATTCTAGCAAAAGAAAAAGAAAAATTTGAAAATAGATATGCGGAATGCAAATTCTAAAAATTATTAATGAAAAAAATAGTATAATATCAAAAAATTAAAATAAAAAATAAGTTTTTACAATAAAAATAAGAATTTTTAAAAAATAATAAACGAAATTATCGACGAGAAAATTAAAAAAAATATTTTTTTCTGGAAAAGTTAGCGTGCTTTTTTAAAAAAAATGTTAAAATTATCGACGAGAAAATTAAAAAACAATAACATTTAAATATGGGTAATTCAATAAAAAAATATCAAAAAATTGTATTTTACGATGAAAAAAGTTGGTGAATTAGGATATGATTTCAAAAAAATCATGGTGTTCTTCTCAAATCCTACCTAAAAATTAAAATCTAAAAATATAACACCATCAAAAAAAGAGGTTAATGATGCCGGAACAACAGGAAAAAACTTTTGAAAATCGAAGATTTTCAAACGGTTTAGGAAAACGAAGTTTTCCTAAAACATTGTTGAAAAAAAGTTTTGTGCAGGAGATTGAGAAGGTTTCTGTCTGGGAAGAATTATTAAAGAAAAGTATTGTCAATGATGAGCAGCTTGATTTAATATGTAAGGGGAGTATAGATAAAGAAAAATTAAGAGCTGTTATAAAAAAATATCCTATGAGGATTAATCCTTATTACTTGAGTTTAATAAAAAAGAAAGATGACTCCATATGGAAACAATGCATACCTGATGTTAAGGAATTAGAGGATCCAGAAGGATCTGAAGATCCCTTATGCGAAGAAAGAGATGCTCCTGTTCCTGGGTTAACGCATCGTTATCCTGATAGGGTTTTATTCTTAGTTTGCAATCAATGTGCGATGTATTGCAGATTCTGTACAAGAAAAAGAAAAGTAGGTGATCCTTTCAAAAGAATTACTAAGGAACAAATTTTGAAAGGAATAGAGTATATAAAAGAACATTCTGAAATAAAGGATGTTCTGCTTTCTGGAGGCGATCCATTCTTGCTTTCTGATTCTTATCTGGAATGGATTTTGAAAGAGCTAAGAAAAATTCCGCATGTTGGAATAATAAGGATAGGAACAAGAGTTCCATGCGCTTTGCCCCATAGGATAACACCTGAATTGTGCGATATGCTAAAGAAATATCATCCTCTCTATGTTAACGTTCATTTTGCACATCCTAAGGAGATAACTGAGCTAAGTGCGGAAGCCTGTGCTATGTTAGCTAACGTAGGAATTCCATTGAGCAGCCAGACTGTTCTACTAAAAGGAGTAAATGATGATCCTAAGGTTATGAAAAAATTAATGCAAAAGCTACTTGAAATAAGAGTAAGGCCATATTATATCTATCAAGCTGATATGACGAAAGGCATTAATCATTTCAGAACAAAGGTTGAGAAGGGTGTTGAGATAATTAAGGGGTTGCAGGGCTGGACTAGCGGCTTAGCAGTACCTCATTTTGTTATAGACAGCCCGGGTGGTGGAGGAAAAATACCGATACTACCAAATTATGTTGTTGAAAAAACAGATGAAAAGATAGTTCTTAAAAACTACGCAGGAAAAACATATACCTATGTTGAGCATTGTTAGGTTTATATGAAAAATGGCCTGAATACCATATACTTTCAGTATATGGGTGAAAGGCTTGATTAAGCCATTTTTCATATCCCCCAAATTTGCTAACAATAATGCGAGCCTGTAATACTCCACCATTTATGGTGGAGATAGGGTGAGCTCATCAATTGATTAGCAAATTTGTGTTATTTGTTAAAAAAGGATTAAATTATTATAGGGGTTTCTTTTTCTTTAGTTTATGTATGAAATAGTCAAAGAAGGCAAAGCGGTAATCAAAGTTCCTAAAGCAAATGTTATAAACAAGGGTATGGAGGTATTCTATAATCCAGTAATGAAGTTCAATAGAGATATTTCTATTTTATTGTTGAATTCTATTGATAAAAATAAGCTAAATATAGCAGATCCATTAGCTGGTAGTGGGATTAGGTCAATAAGATTCCTTTTGGAATTGAAAAAATCGAAAATTAAAAGTATATTTATTAATGATTATTCCAGAGATGCTTTTAAATCAATAAAAAATAATTTATCATTAAATAAGTTAAAAAAAACACGGAAAATCAAAGATTTTCCTATTTCAAAATCTTTTGATTTTGAAATAATAATAAAAAATGAGGATGCTAATTTGTTTTTGTTGAATTCCGAAGGTTTTGATTATATTGATATAGATCCGTTTGGAACGCCAAATCCTTATTTAGATAGTGCGGTTAGGAGGATTTCTCGCGAAGGGATATTGGCTGTAACAGCAACTGATACTTCTGCTTTGGCTGGGACTTACCCTAGAGCATGTTTAAGGAAGTATTGGGCTCTGCCTTTGAGAAATGAGTTGATGCATGAAATAGGGCTCCGTATATTAATAAGAAAGGTACAGTTAATAGGTGCACAGTACAATAAGGCTTTAATGCCTGTGTTTTCTTATTCTAAAGATCATTATATGAGGGTATTTTTTAAGTGTGAGAAAAGCAAAGAAGAGACAGATAGAATCTTGAAACAGCATGTGCATTTTATGGATTCTGGGCCTATCTGGTTAGGTTCTCTGTGGGATAAGAAGTTGGTTGATGAAATGGTTAAGAATAATCATATTGATGAGAATTCTAAGATTTTGTCAATAATCAAGGAGGAATCGAAAATAGATACAATTGGGTTTTATGATTTACATAAAATATGTAAAAGAAATAAGTTAGTAATACCTAAAAAAGAAGAATTGATGAAAAAAATAAGGAAGAAAGGTTATAAAGCTTCTGAGACTCATTTTAGTTGTACAGGAATTAGATCCAATATGGAATTAAAGAAATTATTAAAGCTTATCCAATAGCCCTTCTAACATCAATAACTTCAACAGAATTAACACCATCAATCTCTTTTATTTTGTTTTCCAAAGGATCTGTTGCGCCCTTTGCTTCATCCATAACAAAAATAATCTTTAAAGCTTTCAAACCAAAAGCAACTGGTTCTTGCTCAGATTTTGTCTCGCCTTCTCCTGCAAACTCTGCAATCAATTTCTTTGCTTCTTCTTCCACTTTACCCAGATCTATCTCTGGAGATTTTGGCATTATTTTTAAGGTTACAACTACATTTGCCATTCTAATTAGGACCTGAGAAATTGCATTCTGGGCAGGTGTATTTTGCAGCTATTGTCCTACAGTGCTTGCATCTTATAATATCTGATTTACCACAATTAGGGCATTTGAATTGTGCACTGCCTCCTACATTGGTTATCCTTGCTTTACATGAACCGCATTTTAATTGTTCTTCCATTATAAGACTAAGAATTTAAGATTTGTTTATAAAGATTTGGGTTTCACTTCTATTATCTTCTCCTCTTTATCAACCTCAAATATCTTTCCAAGAAACTGCTCGCAAACATAGATATTTGTTAATGTATGATTTGTTATTTTTGATACTTTTATTTTGCCTCCTGTTAAGGATATAAAGGGTATTAGATTGTCTGCCAGATGGGAATCAACAGGTGCTTTTGAGTTTATTTCTTCTAATAATTTATCAACAGCTTCTTTTCCTACTTGTTCTGAGCGTTTTCCTCTTTCGCCTAAGGCATCTGCACCCATTATTATGGGGTTGTTAAAATCTATTTCATCTGGATCTTTTGAGAATATTGCCCATAATGTGATTCCAGAGCCTGTTGATAATGTTTCGGAGTATTCTATTCTTATTTGAATTGGGCAGTTTAGCTTGCTTAACATTAATTTAGCAGCTTTTGCCTGTCTCTCAGCTACTTGTGCTTTTTGTAAATCTAAGGAAGCATGCGAGATGCCTTTAATTTGGATTATACTGTGTTGCTCTCTTGAAATTATTTTTGGAGCTTCTTTTAAATTCTCAAAACTGAATTTTGGCTTTATTTTAATATCCACTTTTCCTCCGCCTTTTGGATAATAGCCTCTTCTTACTAAAGAAGCTTCTACATCAGCATATTTCTTAATATAGGGTAAAAAAATATTATTAAGATAATCAAAGGGCATTGCCCATTTTGCATCTGTGCCGCCGGTTATCTTTAATCTTATTTTTGATTCTGCAAATATTGATGGAATTAGTAATGATTGGAGCAATAAGGAAACAGAGCCAGCAGTTCCTATGTCAACTGATAAGGTTCGAGGCTTTATTTTTCCCGGCCAATATTTTAATTGAGTAGAGCCTAATTCAGCACCTTCTGTTTTTGCATTGCAGAGTTCTTCCAAAGCCTTAATACAAAACAAATGCTGGTTTTTTAGACCTGGTTGAGACCTGCCTTTTCTTATATCCTTAACCTCAAATCCTTTCTGAAATAGAGTGGAGAGAGCTAAAGCTGTCCTTACTATTTGACCTCCCCCTTCAAGATAGGATCCTTCTAATTGTATCATAATAAAATAGAAAAAGAAAAAGGTATAAAAAGGTTGTTATGTAAAACTAATAAAGCTCGCCAACATCCAGATCTTCTACTTCAACATAGGTATCATCTAATTCTTCCAAAGTTTCTGCTTCAGAAGTTGTATCTTCAGCTTCCTCAGCTGGTGTAGGTTCGGTTATTGTTTCTTGAGCGCAACCTGAAATCAATGCTGTGATTAATATCAAGCCAATTAGTAGATTAATGTACCTCATTTTTTACCACCTCCGCTTGAAGTTCCCGTGCTAGGGGCTTTTTCTTCTTCTTGCTGAGTCTCTTCTCTTATTTGTGCTCTTATTGATTGAACTTCCCCGCTAATCTTTGCTCTTCTTTCCCGGAGGTTTTCTATTTTGGCTTCTACCTTTTTTTCAACCCTATTTAATTTTTGAATATTTTTATTTATCCTTCCTTCAGTTAATGATTTTTTGTCAGCCGGAATCTTGGTAAGTCTTTGTTCAAGCCTTTCTCTCCTTACAGCCACATGCTCCAATCTAACCTTCTCAGCAATTCTCTCTTTTAATTCTATCCTGTTCCTAACTATATTGCTAATTCTCGTTCTTGCTGCTCTTTTTTCCCCAGGTGTTAAACCATTATAAGATTCCCTTAACCTTTCTCTAACCTGTGCTTTAGTAGCTTCTCCTGACTTTACTTTTTCTACAAGTTCTTGGTCTGATTTGCCCATTCTTCCTAAGGCTTTTCCAACCCTGTCAGCGTTTAATTCTAAAACAGAATCTCTTATATCCTGGTTTAATGTTGCTAGTTCCTCATTATCCTTAATAGCATCCCTTATTGCCTGCTTATCCTCGGGTGTTAATAATGGCGAAGCAGTTCTTTTAAACTGCTTATTCAGATCTTTAATGTCTCTTTTGATATTAACAAAATCTTCTACATTAGTTTCAGAAGTAGGGTCTAATGCACTTACCTCTTCTTTTAATACTTCAATCTCTGCCAGAATTGATTCTAGTTCTGAAGCATCTTCTCCTTTTTCAGAAAGAATACCAGTTATAATACCACTTATCAAATAACTTTTAGTTACTGCTTTTTTTAGCTGAAGAAGCCTTACCTTTGCTCCGAAGTTAGACTCAGAAATTAGCTTGGTTTCTTCTTCTGTTTCTTCATCAATTGCTTCTTCTTCTACTTCAGCAACCTCTTCATCTGAAGCTTCTGTTTCGGGCTCTTCGGAAGATATTAAAACTGGTTCAGGTTGATCAGTATCTGTTCCTGTAACACCTTCTTGTGCAATAACAAAAGTTCCAAGAAGCAGAAAAACCATAAGTATACTTATCAATTTTTTCATGTTAAATCACCTCTATTTTTTATGATAATTACAGATAGAATCATAACTCATATATAAATATTGTCAAAAGAAAAAATAAAAAAAAGAGTGAAAATGAAATTTCACTCGTAAAGATAGCCTATTTCGCCAATTACTTTGTAATTGACTAGTATATATCTCTAAAAAAGTCATATTTAAATGTTACGCTGAATTGTATATACTGATAAGAAGTTAAAAAAACAGGAAAATTTCCTAAACTTACTTAAAGATTGTCTGTACTTTTTTGGTGTAGCTTATTGGGCTTTTTTCCTTTAATTTCTTCATTACGTTAAAGAAAGGTTTAATTCTTTTATCTATATCTTCATAAAGTTTTCTGCCTTTTTTTGTTAGTTTCAATTCTTTGTTCTTGTATTCTACCAATTTCTTTTTTTCGAGAATTTCAAGATTTTTGTATAAAGCACGTTCCTGTTTTTTTGCAAATTTTGCTGTTTTTACTAAGTCAATAAATGTTGTTTTAGAAATAGAAACCTGCAGAGCTTTGTTTTTTATCTTCTTATTAGCTTCTTCAAACCATTTGCCTAAAGTAAATAGTATGAAGTTCTGAACTCTGGTTGTTTTCATATGGTAAAAAGAATAGAGGTGAAGTATAAAAATCTTTTTACTTCAACCTTCTAATCATCTTCAGAGCAGACTCTACGCTTCTTTTTGCGTAAGATTCTATTCTCTTAATACCATCTGCTCTTGTCATTCCTGGTCCTGAGATACCTAAGGAAACAGGTTTTCCTGATTGTACGGATAAGTCAGCTATTTTTCTTGCTGCGTTCTGTGCAACAATCTCATCATGTTTTGTGTCGCCTTCTACAACTGCACCTATTGTAACTACGCCGTTGATGTCTTTTCTTTTTACCAGGTTGCTTACTGCTAACGGCATATCAAATGCTCCTGGTACCCTAATTGTCTTTGTTACTTTTGCACCAAGGAATTCTGCATGTTCATTTGCTATCTTACCCATCAGATGGGTTATATCTGCGTTGTAGTCTGACACTACCATTCCTAGTTTTTCATTTGCCATTTTTTATTTACCTCCTATTTCTCCAATATTTTCTTTACCTTGTCTTATTCCTCTTCCTGCGAACTTTTGCAGAGTATTTTTGCCTTTCAATAAAGCAATTGCATTTAGGGTATGGTCATATGTTCTGTTTTTTGTTATTTCTGATAGTTCCTTTTCGTCCTTTCCTTCATCTAGATGGACAAATACTTCTATAATATGCTTATTTGTTAGTAACTGAGTTTGTATTAAGCCCTGTGAAGCTTCGTGAGCGCATGTTTTATCAATTTTTTCAGGACCTGGCATTCCTAAGGCCATGCAGATGTCGCAATTATGTTCTTCAAAAAGCTTTTTGCAGGCAACTGGAAGGTCTTTGACTCCTGGTACTGTGTATCTTTCCAGGCTTATTCCCTGTTCCATGCTGTCATCTAGTGCTTTCTGAGCTATTTTAAACATGTCAACTCTTGCAAACATTGTATCTGCGATACCTATTTTTTTGGACATTTTGATTTTTCTAACTAGCATAAGTTACTAACCAACCACCCTTTTTTAGAATCTAACTTATCTTTACTTTATTGCTATCATCTAATTTTAATGAATCGCGTAAATTAACAGGAGCAACTACTTCTATGATGTCATCAGCATGTCTTGTTCTTTCTGGAATGACAATTGTTGCTTCTGTGTTGTTTATTTTTATTTTATATGCAGCTATTTTGCCGAAGGTTCTTGTTTTTGTTGTGAATCCGTTGATATCTATTTTTTCTTTGTTAGCTAAAAATTTTGTTAACTCTTCCTTGTCTATCCTTATGTTTAATGTTCCTTGATATGGGCTGAATCCAAGTTTAGCCTTGAATTGTTTTTGATATTGAGCTTGTGAAACATAATATGAGCCTTCTCCAATGCCTTTTTCGATTATTCCTGTAATGGATGTTTTCTTAACCTTAAACACATGATTAAGTTCCTGATAGTTTTTCTGTAATAATTCCCTGCCTTTATTATCCAGGCTTATTACCATACCATTTGGGGAAGCAGTACGTTTTATAAGCTCCTTGCTTTCCATCTCTTTTAGTTTTCTGCTTATTGTTTGCTGGGAAATACTCAGCTCTTTTGAAATCCCCAATGTAGAGGTTTTTAAGCTGCCAAATAAGCCCTCTTTTTTTGCTATGTATGTTAATAGTTCTAAATATTCATACATATAAAGCAGAGATGAGTAGTTACTTATAAAGTTTATGGTACTCATTTTTGAGTAATTAGTTCAAAAAGAAAATCTTTTTAAAATAGTCTTGATTGATAATTAGAAGATGGGGGAGAAACAATTGCTTATTGTAGGAATTGATCCAGGCACTACTTTGGGGTATGCTGCCATAGATTTTGAGGGTAATATCCTAAAAATAGGTTCAGAAAAAAATCTTGATATGGGTTCTTTGATTTCTAAGCTGATTAAGCCAGGAAAGCCACTAATTGTTTCTAGCGATAAAGAATATAATCCGGAATTTGTTAATAGATTGGGTGTGAAACTTGGAGCCAGAGTTATAGGACCTGATTATGACCTTAAGGTCAGTGAGAAAAGGGAGTTAGTTAAGGAGTTTAAGACTAATGACCAGCATGAGATAGATGCTTTAGCGTCTGCTTTTTTCGCTCTCAAAAAAATAAGTCCTTTGCTGAAGAAGATAAATATTTTTGTAGAGCATTATAAAAAAGAGGGTATAAAGCAGCAGCTGATAGAGTTTGTAGTTGGAAAAGGCCTGAATATAAGGGATTCTGTTGAGATTATAGAAGAGCCGGAAAAGGAAGATATTAAGATAATTAAAGAGGTTATTGAGGAGAGGAAGCTTACAGAAAAAGAATTCCTTAATTTGTATAAAAAATTTAAAGAATCAAAAAAGGATATCCAGCTATTAAGGGAGCAGAATATGAGATTAAACGAACAGATAACAACCCTAAGAAAAGATTATGCATATATGTTCAAACAGATAAGCAGGTCACAATTAGACAAAAAGATGCAGTCTTTATTGGATTTTAAGGAAAAAAGAATAAAGTTTTTTGATGGGGAATTGAGGAAGGAAGAGGATAAGGTAAAATCAATGCAGAACGAGGTTACAAATTTGCTTTATTTTCTTTCAAATATTAACTCCAGCGTATTATTGAAGAAGTTGGACAATTTAGGATTAAAGGAATTTGAAAAAAAGAAGGACATGCTTAATATTAAGAAACAGGATGTTTTACTGGTTAAGGATCCTGACATAGTTAGTGAGAAAGCAATTGAATTTTTGAAGGAAAAGGTTGATGTTATAATCTACAAAAAACCTGTTAGTGAAAAGATAGAAAGCAAACTGCCGTTTTTATTTATTAATGCTAAAGATATTAACATTGAGGAAAATGAATATTTTGGGATTGTAAATAAGGAAGAATTTATAAATATAAAAAATAAAAAAGGATTATTACATAAAATAGTAGAAGATTATAGAAATAGCAAGATATGATGAAAAAAAAGAGGGTAGGCTTAGCTTTAGGAGGAGGTTCGGTTAGAGGGCTAGCCCATATAGGAATTCTCAAGGTTTTGAAAAAACATAACATTCCTATTGATTTAATAGCTGGGACAAGTATAGGGGCAGTTATAGGGGCAGCTTATTGTGCAGGAGTAGAGCCTGAGGAACTTGAAAAAATTTCCTTAACAAAGGATTGGAAAGAGCTGGTTGATTTTACAATACCAAAAAAAGGCTTTATTATAGGGCAAAAAATAAAGAATTATATAAGGCAATTAACAAAAAACAAGAGGTTTAGTGATTTAAGAATACCTTTGTCTGTTGTTGCGACAGATTTAAACAAACAGGAAAAGGTGGTTTTTGAAAGAGGTAATGTGGCAAATGCTACCAGAGCCAGTATTAGTCTTCCAGGCATTTTTAATCCAGTCAGATTAGGCAGCAGGGAATTAGTTGATGGTGGCCTAGTTGATCCTGTTCCTTTCGCAGAGGTTATTCGAAGAGGAGCTGACATTGTTATAGCTGTAGACTTAAGTGTTAAATTAAAAGAGGTTCTCATTGATAATGTAAAGTATAAGGCTAGCTTATCGACTGCTTTTAATCTTAAAATTGCTGACGCAGAGTTAAGTTTATTAAGGGATATATCCAAGGGGAAAAAATCCAGGAAAATGCCCTTCTTTCTTCGCATAGGAGCACATAGATTTTTGAATAAATACCTTAATCCAAAAAAGGTGATGGAGTATCTTATGAGAAAGGATGTCCCTAAGTTTATTAGGATTATTGTCCAGGAAATAGATATCCTAACGAACCAGCTTACGAAAGAGGTGTTAAAAGACGGAAGAATAGATGTTATAATCCATCCAATGTTTCATGGAGTGAAATGGGTAGAGTTTGAGAAAGCAAGGTATTTAATAAAAAAAGGGGAAGAGGCTGCAGAAAGGGCAATACCTAAGATTAAGAGGTTATTGAAGCCTAAATAGAACAGTAACCCTGTAAACATTCTTACTTGTTAATCTGTTTTTTGTATGCAGCGTTCTTGAGGTTTTTAGCTCCCCTTTGAAGGATTTCTTTAGTTTCTTCCCTAATTTAAGCAAGAATTTATTTGAAGATACATACAGGTCTATACCCGTCTTTAATCTTTCCTGTTTAGCAATCCATACCTTCTCATTTCTCTTGAACTGGTTACTGATGAAGTTTAATACTTCTTCGTTTGGATTTCTTAACTGCAAAGTTCCTTCAAAGTATTGAGGGTCCATATTAGATATAATAAAACCGATAACTTTTTAATATTATCCTATATTTGCGTTAGAAATGGACAAAAAAGGATTTGGGGCAATGCTAAAGAAAATATGGTGGTTTATCTGGGAGGATGACAGTATATGGTCCTGGATAGTCAATATTATATTAGCGTTTGTTTTGATAAAATTTATAGTTTATCCTGGCTTAGGGTTCTTGTTAAGTACTAGTTATCCAATTGTAGCTGTTGTTTCTAGTTCTATGGAGCATGATGGTAGTTTTGATAATTGGTGGGGTTCACAGGAAAACTGGTATTCTGAGCATAGTATAACAAAAAATCAATTTCTTGATTTTGATTTTAAAAATGGATTTAATAAGGGAGATATTATGATATTGTATGGCAAGGAACCAAAAGACATAAAAATGGGGGATATCATAGTTTTTAAGAGCAAGAGGCCAGATCCAATAATACACAGGGTTGTTAAAAAATGGGAAGCTGATGAGGAGTATTATCTTCAGACCAAAGGAGACCATAATCCTGATTCGATAAAATCTGGTTCATTGGATGAGACTAAAATTAATGAGGAACAGTACATTGGCAAGGCTGTTGTAAGGGTTCCTTTACTGGGTTATGTAAAAATATGGTTTGTTGAATTAATAAGATTATTTGTGAAATAAAATGTTTTGTCCTAAATGCGGTTCAATCCTGATTCCAAGGAAAGAAGGAAATAAGACTAGTTTATCTTGTTCTTGTGGGTATAAATCCAAGGAAAAGGAGTCCACACAAATAAAAGAAACTGTTAAAGAAAAGGCTTCTAAGGTTGAGGTTATTGAGAAAAACCAGGAATTAGCGGCATTACCTTCTATGAGTGCTGAATGCCCTAAATGCGGCCATAAAAAGGCTAAGTTCTGGACAATGCAGACAAGAGCTAGTGATGAGCCTGAGACTAAGTTCTTGAAATGCGAGAAGTGCGGGCATACCTGGCGGGATTATAATTAAGTATTTACTTAGCTAAAGAACTCTCAAACATCTGGGTTAATGCTTTTGTAAAGAATTCTGATTTAACCCATACAGCAGAATCATAATTCTTATCCACTTTGCCATCATTTATCATAAACAGTAATTCATTATCATCTACTACAACAAACCTTCCGTTAGCATCTTTATTTTTTAATTCTGCAACATCCTTAACCTTTTTAGCTGTTTTTTCATTAACAGGAGCGATTATTTTTACCTTAACCCCTTTCTTATTTATTCTTTTTATTATTTTATGCAACAGATTTACTTTTCTAACAAAGCCGTCTTCTGTTGTGACAATTAAAACTGATTTTTCTGCTTTATCTACCATATGTTTAAGGAAGTAATTTATATTTTCCCTTCCAATTATAGAATTTGAAAGCTCGCTTCCTTCTACCTTTTCAATACCTGTTTTATGGAGTAAATCCAGTTCCTTAAAGATATCTGTCTCTTTAATATCATCAATCATCTTTAAGCTTAAAGCAGTGTCTTCGTCTATGTCTTTTTTAACCCTTTCAACAATCTCTTCTGGCTGGATTGCTATGTACTTGATTGGTTTTCCAATCTTCATTATTATGAATCCTTTTTTCTCTAAGCTTTCAAGAACGTCGTAGCACCTAGAACGAGGAACACCGCTTAGATCAGCTAATTCACCTGCTGTTGCAATACCTCTAGAAAGCAAAACAGTCCATACCTTCACTTCGTAGATATTTAATTTTAAATCCTGTTTTAATTTAACCAGTAATTCCTGTTTAAGTATCATTATTTATACAAGGATAATATACCCGTATTTAAATCTTTCTATTATGTCTTTACTTTAAAGTAGCACTATTTTTTGATAAAGAATATGGCTACTAATCCTATAGCTATAATTATAAACAAAACCACCAGGATTGCAGATAAAGCAAATATTAATGTATTACCACTTATTTTTTCTCCTATCCATGTTGTTGTTTCTTCAGCAGATTCTTTTTCTGCTTCTGTTTTTTTCTCTTCGTATGGTTGTGGTGTTTGAGTTTCTGTAATTTCTTTACTCTCAGAAATAGTTTCTTTTATCTCACATTCATCAATAACCAAATTGACATTTTCTATCTCTTTTTCAGAGCCATAATCTGCCGTTATTGTTATTGGATAGGTTGTTTTACTTAAATTGTTTGGAAGCCATATATTAAAGCGTTTTTGATATTTGCTGGAAGGTTCGAATGCATCGTTAGTCAATTCAAAATCTTCATTAATGTTCAAGGATAGGGCGTCGTTTGTTATTTCTAAATTAACATCCTCGTTTTTTTCTCCAATATTAAGGATAGAAAACCCAAGCAAAGCAGTTTCCCCGCATTTATATGTTTCTTTATCCAGTTCTGCTTTTATTATCTTTAATTTATGGTCTTCCTTTTCTACCTCTAGATCATATGTAAACTCTTTTTTGTATTTAATTCCTGCATCATCTTCAGCTTTAAGTTCTATTTTTACAAGCCTGTCTTTTGCTTCAACCTCTAAAGGAATTTGAAATTCTAATGTCTTGGTGGTTTTTTTGTCTGCATCCAGATCAAATTCCTTTATTTCTTCATCAATATCGTTTCCATCATCTATTTCTTCTATTGTTCCTTCAATAGAGATGTCTATTATATCAATATCTGTACTGCCATCATATAGGTTCTCTAATTCTATTTTGAATTTGACTTCAGAGCCAGGGAATACATCTACAATCTTCCCCCTACGTGTCTTTGACTCACTCTGTTTTTCGCCATCAATGTAGATTTTTGATATATTTATGATGAACATTTCTGGCTTTGAACCAGAAGGGCCAAAAGCAAGTCCTAGTGTATCTCCATTTCTTGTTTCATAGTGAGAAGCACCATCGAAAAAAGTCATATCCCCTAAAAATGACCATTGACCATCTTTGGCAATATTAAGATTCCAATAGCCCTTATCTCCCTCACATTCGCCAGGGTCGTAACCTATTTCATTAATACTGGATATACAATGGCCTAAGGCTCCACTTTGGTCTTTCCATTCAATACGCCATCCAGTTTCTTCTATT
>SDBT01011203.1_pt1 | contig 14447 bp, 12 predicted proteins | sample 2277101 | NCBI WGS metagenome assembly SDBT01 (sample SAMN10404973, study PRJNA504765) | marine sediment metagenome | isolation source: marine sediment core GS10_PC15, 103 cmbsf | place: Arctic Ocean: Southern Knipovich Ridge | collected 2010
TTGCTAAGCCGCTGCTGGACCTCGCAGAGAATCTTCCAGATATCTTCGTACGAGTGGGGTTCCTGCGAATCGTTCATGGTCATCCCTCAAATGGTCAGACGTTGCGACGGTATCTTCCCGCGCTTACAAGGCGTCGTCCAGACTTTGCTTGGGACGGTGGAGGCGGCCGCTACCCCCACCAAGATCGCACGCAGAAGGAGCCCTAGCGAGGCGAGCGAACTGAGACGCGATCCGGCGCCGATGCTGCACGTACCGGCGGTGAGCTTTCTCTCAAGAGAGGTAGTACTTCCCCGTCAAGTCCCTGCGGTATGTCCTTACCGAGCAAGTGGAGCAGCGTGGGTGCGAGGTCAACGGTTCTCGCGACTTCCACGCGGGCGACCGGTACACCCGGACCGGCGAGGAGCAGCGGGACGAACATGTCGTTCGGGCGCAGTCCCCCGTGACCGGCCCGGTGCGTATTAAAGAAGTCCCATGCAGGAGCGGCGAATACCGCGATGTCTGCGGAGTAGCGCGAGCGGAAGTGCGCGAGGATCTGGGCGGGCAGATCGGGAAAGTCGGTATCGAGCGTCGCTGCAAGCCATTCCCGCGGGTCCATCGCCTTACCATCGAGGGCTTCTTTAGGAACCTTATCGCCCCAGCCGAGGGAATCGTCCCCGCTGATCACGTGATACGAGATCGCCCCTCCCGCCCCCGCGTCCTGTCGAAATTCCACTTCGCCCGCCTTTGTCCGTACCCGAACACGATCAGGCGCGGGTGCGTAGGCGAGTGCGTCGACGGCAGGTAGCTTCGTCAGGATGGAGAGTAGGTCCTTGCGGGATTCCAGCGGTCCCCACGCGTCGTTGAGAAATAGCTGATCAACCCAGGACCTCGGGCCAAAAACCAAGTAGTCCTTCAGATTCGCCACCGACGGACGGAGCGTCCATGATGCGAAAGGGTTGAGTTCTTCGTACGGGTCCGCGGGTCTTCGCAGACATATCCCCACGTACTTGTCCCCGCTCCCGTAAACGACCGCCGAGAACCTTCGATAGTATTCCAGGCGTTTCTCGAACGCCGTTTCCTCCCAGAATCGCTTGTGCGCTATTTTCAGACCGACCTCCTCGCGGAGGAACTTCTCCAACGGAAAGTGGTTTACGATGTCTTCGTGCCCGTGATCGGAGACGATCGCGAGGTGGAGTTTTTCGAGCAGTCCATCCCTCTCCAGATCCCCGCATACCCGCCCGATCTGGCGGTCGGCGTGCAGGAGCGACTCACGGTATTGATCGGAGCTGAACCCGTGGTTGTGCGCGCGAAAGTCCGACGCCAGAAGGTAAGCGACGGTGATGGCGGGCCACTCGCGGCGCCGGCGGGCGACGTCCGCGACGATGTTGAAACGAAACAGGGTGAGGCGGTCAACGAACTCGTACCAACCAAAGTAAAAGGGAGGACCCGCGGAGGTCCAGTTCTCAATGAACTTCGTGGAACCGCGATGAGGCTGAAAGAAAATGGAAAACGTCGTCCGATCGGGAAACTGTTCGAATAGTGTCCCCGATGTGTAATCACCGTCGAGTGTGTTTTTCTGGGCGATCGTCTCGTAGTTTCTCCAGATGCACCTGTTGCGATCGAAGAAGTTGATCCCCACGATCCCGTGATGCCCGCAGAACTTCCCCGTGATTATGCTGGTCAGATTGGCAAGCGTTACCGAGGGGATGTTCGCGACGGTGCGCGGGGCGTAAAGACCGCGGTCGGCGAAGTACTTTTTGATAGCGGGAAGCTCACCCCCCGTGAGCATCTGCTCGAAATACTCGGCGTTCACACCGTCGATCACGAAGATGATCGCTCCAGAGACCCGGGCGTCCGAGGGAAGAGAGAAGTCGAGCCCGAAGGAGTCTATCCGTCCACCCGGAGCGGGGACCCCGCATCCGCAAACTGAGACCACAATGACAAGCACCAACGTGAAGAGCAGGTGGTTTCCACTGCGCTCCACAAGGACGCGTGATGAAACCATGCGATGACCTTTCTCTTGGGGGTAGGCCTATTCTTTCCTGTGGGCCAAAAGAAGCGGGAAAATGATGTCGCTGGTGCAGCACGGAATCCACACCGCAATGAAGAGGATCAGCGGTATCAGGATCAGCGTCAATGTTGCGAGGTCCCCGCCTTCGCTGACGGCCATCAGTATGTGAAACAGCGACGCCCATGTGCTCAGGAGCACGTGTCCGGCATGGGGGATTTTCGTCGTCGGGCGCCAGATCGCCACCGCTATACCAAGGAAAGCAAGCGGGTTGACCAGGTACCATTCGTGGATAAACCCTATGTGCGCCTCCGCGTGGATGTGTGCATCGTGAATTCCGAGAAACAGTTCGCTGAGATACGGAATGATCGAATCGCTCAACGTCCCGATGCCGACCGACCCGATGTAACCGATCAGCAGGGATGCAACGATCGATCGCCTTCCGTGCAGGCGGAGCATAGCAGTGGTGGCAACGGCGCTGCAAAAGACGTGCAATGGGTGGAATGTCGCGAACAGCGCATGCGAAACTTCCGCCCCAACGTGCGTGTAAACGAACACCACCGCCACCACCACACCACTCAACGCCCCCAGAAAGGTGAGAGGAGCGTGATCTTTGAGTTCATGGACGATGCTCTTTAATACGCCATCGCCTTCGTGCTCAGAATGCTCGTGCATGTTGGGACTCGCTGAAACTTGCCTCTCAGGTCGCTACCTCGGTTGAATCCCGCGCCATGTCCTTGTCGACAGCCACATTATACGATAGCAATTTCTTCGGGATTTGCACGGTAATGTGGAATTCCTAGTGCGGGGTGAGTGTCTCCACAGAGCGTTCTCATAAGTCGCCCGCGCAGCAAAAAGGCCCCGCCGTGCGACGGGGCCCGGATTCCTACCGCATCCTTCTGCGCTATCGCGGGGGCATTATTTGGTTGGCCTGCGGGGTGAAATCATCCGCATTAAGTCCGACGTTGAATTTCACGTCTTTGTAGACATACCGACATTGAAGCTTCTCGTCCCAATCATAGCCTTCAATGCAAACCGGTACGAGATAGTCCAGATCGATGTACGTGATGGTCTTGTAGGCGGGGTAATCGTATTTGGGTGGAAGGTAGCGGATCAGAACGATGCATTTCCGTCCGGCGACTTCCGCGTACTCTCCGAACTGAGTCTCCAGATCGCCATTGATCTCGGCTTGACGGTAGACGTTGATGAGGCTCTCGAGCCCGCGCCCGAACCCGAACATGTTGATGGGACGGAGCGTGTTGCGCATCGCCTCGGGCCCGTCGGGGGCTCGAAGGACGGAGGGAACGATGAGCTTAAGTAGCCCGCCGGGGCGGACCAGCATCTGATTCTCGTATCTGCCCTCCACGTAGAGAACCGCATCGCCGAGAGGGGCGTTTCGCGTCCATTCCATCGCCACGCTGAACGGGAGGGCAGTATGCTTTACGTTCATTTCCTGCTCAGGCTTGAGCACTCCCCGAATCGCCTCCTGCTTGATTAACGTGCAGGTGAAGTCCGCGTAGTTGCTCTGGTAGTTTTCCAAGCAGCGTTCCAGGAGGGCAATGTGATCTTTCTTGGCTAGTCGCTCAAGTTCGGGGGAGGGACCGTGAGGGTTGTGACCGAACACCAATCCGTTAATGGCGATGATGTACTCGGACTGCTTGAAACCCTCGCTTCGAGTGCACTGCATGCAAAACAGACCGGCCAGAAACAACCCGACCAATAGTCGGATCCTTCTATTCGTCGGCCGAAGCATTCGCTTCCACATAAGCTCACTACCTCACTGGTTGCGTCCCGGCGGGTGGCATCGGCGGTGAGTACTCCAATAGCCGGATGCTCCGGGGGACATTACTGTAGAATCGGCCAAAAGGCCAGGATAACTTGAGACCCTCGCGTGGTGGGGTTTTTTCAGGCTCATTGCGGTTGTCTTACCCGAACTTCTATTGTGGGGTCGCCCAGCCTCCGTGGTCTGGCGAAATTAACAACTTAAGTATAAGGGATTAACGCATATCAATCAACCCTATTTCTTGGTGAACTTCGATAATTTCTCGCCCCATTTCCCCACGTTTTCAAGGGGACGTTAGTTGCTGTATTGTCAGGCCTTGCACACTCCATATGCCAGCAAATATTGGCACGTCGTCCGATCGCCTCGCCCTCGCGCACCCCTGCTATCTCCTCTTATCCCCGGAACCGCAGGTCAGACAGCAACCGCTTCCTGCACAGCAACCGGTGGAATCTTCTCTTGACGGTTGCGGGGTGCTTCTTTAGAGTCTCAGGGTCTGAATCGACTGGCGAAGGCGGTCGCAGCGTCGCAGCCCACCGAAAGAATGGACAATGAATCTCGTCACCGGCGCAACAGGATTGCTCGGAAGCCACATTGTCGAAAAGCTCACTGAGGCGGGTGAGGGCGTCCGAGCGATGGTCCGCCCGAGCAGCGATACGGGGTTTCTCGACGAGCTGGGCGTTGAAAAATCGATCGGTGACATCACCGACCCTGAAAGTCTTACCGACGCCCTGGTGGGTGTTGACACCGTCTATCATGCCGCCGCACAGGTTGGCGATTGGGGACCATGGGAGCGATTCGTTGCGATTTCCATTGAAGGTACGCGGAACATGCTCAACGCCGCCCGCACCGCCCGCGTCAAGCGGTTCCTCTATGTGAGCAGCATCTCCGCCTACGGACATCCGAACGGGGAGGGAATGGTACTGGACGAAACCGCTCCCTTGGGGGTGAATCTCCACAAGTGGAGCTATTACTCCCGCGCCAAAGCGGCCGCGGAGGAACTCTCCTGGGAATACTATAACCGCGGAGACGTCCCGCTAACCGTGGTCAAACCGAGCTGGCTCTACGGGCCGCGTGACCGCGCCTCCCTACCTCGGTTGATACGGGCGATTCGCTCGGGGAAGGGCAAGCTAATAGGCGACGGGATGAATCGTCTCAACCTCACCTACGCCGGGAACGAGGCGGAGGGGTGCATTCTGGCGGCGACGAACGAAAAGGCGCTGGGGGAGGCCTATAACCTCGCTAGCGATGGTGAGATCACCCAAAGAGAATATCTCAACAAGATCGCGGAGTGTATAGGCGCCAAACCCGTAACCATGAAGGTACCGTACCGCGTCGCCGAGACAGCTGCAGGACTGATGGAGGCGTACGGGCACTTGTTCCGCAAGAAAGACCCGCCTCTCGTGACCCGTTATGCGGTCTGGTTGATCGGGCGACGCTGTTTTTTCTCATCCGAGAAGGCCCGACAAGAACTGGGGTGGAAACCGACCGTCGGATACGATGAAGGGATCGAACGGTCCGTCAAATGGTGCCTCGAACACGTGGACTCGTCCCGTCAAGGTTCTTAACGGACAATAGCGTCGCGCCCGCAATGATTCCGCGGGCTCGCCCCAACCAGCGAGCTCCGACCCCACAGACCAGGACAGGTCAGACAACCGTCCAATACACTCGTTGCAATAAGACCGCAACTTTATCGTTGTACCGTTGGGCGAATCCTGGATAATCGAATCTTGGAGAGAGCGAGACGGGGTATTGCAAATAGAATCCAGGCGCGCGAAGAGCCCAGCTTTAATGCTGGGCGCCCGCACTAAGACTTCGGGTCGGGGGTCTTAATATGCGGTAAGACGCGCGCCTGATCTTTTTAGTCCTTTTAGGCGCTTGGGGGCTGGTTCTGGAAATGCTTGCTTACAGGGAGGCGTCTACCTCTTTGAGCAAAAGCTCCATGTCCAAAGGCTTGCTCAGACAGATCCTGGCGCCCATCTCGAGAATGCTCTCTTCCCCATCTTCTAGAGGATGCCCCGTCATCGCCACGACCTCGGCGTGCCGAGTAGCCGCTTGAGACTTGATGATCCGGCAGACCTCGTAACCGTCCATTCCAGGCATCTGCAGATCCAGGATAACCAAATGAGGGCGCAGTGTTCCCAGTATAGTTCCGGCCGTGAATCCATCGTGGGCTTCGAGGATCTCATAATCAGGATGCTCCTTCTGGATCGCCTCGGAGATTAACTGCGCGGTCGCAGGATTATCGTCCACGATCAGAACCCGCACGGGGCAGGGATCCAACTCAGGGGGTATTGGCATCTTATGCTTGCGGAGAAAATTGACTAAGTCCTCGGACTCCACACGCCGATGCCCTCCAGGTGTACGGTAGGCACGAAGCAGCCCCTGATCTATCCAGTTCGCCACGGAACCGGGATCGACGTGCAACATTTCGCCAACTGCAAAAGTCGTAAGATTCTTGGCCATTTAGCGCGCCTCGTCCCGAAATGGCAGTTCTGCTCGGGGTCATGGACCTGTTGATAGCTCTTATGGGTTATTATCGGTTCGTATGGCGAAAGACTGAATACTCTTTCGATAATTCCGATTATTGCGGGCCTCAGGATTATTACACTCTGCCTAACTTGGGCACCTTTGATTTCGTGTGCTAATCTGGAGGAGGTCGAGTTGTTAAAAGGCTAGATAGCCGCGAACTGCACGAATCCCGGCGCGCCGGGATCGCATCGTTCGCGGCCATTCCTTTGGATCTTTAACCGGCTAAAGTCACCGCGCCAGTTTGACAGCGCTGGGAAGGGGCATCATAATCACCGTCTCATCCGAAGGTATTCGCACGGGAACACGAGATGGCTGCTCCGAAAGTGGCGATGGTGACAGGGGCGGGAAGAGGAATTGGTGCGGCGATTGCAATAGAACTCGCCCGCAACGGGTTCGACATCGCTGTTCTTGACGTGCTCGACGCCCGCGAAACGGTAAGTTCCGTCGAACAAATCGGCCAAAAGGCGATTGCGACTCGCGGTCACATCTCCTCCCCTACCGACAGGGCCGCCGCCCTCGAAATGATCGAGCGAGAGTTCCACCGCCTGGACGTACTCGTCAACAACGCGGGTGTCGCACCAAAAGTCAGGGCGGACATCCTCGAAACCACTGAGGAAAGTTACGATCGCGTGATGCGGATCAACCTGAAGGGACCGTATTTCCTCACCCAGTCCGCCGCCAACTGGATGATCCGGCAGAGATCCCAACGGCCGGACGATTGGATGTGCATCATCAATATCTCTTCGTGTAGCGCGTACGCTGCAAGCCCTTCACGGGGGGAGTACTGCATCTCCAAGGCGGGGGTGTCGATGGCGACCAAGCTCTATGCCGCCAGGTTGGCCGAGCACGGTATCGGCGTTTACGAGATCCGCCCCGGGATCATCGCGACGGAGATGACCGCCAGCGTGAAGGAAAAATACGACAAGCTCATCGCCGAAGGGCTCACCCCGATCAGGCGTTGGGGGCTACCGGACGACGTCGCAGGGGCTGTCGCGGTGTGCGCGCGGGGGGACCTTGGGTTCTCCACGGGTGAGGTGATAAACGTCGACGGCGGGTTCCACCTGAGAATACTCTGATCTCGCGATGCATCCGCAGGCGGTTCCGGGGAGCAAGTCGCACCAGAGAATAATGCTGAGAAGCTCAATTAACATCGAAGGGTTGGAAATACCCCTCATCCGCGCCAACACGATCATCGTAGGCGCCGGGGCGGCGGGGATGAATTGCACGGTCCAACTGGTGAAGTTCTGGAAAGCGCGAGGGATCGAGACGCCTTCCGAGAAGTTGCTCGTGGTGACCGGTGGGCTCTCGCTGGGCGCGTCCCGAATGAGCGGGTCGGACAAGCAAACCTATTACAAGATGGGCACCTCTCCGCGAACGCCCGATACCCCCGATCAGTTCGCCAAAACACTGACGACCTCCGGGTCCTGTCACGCCGATACCGCACTGGTTGAGGGTACCTGCTCGCTGCGCGCGTTCTACCACCTGCTGGAGTTGGGCGTACCGTTCCCGCACGATCCGTTCGGGTCCTTTGTCGGTTACCGGACGGACAACGACCCCGCCGAACGCGCCACGTCCGCCGGGCCCAGAACCTCCCGCTTCATGTGCGAATGTCTGCAATCCGAGGCGCAGCGAAATGCCGTGGAGATCATTGATGGGCACGTCGTTGTCGAGTTCGTTACCACCGGTGAGGGCGATTCAAAACGGATCGTGGGGATGGTTTGCATCGACCGTTCGCGAGCAGCGGACGACGACTTCGGGCTGAGTGTTTTCGCCGCCCGAAATTGGGTACTGGCCGCCGGAGGTCCCGGAGAGATCTACGCCTCGACGGTTTATCCGCCCGGACAGGTCGGGATTCACGGTCCTACCTTTCAGGCGGGGCTGGAAGGATGCAACCTCACCGAATCGCAGTATGGGCTGGGAAGCGTCAAGTTTCGATGGAATGTCTCCGGAGCGTACATGCAAGCGATCCCACGGATTTATTCAACGGATTCCGATGGGACCGACCAGCGCGAGTTCCTCACCGAGTATTTCAACGACGTGTCCACCATGGCGACGAGCATCTTCCTGAAGGGGTATCAATGGCCGTTCGACGCTCAGAGAATTGCGGACCAGCGATCGTCGCTCATCGACATGGCGGTCCACCAAGAGACGGTGGTCCGCGGTAGAAAAGTCTGGATGGACTACCTGCATAACCCCATCGGTGCGGACGGATGGGAGGAGTTTGATCTCGGGAAGATAGGTCCCGAAGCGCTCGATTATCTCAAAAGAACCGATGCCCTTCAGGGGCGACCGATCGATCGCCTGCGGTGCATGAATCCTCCGGCGATCGAGATATATCTGGAAAACGGGATCGATCTGACTGGAGAGCCTCTGGAGATCGCCCTGTGTGCGCAGCATCACAATGGTGGGTTCGCGGTCAACAAGTGGTGGGAGAGCAATATTCCCCACACGTTCGTCATCGGGGAGATGGCTGGGACGCACGGGGTCAAGCGACCGGGGGGAGCAGCCCTGAACGCCGGACAGGTCGGTGCACTGCGGGCAGCGGAGTATATCGCAAACGTATACGACACTGAGATTCCAGACATCGAGAAGGTCCTTACTCACCTCGCACCGGGCGTTGGAGAGGTATTCAATCGGATCTCGAATATGTTTTCCAAGGATGCTGCCAAGAGCGTTACTCCAACTCAGGCCATCAGCGAGGTGCGCCGACGAATGACTCACTGCGGTGCGCATCTGCGGGAAACCGAGCGTGCGTTCGCGGGGCTTAGAGAGGCAAAAGAGCAATACCGCTCACTGCTGAAAGACCGAATGAAGGTTTCTTCACCGCAAGAGCGCATCGCGGGGATCCAGGTGCTTCAGCAGTGCTTGACGCACGTTGCTTTTCTCAAAGCGATCTGCGGGATGTTCGAGCGGTCAGGAGGCTCGCGGGGTTCCCACTGCATTCTCGACGAGAGCGGGACCGAGATGCATCCGCGGCTGATCGATCCCGATACAAGTCAACCCTACCGCCTCAAGAGCGAGAACGAGGCGCTGCGGAACACCATTCTTTGTGTCCGTTACAACCCACAGGCGGAGGACCTGTTCGACTTGTGGGACGTTGAACCGAGGGAGATGCCTGATCGCCAGGTCGCCTTCGAACTTACCTGGGCTCAGTACCGCGACGGAAAGATCTTCGAGGTCTGAAAGCAGAAACTCCTCGAGCAGAAAGGATCCGCCTGCAGGATAGTTCCGTGAGAATGCAATGCACCCTGTGAAAATCATCGCAATCGCGATTGGTCTGGGAATGGACGCCATGAGCGTGTGCATGAGCGTGGGTGTGCGCTGGAACGGGCCGCGGCAGAAGTTCCGCTTGGCATGGCACATGGGGCTTTTCCAACTGCTGATGCCCATCCTCGGGTGGTCTGTGGGGAGTCAATTGGCGTATCTGCTGCACCGGGTCGGTTCTTACCTCGCAGCCGCCCTGATCTTCGCCGTCGGAGTGAAGATGCTTTACGAAGCCCTTCAAAGGCACCCGGGTGCGGTTGAAGAACGCACCGAGCAGCTTGCCGAGAATCTCCTCCACGTCAAATCCCGCGATCCCACCCGCGGGTGGTCGCTTATTCTGCTTTCGGTGGCGACGTCCCTGGACGCACTGGTGGTCGGGGTTTCACTTGGACTGAAGGGGGAGCGGATATGGCAGATCAGTATCGTGATCGGCGTGGTGGCTGGGCTAATGGCGCTGACGGGAGTGGTACTCGGTAAGAGGATTGGAAAGGCGTTCGGAAAGCATGCTGAAATCTTCGGGGCGCTCGTGCTCATGGGGCTGGCCGTTAGCTTCCTCTGCTTCTAACGCCTTGGCACGCAGTTCTCGCTTTATTGCGGAAAACAAGGGCGGAAACCGTTCGGGGTTATCGCTTCTAGTTCAATATCCTGGAAGCAACGAGGATCTCGGCGGTGATCGTGGCCTCCAGTTGCTCGTCGCGTCCCAGCGGAGTGAGGGTACCGGTGGATTTATCGCCCCCGTAGTCCGCCGAGGCCTTCTTTCCGCTTCCTTTCGCCTTGGCGGATCTGAACAGGTCGAGCGCTTCGGAGGTGCTCGTCACGTGAGGTACCTCGCGATTGGAGCGGAAGGTAAAGACCTCCACCTCGGGGCGGTAATACCCGGCGGCGGCGCTGGGGACGATGGTGACCCGAGCCTGGCGATAGACGGTCTGCACCGTGCTCTCTGCCAGGTCGCGATTGGTCGCCGCGTCGCGCCGCCAGAACTCACCGAAGTGCTCACCCGTCATCGCGACGGTCCTGATTACGCCCGAGCGGCGGTCCTGGTAATCAAGCTCGAAGCGGTACTTTCTCAAGACCTCTCGCGCCGCCTCCCAGAGAGACTCGAAGTTCCTCTCCGCCGCGGTCATCCGGGGCTGCGGTAAGACGGGCTTCGTATACCTCGGGCACCCCGTCAGTACCACCGCAAGCGAAATCGCGACCGAAGTTTTCAGGAGCGCTCGCATTTTTTCCAGGCTTCCTTTTACGATTTCTCCCCGCCGATATTAGCCCGGGGGGATATTGTATCCTATTGTTTGGGTGGCACAACGTTTTTGACTGTGGCAACCGCAAGCTGGTCTGTACGAAGGCCCAGCACCAATGCCCCTAGCCCCGGCTTCCCGCCCACGAGCCGGGGCGCCTTTTTGCGCTTTTCCTGCCCCAGCAGAGCGCACTCGCACTCGCGTTGTTTCCGGAAACCTCCTTGAGGGCGTATAATCCCCCCATTCCGTTCAGGATACCTTCCGAAAGTCTGTTAGTGCTCGATGGAAACAGGTACGAAGTCCATGCGGATACTTTCCGGACAGTTCAAGAACCGCAAGCTACTGGGGCCTCCCGGTAAGACCACGACCCGCCCGATCACCGGTGGGGCGAAAAAGTCGCTCTTCGACATCCTTGCGGGGCGATGTACCGACGCGAGAGTCCTGGATCTTTACTGCGGAACGGGGACGCTTGGATTGGAGGCCCTCTCACGCGGGGCGGAGCGATGCTTCTTCGCCGATCGCGAGAAGTCGGTCCTGGAGCGGTTGCGGAGGAACATCGAGACTCTTCAGGTGCACCAACGGTGCGTGATCTGGAAGGGGGACGTGGAGAGGCGATTGCGCGATTGGCTTGCGGAACTGGACGAACCGGCCGATCTTGCCTTCGTCGATCCCCCCTACGCCCAGACTCAGCGGTGGGATTGGGACGAAGTCCAGAGGCGGATATTCACCCCCATCGCTAACTCGCTCGCCGCTGAGGGCCTCGTGGTCCTCCGCCTACCCTCGCAGGTCGAACCCCCGCAGACGCTTGGTCCCTTGGCGCTGCGGCGGACCAAAAGGTACGGAGGGATGACGGTGGGAATATACGAACGCTATTCAGAATCACCGCTGGGGGAAGTATAAGAGTCTTATGGCCGAGCCTGGGGATAGGAAGACGGCGCTTTGGGTGGTGAAGCGATTGCGGAAGGCGGGCTTCAGAGCGCTATTCGCTGGTGGATGCGTGAGGGACATGCTCTTGAAACGGCGCTCCACGGACTATGACGTCGCCACAAATGCCACGCCCAAGCAGGTCAATCGCCTCTTTCGTCGCGTGCTCCTCGTCGGGGCGAAGTTTGGTGTCGCGATGGTCATCCACAGGAATCGCATGGTTGAGGTCACCACCTTCCGCAGCGACGAATCCTACAGCGATCATCGCCGCCCGGACGCGGTGCGATTCACTTCTGAGGCTGAAGACGCTCGACGGCGCGACTTCACGATCAACGGAATGTTCTACGATCCCATCGCAAAGAAGGTGATCGATTCTGTGGGCGGCCAGGAGGACCTGCAGAACCGGACTGTTCGGACGATCGGCGATCCTGACGCACGATTCGCCGAGGATTATCTCCGCATGATCCGCGCGGTGCGATTCGCGGTGCACCTGGGATTTCGCATCGCCCCGAAAACGGCCACCGCCATCCGCCACCACGCCCCCAACATCACCTCCATCAGCGGGGAGCGAATCTTCGACGAATTGTCCAAGATGCTAACCCTCGCCTCCGCCCCCGACGCGATGAGAAAGCTGGAAAAACTGTCCCTCGCGCGGGCGATCCTTCCTGAGCTCTTCGAAAAGAGTGAGACCTGGAACATCACCTTGCGGCGAGTCAAGGCTGTCGCGAAGAAGCGAACCGTGGGGCTTACTCTCGGGGCGATGCTGGTGGATCTGCCTTCGGCAACCATTCGGGCGATCATCAGAAGGTGGGGCGCCTCGAACGATCTGCGGGATGAGCTTTGCTTCTACTGTCAGCACCTGGGCGATTGGCGGGCTGCGGCTGAGATGCCGCTATGCGAGTTTAAGCGGCTGATGGCGAATCCGCACTTCGAGTCTCTGCGCAGCTTGTGGTTTTTCGAAGAGCGAATGGACACGCGGAAGAAAACGCAGTCCCGCCGCATCGCTCGCCGCGCCGCGGCCATCCCCAAGAGTCGAATCGCACCGCCACCCTTCGTTACAGGATCCGACCTGATCCGAATAGGACTTACCGAGGGTCCCAGGCTCGGACGCATACTGAAGCGCCTCTACGATGCACAATTGAACGAGCAAGTCACTTCGCGGCGCCAGGCGCTGGCGATGGGGAGGCGATTGATCAGCCAAACGTCATAAGGGCTAAAGGGAGGTCGAGGCGTACAGACCTCCGTAGGATGGGGCCTTGCAAATCGGGAATCTCTAACTTATCCCTCGAATCGTCGGATGAGGAGGCAGGCGTTGTGTCCGCCGAAGCCGAAGCTGTTTGAGAGCACGACGTTCACTTTCTCCTGGCGGGGGGTCTTGGGTACGAAATCCAGGTCAAGCCCCTCGTCGGGTTCTTCGAGGTTCATCGTCGCCGGGATGACCCCGTCCTTTATCGCCAGCGCCGAGGCGATCAACTCCGCCCCGCCGGAGGCACCGAGCAGGTGCCCCGTGGAGCCCTTCGTGGATGAGACCATCAGTCCGTTGGTCGCGTAGTCCCCGAATACCTGCTTGATGGCCTTGCATTCAGCGACGTCCCCGAGAAGCGTGCTCGTCCCGTGAGCGTTGATGTAATCGACCTGCTCGGGTGCGACTTGCCCGTCCTTCAGCGCTCGCTGCATGGCGAGGATGGCTCCGCGGCCTTCGGGATCGGGGGCGGTGATGTGATAACCGTCTCCGCTGGCGCCGTACCCGATGAGTTCGGCGTAGATCTTCGCACCGCGTTTTTTCGCGTGTTCCAACTCTTCGGTGATGAGGCATCCGGCGCCTTCGGAGAGCAGGAACCCGTCGCGCTCCTTGTCCCACGGGCGGGATGCATGCGCCGGATCGTCGTTGCGGGTGGAGAGGCCCTTAAGCGAGCAGAAGCTCGCGAGCCCGATTCTTGTCAGCGCCGCTTCCGACCCACCGGTGATCATCACGTCCACCTCGCCTCGCTGGATGACCCGCATCGATTCTCCGATGGAGTTGCCCGCCGACGCGCAGGCGGTGACGATGGCGTGCGTGGGACCGCGCAGACCCCAAAGGATGGATATGTTTCCGCAGGCGGCGTTGCCCATCAACTTCGGTACGGTGAAGGGGCTCACCCGTCCGGGGCCTCTGTCCAGCATGCGAATGTGCTGGTCCTCCAACTCCTGGAGCCCGCCTATCCCGGTTCCGACGATCACCCCGCAGCGGTTCACGTCTTCCACGGCAAAGTCCAGTCCGCTGTCGTCGACCGCCTCAATCGCCGCGCCGACCGCGAACTGGGCGAACCGGTCCATCCGCTTGGATTCTCGCGGATCGACGAGGTCGGAGGGTACGCGCTCCCAATTCTGCACCTCCCCGCCGATTTGCGAGGTGAACGGGGCCGGATCGAAGCGCGCAATGCGACGTATCCCGCTCTGACCGGCGAGCAGCGCCGTCCAAAACTCACCCACATTACGTCCGAGCGGGTTAACCGTGCCCAGACCCGTCAGTACGACGCGGAGTTGCCCCATCGACATTCGTCCTCAGGAAGGGCTCAGGCTTTGTTAGAATGGTTCTTGATGTAATCGATCGCCTGTCCTACCGTCTGGATCTTCTCCGCCTCCTCGTCGGGAATGCTCAGTTCGAACTCATCTTCGAACTCCATTACCAGCTCGACGGTATCGAGGCTGTCGGCGTTCAGGTCGTTGACGAATGATGTCTCGC
>SDBT01011204.1_pt1 | contig 14446 bp, 11 predicted proteins | sample 2277101 | NCBI WGS metagenome assembly SDBT01 (sample SAMN10404973, study PRJNA504765) | marine sediment metagenome | isolation source: marine sediment core GS10_PC15, 103 cmbsf | place: Arctic Ocean: Southern Knipovich Ridge | collected 2010
GACGGGAGTATCGACAGTATCAAGGGCGATGACACTGGACTGTATGTGGCTGATACGATCCAGAGCGGCACATATAGCACTGTATCCGCTATACCAAACGCCACGGATTCGTTCTATGGAGTCGTTCCCGAACCGGCTACGCTGTCGCTGCTGGCGATCGGCGGGTTGGCGTTGATCAGGCGCCGGAAGTAGCACACGGACAGTAACAGTAAACAATTGCGGGTGGGCTCTTTGGCAAAAAGTGCTCGCCCGTTTCTTTGCGCGGAGTGAATTGGGGGGGAGGGCCAAAACCCGTGTTTATATTCGATTAGCAGGTGGTAAAAACGACTCGAATCTGTAGAGCATTTGTGCATCTGATAAGCCATTATTTATGGCATCTGTAAACTCTCTAACCCGTGAGTTTTTGCGTGCGCTTGACCATACGGTCCGCACAACGCAGGTTCCAGAGATTTGAGCCCCTCGTGTATACCACAAAAACGAGCCGGCCATGGAGCAACTGGGTTGAGCCATTTTCCATGGGCTGGTACTGAAAAACGAAAGAACCGATTCGAATCTTCGAGTTCAGCATATGATCCTTGTGCTGGCTCGGTATTTTCCCGCCTATTTCGATACCGGATAAACGCGTTGACAACACCCTGATACGTCGTATGATAAACTTTAGGTTTTCGCCAGCACCTGCCAGGCTTTCAGTTTCTTGGCATTGGCGAAGGCGCTCCGTTGAGCATTGTTGGGTTGGAGTGGACAGGCCAATCGCAATCGACACAAGTCGACAGATGGCTGTTACATCTTTGAGGTGGGGTATGGCTGGTTTCATACATCCAGGCAAAGTGACTTTGTGACAGCAATTGAGCAATTCGAGAATCCACTAGTGCCGTCACGGAAAGTGCCTTTCTTTCGCGTAGCGTGTGATGGCAATGAATTGGATTACATTGCGAAGGTTCTTGCCAGCGGCTGGTTGACTTCCGCAAAGCGTACCCAAGAATTCGAGCGTAAATTTGCCGCGATTGTCCATGCGAAACACTCCTTCGCGGTAAATTCATGCACAGCCGCCTTGCATCTGGCGCTCGAAGCCATTGGAGTTGGACCGGGCTGGCAGGTATTTGTTCCGACAATGACGTTCACTGCGACAGCAGGCGCAGTTGACTATCTTGGCGCTGAGCCGATCTTGCTGGACGTGGAATATGGAAGCGGCTTACTCACGCCGGATATCCTGAAAAAGGCGATAGCCGATAATCCAAATGTCAAATCGCTGGTAATCGTACACCATGCCGGCCAACCCGCAGCCATGCTTGCCGAAGATGGTGAAGGGATTCTGGATATTTACCGAGCGAACGGTATTAGTGTGGTCGAAGATGCCGCTCACGCTTTCCCGGCGTCTCTTTACGGGAGAATGGTTGGCTCTCTGGGCGACGTTACCTGCTTCAGCTTTTACCCGAACAAACCTATCACCACTGCCGAAGGCGGTATAGTGGCCACCAACGATGACACCATAGCCGAGCGGGTTGCCATCATGCGGAATCATGGCATTGACCGTGATGCATGGCAGCGAAGTTCCGAGCCAGGACCAAAGTGGCAGTACGACGTCGTCGCGCCGGGGTTCAAGTACAACATGTCCGATGTCCACGCGGCGATCGGATTGGCGCAGTTGGAACGCGTTGATGAGTTTTGGGAGTGTCGACATCTTTGCGTAAAGCGATACCTTAAGATGTTGGCAAAGATAAATTGCCTGGACATGCCGATATGTCACGTCCCGGGTGAGTGTCATGCATGGCATCTATTCTTTATTATGCTCAAAGACAATGCCCCTGTGGACCGAAACACCCTCATCCAGCTTCTCCATGCTCGTGGAATTGAAACGTCAGTTCACTACAGGCCCCTGCACCGAATGTCATACTACATAAATCGCTTTTCGCCAGATGAGCACCTCTTTCCTGGTGCTGACCGTATGTGGAAAACATGCTTATCGCTTCCACTTTTTTCGACTATGACAATAGAAGAAGTGGACTACGTGTGCGCCAATCTCAAAGACATCCTCATGTAAGTGCATGGCTGTTTTCCCCGTGGAAAAGGCTTTTCGACATCGCCGTTTCTCTGGCGTGTCTAGTGGTACTTGGGCCAGTAATGCTCCTGCTGGGGTTTGTTATCTGTAAAACCAGTACGGGAACTGCACTGTTCAGGCAAACACGTATTGGTCAAGATGGAAGGCATTTCACACTGCTGAAATTTCGAACGATGACTGTACTCGATGGCACAGAAACCGGCCTGTTCCAACCAGGCGAAACCGACAGAATCACCCCAATAGGCAAGCTGCTGCGAATAACGAAGCTCGATGAACTTCCTGGGCTATGGAACGTTCTGACTGGGGAGATGTCCTTGGTGGGTCCAAGACCCGAAGTGCCCGAATGGGTCGAGGTTTATCCCGATCAGTGGGCACTAGCCCATCTAGCCAAACCGGGCGTTACCGACCAGGCCTCTATTGCATTCCGTAATGAGCAGGAACTCCTTGAAGCATGTGACGATCCACACGATTGTTACCGTCGGGAGATTCTCCCCCATAAGTTGATATTCTGCCGAGAGTACGTATCCAATGCTTCGCCGTGGGGTGATCTCAAGATTCTTTTACTGACGATGGCGGCAGTTCTGCAGTCTTGCCTTCGGCGGGTGGGGAACACTGGAGAACATACGTGTTGTTTACACCTACCAGACGATGAATGCGGTGAATCCTCAATCCCACCTGAGGACAATACTCCGTGAACCACTCCCGGCTACAATGCCTGGGATTGGCAGCAATCATCGCCAAGCCGTCGGGACGAAGATGCCCGGACACTTCATTTAGGAATGTTCGAATAAGATCCAAGCCATCAGGACCCCCGTCGGACGACCAGCATCTACGCTCGCCAACGCCGGGGTAACTCTTGGATTCGTAGCCAAGTTCAGCCAACTCTCCAGTCGGAATGGCCGGCGGATTGAAAAAAATAAAATCAAAATCGCCGGCAATGCCGTCGAACATGTTGGCCACGATGCACTCAACATCGGCATTGTTCTGTGCGACTGTCTCTTGGGCCAGGGCAACTCGCTCGGAAAGGATATCGGTGCCGACAACTGACACTTCCTCCATGCGTTTGCTAAGGAAAATAGGCAACAGGGCATGAGCTCCGGTGCCTATTTCCAACACCCGATCGCCGGGTTTAATGTACTTGCCCATAACAAACCGGAACATCAGTGTTCCCCATTCGCAGTAGCTTTGCACGCTAGGCGGGGAAACCAATTTCACGCCGAAGACCAGGCGTATGAATGTCCTCCGCGAGAAAATGGCTTTGCGGACAAGGAGATTCGCTCCCATCAACACTCGTTTGCATAATCTCACAGCAACACCTCCACACCCACGACAAGCGTCTAGCAGTTGGAACTCCACCTGATCTGAAGCTTGGTTCGCAGTTGACTGTCGAACCGTTGCGTCACCTTGTAACGCATAAGATTCTTTTTTGCGTACGCTTGGCCCGCACGGCCACATTTGATCCGGTAGTTCTCGTCATTGACAAAAATTCTTATTGCATCCCCAAGTAATTGCGGGCTCTCGGGGCGAACCGTCACGCCGGCACTGATCTTTTCGAGCAGTTCACTGAGAATCGCTCCATCCTCGACTGAGATAATCGGCCGGCCCGCCAGGAGGTAATCGCACGCCTTGGCCGTCAGAATGTTGTGGTAAGGTCTAGGTGTAGGGTTACCGACCATCGAGAAGATAAACAGGTCGGCTGCCTGCAGGTATGAACCCAATTCGCTGCGCGGTACTACGCCGGGCAGATCGACATTCCTCTGCGAATTCCGCTCGATTGACTGGCGTACTGCCTCCCATTGCGAACCTGCACCCAACAGCATAAAGTGAACTTCAGGCAGCTTATCTTCGAGCAGCTTGGCCGCCGCTACAATTGTCTCAACCTGATAGTACCGACTGAATGAGCCGGCATACAGTACGACGAACTTCCCATCCAACGAATGCCTCTTTCGCACCATCGCACTGTTCGACGAAGTCAGCAGGTCCAGGTCGGACGCATTTGGCCAGAGAATAATCCGCTCGCGCGGCACGCCGTAATCCACGAGCACTTCCGCAGCCGACTGGCACAGCACGGATATCAAGTCAACCAGACGATACACCACCCGATAGTACGCCGCCAGCGCACGCGACATCACAGAGGTACTTGGCACGCCGATGAATCGCAGGTTGTCGGGGATCAGATCCACCATTTCCAGCAGCACGTCAGTGCCTTTCAGCCTTGCGATGCCGATAGCGGCAAGTTCCGTTCCAGGATGCGGCACATTCGCGATTACCAAGTCGTGGCGAGCAAGGCATATTCCTGCCACCATCGCAGAGATTGCAAACGAAAAGAAACTCATCATCCGACGCAAAACATGGCGGTTTGCCGCCGGTAGCGACCATACTCGGACGAGGCTCATCCCTTCAATCGTCTCTCGAGCGAACAACTTGCCCCGGTATTGTTTGTATATTTTCCCGAAGGGAAAGCTTGGCATTGTCGTCAGGACCGTCACGCTATGGCCGAGACGTTGGAGTTGGATCATCTGTTTAACGGAACGTTCAACCGAAAGTGGCTCAGGGGAGAAGGTCTGCGTGACGTAAAGTATTTTCATGGCCCGGCCTTACTCGCATTTGTAGTTGTCCACCAGTGGGACCACGAGCATCTCATAGCATCGGTTGCACTTACAGTCGGTATCGTCGGCGATCACCTGCGAAGATCTGTCATTGTTGAATCCTCTCGCTTCTACCATCAGCTCATGATTCCACCACTGGCGAGGCCCCACGTAGCGCAGATTCAATCTCGGCCAGGGCAACGACCACGCATTTGCGCATGAACGGTAGTCCAGATTCCACCCAACTGTCATCACGCACCACAGCCAGATGCATCGTTTGGGCCGGGCTGGGTCAACGGTGGCTTGTTTCGTCGTGTAGTCCGGCGCCACAATTGTAAACACATCAGCCCCCCACTGCCTTACTAACCTGCGCATTTCCGATTGCTCGTCGCGATTGAAGTCAAAATCTATCAGTTGCACCTCGATGATAGGGCGTTTCATTCGCCGTTTCTTTCTTGCGGCTATCAATCGCTTCATACGATCGACCACCAGTTCGAAGTTTCCCCCCACGCGATATTTGCCGTAAGATTCCTGAGTTACGCCGTCGAGCCCAATTACCAGACGGTCCAGGCCACAATCAAGAAATTGCTCGACATTATCGCACGTATCAGGATTAAAATTGGAGTGAACCGTCACGGAAAGACCGTGCGACTTGGCAAGGCGGACCATATCGAACAACTCCGGGTGGAGCGTGGGTTCCCCCATACCATCAAGCCTGACAATGATGGCAGTGCGTTTGTGCAAATTGATGATGTGCTCGTAATCGGCCATTGTCATGAAACCCTTTGGCCGAGGATCGGTCCTGTTCCCACAGGCACACAGGGGGCACTGTAAATCGCAAATATTGCAAGGCTCGATCCGCAACACAAAAGGCTGGGACTTGACCCGGCAGAGCCCCATCTTCATCGCCGCAAGAGCCCTGATGGCATTGATGGTCCGACTGGGGGTAAACGCACACCGTGCCGATTGGAAGTAGCGATGAACGATCCAAGGAAGATGCCAGGTCCCGCGAAACGGCATCAGCCATTCGTGTAAGAAACGCCTGTTGCTGGAGTCCCCTGCCATGTGACAACCTTTCTGTGAGTGTCACTGTGACATCCAATTATCCACACAAATAGCCATTTTGACCAGAGCTTTCTGCGGGAAAGTACCACATTTATCGGATCACACTCGGCCCCTTTGACTGCCTGGGCTGATAATCAGCCTTGCGATTGCAGCGCGATCGGCAGGGGGCAGTTCAGCAATTAGCTCCCGTCGTTCAAACCCGGGCAAGTCGGCCAGTAACTCGGCAATCACCGCAAGCTGGTCGGCTGCGAAATCTTCACTTTGGCCCGCTTGATCGCTGACTTTGCCGGGAAGTGCTGCGCATTTTGCTGCGCCTTGTTTCGAAACTGGCGTTTTTCCTAAGGTTTTCGTGGACTGTTCTAGTCCTACAGGGGGTATGCGATCCAAGGCGGCCGGCGGCGACAAACGCCCGGCCGTCTTTTTTTTTATCCCCCACCCCGGCGCTTACTTCCGGTGGGTCCGCCTGATAGCCAGACAACGATGATTGCGTCTGACAAAAAACGCCTATTCGGATGTGAAAGATGGTATGGGGCGTATTAAGATTGCGCCTCTAATTATCTGACCGGCTGCACTGGCTGCGCGCGCAAAACGGGTTGCTTGGTTTGATCGGTCTGCCCCAACTCCCGGCCGCGCCGGCAAATACCCCCCCCACAAATCTTTTTTAAATTTAAGCGATCCGTCGAATGACAAGACCACATTTGAGTTCATCCTGCGAAGCCTCAGCGAAGCAGGACGCCCATTCTTATGTAGGGTTGGCAACTTCTTGCGGTGAGCCCGTCGAACCGGTTGCCGACGCAATCTTCAGACATTTGTTCCGTCGGCAACATACCTGTGGTGAGCTTGTCGAACCAGTTGCCAACCCTACAAACTGCGGGAACCAGGATCGGATTCATTTTCGGTAATGGGATCATCGATTTTCAGCGGGTCTTCGCCGGAAATGATATCGGCGACCAGTGCCAGGAAGGCAGCCTGGGAGCGGCTGAGATTCCCGAAGGCATCAAGCATCTGCTGAGCCTTTCCGGAAGCGATATTATCCTGAATCGACTTCGGTGGAATAATATGCCGCAACTGACGGCAGTAGTAGGTCCAAACCGGCTGCACCGCCAAGGTGATCTTCTCAACTTCTGTTAACTTTTTTGACAAAGTTTTGCTCCGGCTGCGCATAAAAAAGCGCGAGGTCCAGTATCCGACGGAATCCCCGTGGTCGGACGCCCGCTAGAGCGCTTACATCACAGTTCATCCGCCGGACACCGGACCCCGCGCGGAATACTACTCCGGAACGAGGCCGGCGCCGACGGTACAACACCCTGATGTAAACTCCCGACTTTCGCCGGGCTAGCGATTACCGACCAGGGCGATGAAACAAATCATCGTACGTAATTAAATTGTCGCAGTGAATCTTACGGCCGTCGGCGATTCACGTCAAGACGCCAAATGGCAGGACACCATTTGCGCGCCCATTCTAAAGTAGGGTTGGCAACTTGTTGCCGACGGAACGAACGGTTCAAGATTGCGTCGGCAACAAGTTGCCAACCCTACAAACTAGCGCCCCAGAGCCGCCATAAATCCGGCCTCCCTCTTGATCTAAGCCCACCGAATTGTTATTGTCACTTCCAGCATTTCTGCAAATTCGTTGCCTGAAAGAAATGGAATGAGTATAATAGGGCAAAGCAATGGAACCTTGGCAAATCATACTGACTGTGATTGGCGGATCTGGCTTGGCGACCGCAATCGTACAGGGGACGTTATTGGCCAGGATCCGCAGGTCTATCGAACATGAATACAGCGTGAAGGAAACCCATTTGAAGGCTGAGTTGGACGGTAAGCTTGAGGGCCTAAAGGCAGGTTACCAGAAGGCTCTGGACGAGAACCAGATAAGATTCTCACGGTTCGACGCAGATCAAGCCGGGCTTGCAAAACGCTCTTCCGCCTCGTCCATCGGGCGCAGTTGAAAGTGACGGTACTGGTGTCCTCACAGATGGAGGCCCCCAGTGATCCAGTCGATGCCAAAGCGTATTGGGGCAAGCGATTTGACAATGCTTTGGAAGCCCTCAACGCATGTAGTACTTATTTCTACGAGAACCAAATACTCCTGCCCGAGGACGATTGCATAGAAATGCATGAGTTCTTAACAATCATTTGGGACGCTTACCATAACTTCGATCGCGGCGAGACATGTACAATTTCACTTTACGGAAAATCGGCAACCTCGCTGAAAAGTAAGCTTGCGAATCGATTCAGGCAGATTCTGGGGATGCTGCCTCCACCGGCAGAGGGCCCCGACGGACTGTTGGAACGGCCGGAGAAAGATATCGAGGAACGGGAAGTCGAAAGCCCGTAGCACGTGCTACTTGCTGCCAAAACTTCAAAACACAAGGGTTTTAACATGAATGAACGAAATTCAATTGAGCGTAGTTATTCTAGTGGATTCACGATTTATGCATGGGTTGAAGGCCAAGGAGCAGAGGCTGAAATCAAGGCGCAGTGGCGTAAGAACAACAAGCCGAAGCACCAACCCTTCATAGTTGACTTGCAGAGTGCTCCGTCAGTTTTTCGTCTTCTCGCCGAATTTGCTGAAACACAACAGAACGAGATTGGTAATTAATCAAACAGGGGCAGGCACTGCACGCCCTTCCGGCAAACCGACCTGATGAGGAAACATCTATGAAGCGGATATACCGATCATCGAGTGATTGTAAGATTGCCGGCGTGTGCGGCGGGATAGGTAAGATGTGGGATCTCGACCCGACGTTCATTCGTCTGCTTGCGGTGTTTTTATGTTTCACCCCTGCTGTGGCGGCTGTGATCGTTACATATCTGACAGCCTGGTTCATCGTACCGATAAAACCGGAAGAAGATTAATTTGTAGGGTTGGCAACTTGTTGCCGACGGAACGAATGGCTCAAGATTGCGTCGGCAACAAGTTGCCAACCCTACCAGGAATCGTCGAAATCTCCCGGCCGGGGCGAATAAACCCTAATTTACGTTACTTGACCTAACCGGTTTCTCCGATATAATCTTGTGCAGGCGGGAAACTGTCGGAACCGTTAGGTTTTTTATAAAAGATGCCCAATTCGGCATGTGGAGTTAAGGATACGATGCGGATGTTTCAGGCCAGCTCGAGCGAGTATACCCGCCGCGGTGCGGGACAGGCCGACATCTGCGCAGGCATTATTGTCGTCGTATCACTAAGCCGCGTGCCTTAGGGCCCAACCGGAAAATAAACCGGCTAGGGAAACAGCCAAGCCCTGAGGCGTAAATGAGCTTCAGGGCTTTTTTGATGCTCCCACTTTTTGACGAATCGACGAAGGTATAACCATGAGCGAAACTAAAACCAAAATAGAAATCTACGATACGACACTGCGGGACGGCACTCAGGCACAGGGCGTTAGCCTGACGGTTCCGGATAAACTTTTGATCGCCGAGACGCTCGACAGGCTCGGTGTCGATTACATCGAAGGCGGCTACCCGCTGAGTAACCCCAAGGACGCAACTTTTTTCGCCGAGGCGAAGAATCTCAAGCTGGCTAATGCCAAGTTCGCCTCGTTCGGCATGACGCGCCGCAAGGCCGTCGAAGCTAAAGACGACGTGGGTATGAAAGCGCTGGTGGCGAGCGAAACAGCCGTGATAACCATCGCCGGCAAGGCGTGGGACCTGCACGTAACCGAGGTGCTGCGGGTAACCCAGCAGGAGAATCTCGATATGATCGCCGACTCGGTGCGGTTCTGCGCCGAAGCCGGGCGGGAGGTTATCTTCGACGCCGAGCATTTCTTCGACGGCTACCTCGCCAACCCGGACTATGCGATAGCGACGCTGCGGGCTGCCCACGATGCCGGGGCGAGCTGCCTGTGTTTGTGCGAGACCAACGGCGGTGCCCTGCCCGAGCAGATCCCCAAGGCGATGGAGGCGGTGGCTGCTGCGCTGCCGGGGGTGAAGCTGGGGATACATTGTCATAACGACGGCGGCCTGGCAGTGGCTAATACGCTGGCGGCCGTGAGGCACGGAGCGACGCACGTCCAGGGCACGATAAACGGCATCGGCGAGCGTTGTGGCAATGCGGACTTAACGACGATCATCGCGAACCTGGCCATCAAGTACGACTACGACTGCCTCAAACCCGATACGCTGAAACTCCTCACCGAGGTCAGCCGCTTTATCTACGAGACAGCCAACCTGAACCTTCGCGTAAACCAGCCGTTCGTCGGGGCGTCGGCCTTCGCTCACAAGGGCGGAATGCACGTCCACGCCGTACAGCGAAACGCTGCGACCTACGAGCATATCGACCCGGCGAAGGTCGGCAATGCCAGGCGAATCCTGGTCAGCGAACTTTCCGGCGTAAGTAACATTGCCGCGATGGTCAAAGGCGATTTCGGCATCGACGACGACAAGGACGCCCAGCGAAAGATTCTCGAGGCGATAAAGGCACTCGAGGCCCAGGGCTATCAGTTCGAGGCAGCCGAGGCCAGTTTGAATCTGCTCGTCCGCCGGACGCTCGGCGGCAAGTGGTATCGCAAGCTGTGGGAGCTGGATCACTACCGCTGCGTCATCGGCCGGCACGATGAAGGATCTGCCACCACCGAAGCTACCGTCAGGCTGATCGTCGACGGCGAGACCCGCCACACGGTCGCTGAAGGCGACGGCCCGGTCGACTCGCTGCACGAGACGCTGTGTGCGGCCCTGCGGGATCGCTACGCCGACGTCGACGGGCTGCACCTTATGGACTACAAGGTTCGCGTGGTAAATACGTCCGCCGAGACGGCCGCGAAGGTCCGCGTGGTTATCGACTGGCGCGACGAAGCTACCGATAAATACTTCGGCTCGGTCGGCGTTAGCGAGAATATCATAGACGCCTCCTGGCTGGCACTTGTCGACGCTATCGAATACAAAATTCTCAGTAGCAGCGAGGCTTAGTAATGTCTGAAGATTACCCGATATTAGAGTTCGACCCAACGCCTGAAGCGATTATCGAGCCGGCAAAGTGCTTCGAGCCAATCGACATCCCCGAGCACTGTGTCTTTTGTTTTTTCAATGAAGCTATCAAACGGTTCGGCCAGCTGCATCCGATGAAGGTTGTCAGGGAACTGAGAAGCGAAAACGGCATGCATCCGATCTTCGAAGTGAACTGGAAAGGACACCGCGTTGCTCTTACCAATCCTCGCGTCGGTGCACCCCTGGCCGTAGCCTCTCTGGAAGCAACGATTGCACTTGGCTGCCGCAAGTTCATTGCTTGCGGAGGCGCGGGCGTACTGGACGGGAAGTTGCCACCCGGGCACCTGATAGTGCCAACCTCGGCCATCCGGGATGAGGGCACATCCTACCATTACGCCCCACCCGGCCGGGAAGCCCAACCAAGCAAAGAAGCCGTCGCGGCAATCCAAGCGACGCTCGATAAACACGAGCGGCCTTACGTTTTAGGCAAAACATGGACAACCGACGCGTTCTTTCGAGAGACCCCCGCCAAGGTCGCCCGCCGCAAGGCTGAGGATTGCCTGACGGTAGAGATGGAAGCGTCTGCCTTTTTCGCCGTCGCCAAGTTTCGCGGGGTGCAGTTCGGCCAGATTTTATATGCCGGCGACGACGTTTCCGGCGACCAGTGGGACTCGCGAAAATGGAACGATCGCGTCGAAGTTAGAGAGAAGCTTCTTGAACTGGCGATTGAAGCCTGTCTGAGTATGTAGCGACTGGATTAACAGATGACCAACGAATTAGCGACAACGTACGACCCCAAAGCGGTCGAGCAACAAGTTTATAAACTCTGGGACACTACCGGCGCCTTCAACGCCGAGCCAGATGATTCCGGCGAGCCCTACTGCATCGTTATCCCTCCGCCGAATGTAACGGCCGCCCTGCACGCCGGGCATGCACTGAACAATTCGCTGCAGGATGTGCTGATCCGCTGGCGAAGAATGCAGGGGCGGAACACACTCTGGATGCCGGGAACGGACCATGCCGGTATCGCCACGCAAACTGTTGTCGAAAAGCGTCTGCTGGCAGAAGAAGGCCACCGGCGGGACTATTACGGCCGGGATGAATTTATCGCTCGCGTCCAGGCATGGAAGGACGAATACGAGAAGCAGATTATCGGGCAACTTAAAACCATGGGCTGCTCGTGCGACTGGCGACGAACGCGATTTACGATGGATGAGGTTTGCGCCAAGGCAGTTCGGGCAAACTTCTTCAAGCTCTTTTGTGACGGGCTGATCTACCGCGGCAAGCGGCTGGTCAACTGGGACCCCGCCACCCAAACCGTCCTGGCTGACGATGAGGTCGAGCACGAGGATGTCCACGGCCACTTCTGGTACATGCAGTACCCGCTCGTCGAACCGGTCGAAATCGACGGTAAGCGGATCGACCACGTAACGGTCGCTACCACGCGGCCTGAGACGATGCTGGGCGATACCGCAGTGGCGATGAACCCGTCCGACCCGCGAGCGAAGGCCCTTGTCGGCAAGCAAGTACGCCTGCCGATCGTCGGTCGAATTATCCCCATAATCGCTGACGATCACGTGGTGCTGGCGGACCCGGAATCCGATGACGAGAAGGCTCGCTTTTCGACGGGCTTCCTGAAAGTTACGCCCGCGCACGACCCGGACGATTATCAGATAGGCATGCGCCACGACCTTCCCATAATCAACGTCATGGCCCCCGACGGTTCGATCTCCGACCGCCACGGCTGGGAAGACGCAACGGCCCCCGAAGCCCAGAACTTACTCGGCATGGACCGCTTCGAAGCGCGAAAGGCTATCGTCGAATGGTTCAAAACTGAAAAACTGATGGAAGACGTTCGCGAATATATCCATCCGGTCGGCCATAGCTATCGCAGCCACGTGCCGATCGAACCTTATCTGTCCGATCAGTGGTACGTCGCCGTCAAAAAACAGATCCCCGGCAAAGAAGATGCGGGGCTTATCGATGGCACGGACGTGCCGGCAAACTCGCTGGCTGGGTTGGCGCTAGCTCCCCTGCTCGAGGGCAGGTTGAAATTTACCCCCGACCGCTACGCCAAGACTTACCAGACCTGGCTGGAAAACCTGCGCGACTGGCCCATAAGCCGCCAGCTATGGTGGGGACACCGGATACCGATCTGGTACAAACCAGGCGAGGGTGAATCCCTGCCAACTGATGATGCACTTGCCAGCCAAACCGCCCAGACCGACGAAGGGCCGGTTACATACGCCTGCGTAGGTCCGGGCCGGGATGATTTGGAAGCAAAACTAGAAGCTGAAGGCTGGACCCGTGACCCCGACGTATTGGATACATGGTTCAGCTCTGCCCTCTGGCCGTTTTCGACGCTGGGCTGGCCTGAGGAGACGCCGGAACTCGATACGTTCTACCCCGGAAACGTCCTATGTACCGCACGCGAGATTATCACTTTGTGGGTTTCGCGAATGGTGATGATGGGCCAGTACTGCCTCGGTGATATTCCGTTTACCGACGTTTTCATCCACGCGATGCTGCAGGACGGCCAGGGACGCAAAATGTCCAAGAGCCTCGGCAACGGTATCGACCCGCTGGATATTATCGACAGCCACGGTGCAGACGCGATGAGGCTGACGCTGGTGGGGATGACGACGCAAACCCAGGATGTCCGCATGCCGGTTGAGGAATTGACTCTGCCCGACGGGCGAAAGGTGAACTCCAGCCCGAAGTTCGACCTGGGAAGGAACTTCTGCAACAAGCTTTGGAACGCAGCCCGCTTTGCGATGATGAACCTGACAGATATGCCAGCATGGACAGATATTGATCCGGCGGCGGACCTATCCGACAGGTGGATACTATCGCGGCTTAATCGCACGGTAGCTGAGGCGACGGCTGCCCTTGAGGCATTCAAGTTCAACGAGCTTGCCGACACGCTTTACCACTTCATGTGGGATGATTTTTGCGACTGGTACCTGGAGATCGCCAAGAACCGGATCAACGCCGGGCAGACTGGGCCCAAGGCAATCGTCGCGCATTGTTTGGATACACTGCTTCGGCTGCTGCATCCGATCATGCCGTTTATTACCGAGGCGATCTGGGAAAAGCTTAACCAAATCGCACCGGTGCGCGGGCCATTGGAGGCTAAGGCGTCTAAGCTTCTGGTAAAAGCTGCCTGGCCCGAGGCTGACGCTGCTGCAATTGACGAAACCTCTGAAGCACAGTTCACTCAGTTAGCTGAGCTTATCCGCCAGATCCGTAACGTTAAGACCGAGCACAACGTCCCGCCGTCGAAGCGCGTCGATGCCGTGGCTGAGGTTTCCGGGCCTGACGCTGAATTGTTCGAGGCGAACCTGGATCTTGTTGCATCCCAGGCACGACTGGGTGAGATTACAATTTCTCAAACGCCGGCGGGGCCTTATGCAGACGCCGCAGCAGTGGCAGCCGGGCCGATCAAGCTGTATGTACTTGGCATAATCGATCGCCAGGCGGAGATCAAACGCCTTACAAAAAAGGCCGACGAACTCACCCGCGGCGTAAAGGGGATTAAAGCAAAGCTCGGTAGTGAGGGCTTCGTAAACAAGGCCCCAGCCCAGGTCGTGCAGAAAGAACACGAGCGTCTCGAGGGGCTGCAGCAGGAACTTACAGCTACGACCAAGGCCATCGAAGCACTGGACGGCAGTTGTGAAACGCGCTAGTACTCTGTAACAGCTATATTTTTGGATATAGTCTTTTCAGTTTTATTCGAGCATCGGCGGTGGTGAAGCGCCAGTCGATGCCCGTTCCACTTTTGTTTCTCGAACGTTCCCATGGAGCA